>DGYMJ06203__coassemble_823_pt1 | contig 15528 bp, 12 predicted proteins | sample DGYMJ06203__metabat2_high_PE_015 | metagenome-assembled genome bin DGYMJ06203
GCTCGTGTGCAACGATCTGTCCCTCATGCGCGAGCTGCTCGTTCAGGACGACACGGTGCACGAGCTCTACGAGGAGTTCTTCCGCGCATACAACCGCATGTCCTCTGTGGAGCTCGCAGATGACAGCTCCTACGACGACCTGCGCCGTGCCATCATGGTCTCCCGGTACCTTGACCGCATCGCGAGCATCTCCATCGATGCGACAAGCTCCCTGTCCTTCCTGCTCACCGGCCAGCGCCTGAGCATCTCCGATATCGCCGAGATTGACGAGGACGAGCTCGAGTCCATGCGCATCCCGTCTGGCGAGGATGTCATCCTGCAGCCGGTCTCCGATGCCCGCTATGTGTCCAAGCTGCCCGAGGACGAGATCACCGACGGCCTCAAGGCCCTCATCGCGCGCGCAGCCGCCGGCGATGACGACGAGGTTCTCGACGAGGAGTAGCCTCCTTCGCATACGATTGCTCGTCTGACATCTGGCATATATGTACAGACGATTGCCAAAGCACGGCTTCGCGCAGGCGGGGCCGTGCTTTCGCGTTACCATGGTGTTCGTACCGCAACAGATAAAGAGGCACCTATGGAACGCTATGAAGAACTGATTTCACGCCGTCGCCAGGAGATCTGCGAGCGCATGGCGGATGCCTTGGCGCGCGCCGGGCGCGGTGCGGACGACGCGCTGCTCATCGCCGTCTCCAAGACGGTCGGCACGGACGAGGTGGTCACCGCGATCCGCGCGGGGTACCGCACCTTCGGCGAGAACCGCCCCCAGGAGCTCGTCCGCAAGCTCGCGGACCTGGCCGAGTGCGACGGCCTTCCGCCGGTGCGCTTCGATATGATCGGCAACCTGCAGACCAACAAGATCAACGCCGTGCTCGGTCGCGCCCAGCTCATCCACTCCATCCGTTCCCAGCACCTTGCCGAGGCGGTGTCCAGCCGCGCGGCGCGCCGCATCGAGGCGGGCGAGCTTGAAGCTCCGGTTGATGTGCTGCTCGAGGTCAACGTCAGCGGCGAGGAGTCCAAGTCGGGTTTCGCCCCGGACGAGCTGCGCGCCTGCATGGGTCAACTCGTGGAGCTTATGGGTATTCGCATCCGCGGCCTTATGACCATGGCCCCCAGAGGGGATAAAGATGCCGCGCGCCGGACGTTTTCGGGCCTGCGCGACCTGCGCGATGAGCTTCAGGTCGTCCACGGCATCGTGCTTCCGGAGCTCTCGTGCGGCATGAGCGAGGACTTCGAGATCGCGCTCGAGGAGGGTTCTACCATCGTTCGCCTTGGGCGAGTGGTGTTCGACCCTTCTTTTGCACTACAATAGGGGTGTCTGGGCGCATGCCCGACCTGCACCATCTATACGCCACATGCACCACGGGCAGAGAGGTACCATCGTGAGCTTTCTAGACGACATCAAGAACAGGATTTCTGAGCGCACGAATCGCGGTTTCGGGAACGATTCGTATGGAGACGAGGAGGGCTACGCCGACGGCTACTACGATGAAACCGACGGTTCCTACGACGAGCGCGGCTACGGCCAGTCCGAGTCCTACGGATACGAGCCCCAGGAATCCAGCCATGGCGTGCTGGGCCAGACCCATCGCGGCGAGGCCGAGTCGGTCGCCGTGTACACGCGCAGCGGCCAGCTCGTAGGCGATGCCGATCGTCACGCCACGACGTTCAACCCGCCGGCGCGCAGCGCCGACGCCGCGTACCGCCCCGGCGCCTACGACACGCCCTCGAGCTACGCCGAGACGCGTCGCCAGGCCGCCGCGAGCGCATACGCGCCCTCTCCGGCCGCAGCCGACACCACCGCCCACATCAGCGCCGTGGTCAACGGCAATCCGCAGCTGCCCGCCTATATCCTGCGCCCCGAGAGCTATGACGACGTCGAGACGGTCGTGCGCCGCGTGCGCACCCGCCAGCCGGTCGCGCTCGTCTTCGTGGGCGTCCGCACCGAGATCGCCAAGCGCGTGCTCGACTTCAGCTACGGCTTCGCCTGCGGCCTCGGCGCCTCGGTCAAGGAGCTGGGGGACCGCGTCTTCATCGTCCTTCCCCAGGGCTGCGAGATCAAGGATTCCGACCTCGCCAAGCTGCGGGACGACGGCTATCTCAAGTAACCGAGGAGTTCGATACCAATTTACACCTTGCTTCAAGTGCTCTCGACGCTCGTGAATTTCTACGAGATTCTGATCGTCGTCTACTGCCTGTTCAGCTTCTTTCCCATCCGACAGGGTGGATTTATGTACGATGTGGCGATGGTCCTCAACAGCCTGGTCGGGCCGTATCTCAACCTGTTCCGCCGCATCATCCCCCCGATGGGCGGTCTCGACTTCTCGCCGGTTATTGCGCTTCTTGCGTTGAACCTCGGTTTTCGGCTGCTCGTCAACATTTTGCTGTAAGATGACACGAGGCGCACGCCGCATCCTGGATGCGCCTCAGTGACGAAAAGGAGAACTACCATGGCTATCACACCTGCTGACATCCAGGCGCAGACCTTCTCCGAGGCCAAGCGCGGTTATGATCCCGGAGAGGTCGATGTGTTCCTCGAGCAGGTCTCTGCCGAAGTCGACGCCATGCTCAACAAGATTGTCGATCTGAAGGGTCGCCTGACCTCCACCGAGCAGGAGCTGGCCGATACGCAGGCCCAGCTCGCCGCCGCTCAGGCTGCCGCCCAGGCCGAGCCCGTTGCCGCTCCCGCACCCGCTCCGGCGCCCGAGTACACCGCCAGCGAGCGCCAGATCTCCGCTGCGCTCATCGCCGCCCAGCAGACCGCCGACAACATCATCTCCGAGGCGCGCGAGAACGCCGAGCGCATCCGCAACGAGGCCGACGCCAAGGCGCGCGAGGTCATCCGCCAGGCGCTCGCCGAGAAGCAGACCGAGATCGAGGAGATCGACCGTCTCAAGGCCTCCCGCGAGGAGTTCAAGAGCGAGTACCTCAAGCTCATCCAGCATTTCATGGACGACGCCCAGAACTCGTTCCCCAAGGACCTGCTGAGCTCCACCCCGAGCGGTTCCGCCGCAGCGGTGCCTGCGGCCGATCCGGCGCCCATGACCACGCCCACCCCGGTGCCCGAGCCCGCTCCCGCACCGATGCCCACCCCGGTCGCCGATCCGTTTGCCCCGATCGACAACTTCGGCGTCGACGATCTCGACTAGGTCTGGCCATCCTGCAGTCTCTAGGGCCGGTTGCACCACCTGTGCAGCCGGCCCTTTCTCGTCGCGGCCCCTGAACGCGATCGGGGACGCGGGCTCCATGCGCTTGCGCAGGCCTGCGTCCCCGATGTGCGTGATGAGAACAAGAAGAGCAAAGCGGGCCGATAAGCCGGGTTCTGTCGAGGACGGTCATTTATCTCGGCGCGCATGTCTCCATACGGCTCCTCGCACGCTACCCGGACGCGGGCCGGGCCGACCCATGGCGCCCCTATTTGCGCTTGCTCCGGATGGGGTTTACCAAGCCGCCGTGTTGCCACGACGCTGGTGGTCTCTTACACCACCGTTTCAGCTTTTCCCTTTACGGCACGCCGTAGGTGGGAGTCTTCTTTTCTGCGGCACTGATCCGTCGGGTTGCCCCGCCTGGCCGTTAGCCAGCATCCTGCCCTGTGGAGCCCGGACTTTCCTCACGCCGAAACGGACGTTTCGGTCGCGCGACCGTCTGGCCCGCTTTGCGAAGGGCATTATAGCATGCCGCGCCCGAGTAAGGCGCGGCTTCGGGCGATCTCTCACACGGTCTATCAGGGATTGGCTTACCACGAGCTTACAAAGAGCTTACAAACAAGGTTGCTTGTAACGTATTGGCTAAGAATCAGTAAAGTGATACCCTTTACAGGCGCATACGCGCAGGTCCACGGGCTGTTTTGGCACAGTCCGCCCCTTTGCGCTATACGGTCTGAGCGTTCGGGTGTTCCACTGGTCGTTTGGGCTGTATTCGCATGCGTTACAACGGAGGAGTTGGCGTCTTGGAAGTTTCTCTAGCTGAATTCTTGGGTCAAGTGACTTCAAATCCGATCATGGCGATATCGGTGTTGCTTACCCTCGGGGTCATCTTCGTCAATGGATGGACCGATGCCCCCAACGCTATTGCCACCTGCATCTCGACGCGCTGCATGAACGTGCGTCCCGCGATCATCATGAGCGCGATCTTCAATTTCTTAGGCGTCTTGATCATGACGCACCTCAACGCATCAGTTGCCTCAACAATATCCAATATGGTCGACTTTGGTGGTAACGCCCACGAGGCGTTGATCGCTCTGTGCGCCGCGATGTTCTCCATCGTGGTCTACAGCGTCGGCGCATCGATATTCGGTATCCCCACGAGCGAGAGCCACAGCCTGATCGCCGGCCTCACCGGTGCCGCGCTCGCCATCCAGAACGGTCTGGACGGCGTCAACGGCCAGGAATGGGTGAAGGTTCTCTACGGCCTGGTGCTGAGCCTTGTACTCGGTTTTGCCATCGGTTGGGCGATCTGCAAGGCGCTGACCATTTTGTGCGCGGGCATAGACCGGCGAAAAGCCAACGGCGCCTTCAAGTACCTGCAGATCGTCGCCGCTGCGGCCATGAGCTTCATGCACGGCGCGCAGGACGGCCAGAAGTTCATCGGCGTGCTGCTGCTCGGCGTCGCGTTCGCCAACGGGCAGCCCGACCTCTCGGGTGCGGTCATCCCGGTGTGGCTGATGCTTCTGTGCTCCACGGTCATGGGTGTCGGCACGAGCGTGGGCGGCGAGAAGATCATCAAGTCCGTGGGCATGGACATGGTCAAGCTCGAGCGTTTCCAGGGTTTCTCCGCCGACCTCGCCGGTGCGTTCTGCATCCTGCTCTCGACGGTGTTCGGCATTCCCGTGTCCACTACGCACACCAAGACGAGCGCCATCATGGGCGTCGGCGCCGTCAAGCGTCTCTCGGCGATCAACATGGGCGTCGTGCGCGACATGATGCTCACGTGGGTTTTCACGTTCCCGGGATGCGGCCTTATCAGCTTCGTCATGGCCAAGCTGTTCATGCTGCTGTTCTAACGCCCGTATCAACCGTTTCGCAATGGACTTTCGCGGGCCGTCTGTCTGCGCGCGAAAGATGAAGGTATAGCGACTGCTACTTGGGAGGCAGGTCTCGTGGCCAGGAAAAAGGATTCTTTCTATTTCGATTCGTTCACGTCGTGCGGCAAGCTCGCATGTCAGGCGGCTCAGCTGCTCGCCGACATCATGCGTACGTACGATCCCGACCGCATTGCTGAGAATATCGACGCCATGCATGAGATCGAGCAGCAGGCGGACGAGCACAAGCATCAGGTGCTCGACGCACTGGGTACGGCGTTCGTCACGCCGATCGATCGCGAGGACCTGGCTGAGCTGAGCGATTATCTCGACACCGTGGTCGACCGGATCGAGGGCGTGCTGCTTCGCCTGTACTTTGACAACATCCAGTCCATCCGTCCCGATGCGCTGCAGCTGGTCGAGATGATCGAGCGCAGCTGCCAGGAAATGTGCAAGCTTTTAGAAGAGCTTCCGCAGTTCAGGCGCACCAACTCCCTGCGCGACCATGTCATTACGATCAACACGGTCGAGGAGGAGGCCGATCACGTCTACATCAACGCCATGCGCAAGCTCCATACGGACTGCAACGACCCCATGCAGGTGTTCACGTGGCACGAGGTGTACACGTTCTTGGAGTACTGCGTCGACAGCGTTGAGCACGTGGCCGACAAGGTTGACTCCATCGTGATGAAGAACAGCTAAGAAGACGCCGGTCAATCGCTTTCGCGCCTGCGGGCGATTGACGGTACGTTCTGTGAAGCCGATAACGGGCCCCACGTCGCTTGCGTGGGGCCCGATTGTTTTTTGCGTCGCATCGACTTGGCTCCTCCCGGCAGAATCGCCCGACGCCTATGGTTCCGGTCCGTCTTCTTGCAAAACTTGATACGATTGGTAGCGGTTCGTTTTCGCCATGTTGAGTTCGAGGGACGGGTATGGAGAGCTATATCACGATGCGGGCAGGGGTCGAAGCGACCGGCGAGTTCATCGACCGCAAGAGCCGGTTCATCGCCCAGCTTGTGCACGTGGAGACCGAGCAGGAGGCTGCTGCCTACCAGGCGGCCATGCGTGCCCGGCATTTCGACGCGCGCCATAACGTGCCGGCGTGGATTCTGGCGGACGGTCGCGAACGGGCAAGCGATGACGGCGAGCCGCAGCGCACAAGCGGCATGCCCACGCTCGAGGTGCTGCGCGGAGCGAACCTGCGCGACGTCTGCTGCGTGACGACCCGGTATTTCGGCGGTACGCTGCTCGGGCCGGGTGGCCTGGTGCGCGCGTACACGGCGGCGGCGCAGGCGGCGATCGAGGCGGCGCGCGCGGCGGGCCAGCTCGTTGAGATGACGAGCGTCGTGCCGGTGGATGTCCGCATCGCCTATCCTCAGTACGAGCAGGTGCTGCACGTGGCGGACCATGCCGGCGCGCACGTCTCGGGAACGGACTTCACCGATTCGGTGTGCCTTCACCTTGTCTTCAAGGTGGGGGAGGAGACGCCGTTTCTGGCCGCTCTCACCGAGCTGCTTGCCGGAAAAGAGGACGTCGATGTCGGTTCTCCGCGATTCGCCGAGTTCTAGGTGCCCTCGTCCCGTTCATTCATGAATGAACGGGGGTGTCAAAAATGAGGATCTTGGGCAAACGTCAATAGGCGCTCTGTTGATTCATGAATGAGCGGAGGCATGGAGGTGCGGCAGGAATCGAGGAGCGCGGGCGCGTGAACGACGGTACGCTATAGGCACGCCGCTCAATCCACGGTACGTCATAGGCACGTTTTCAGGCGAAAAACGTGCCTATGACGTACTCTCGATAGGGCGGCGTGCCTATAGCGTACCGTCGATCTGGGGTGCCGCGGAGCACGGGGCGGAAGGGGCACGGGCGGAAACCGCGGGGCCCCGCATGGTGGATCCCGGCGTTAGTCGTCGTAGACGTAGTAGCCGGGAACCTGCTTGCGCCTGCGAGGCTCGACCGCGGTCGCGGGCTCCGATGGCGCAGCGTGGTCCGTGGGCTCGTCGTTCGATTCCACCTCAGGACGAGGGCTCGCCTCCGCTTCGGCCTCCGTCTCGGCCGCGGGCGCTTCTGCAGCAGCGGCGTCGGTCATGGGTGCCGGCTCGCAATCTGCCTCAGCATCCGCTTCGGTTTCCATTGTCTGCTCGGCTTCATCGGGCTCCGCCGCCGTCTCGGCATCGGTCCCGTGTACGGCCTCATCCTGCGCCCCAGCTTCGACCAGTTCCAGATCGCTTGCCGGCGCCTCGAACGTGAACGATCCGATGCCGAAATCGGAGTCGGCATCTTCCCTCAGCTCGTGTGCGGCCGCATCCTCACGGGCCGTCTGCACGGCACGATTCGCCGCTGCCTCCACGGCCCCGCGCTCGCGTCCCATCCGGTAGATATGTCGCGCCAGCAGGAATATAGCCACGATGAGCGCGGCTGCCAGCCCGCCGATGCCGCAGGCGATCACAACGGGGCTGCGCAGGTATCCGATCAGGTTCTGCAGCAGCCTTTGGGCGGAATCCGCCTCATTGGATTCGGCCTTGTGCACGCTTGTCGTATCGCAGGAGAGGACGGTTCCGTCCGCGGAGACGGCGGCGATGGTCCCATCCAGGGCGCCGAGGATCTCTCCGTTGCACAGCACGCTGCACGCCCGGTCCTTAGCGCCTTCCGGGTAGGTGATGACGTACACCGTGCGCGTGGGGTCCCAAGGCGACGGCACCGTCTGGAACACGACGGCGTCGGCCAGATCGTCGGTATCGAGGGGAAGGCTCCGGTCGGTGCGGTACGTGCCGTCCGAGCGCGGCACCGCGTCGAGTGCCTCCGCGATCTCGTCGGGGAGCTCGATGGTCGAGGCGCTTCCCATGTAGACGAGGTCATGGGTGCGGACCTGCTCGTCTGCGGTACCGCTCGGCTCCGCCAGCTCGAAGTCAACGGCCTGCAGGTTCGCCTGGCCGATGCGCATGGCGAGGTTCAGCAGCGCATCATCGAAGCCGTCGGCGTGGACGACGACCGTCCCGTCCTCGTCTCCACTTGTGGATGCAAAGGTAAACAGCCTGCTCAGCGACGGGCTGATGCTCTCGTCGCTGTGGGCAAGATGCACCGATGAGGAGCTCGAGATCGTGGTCGAGCCGGCGTTCTCGCTCTTGGTCGGATCGACGTCCCCGGTGTAGTTGTTGACCTCGACCCGCACGTCGATGATGGGGCTCGTGCGAGCCGCCTGGGGAATCGACACGGTGAGGCTTCCGGCGTCGGCGTTGGCATCGGACAGGCTCACGCTGTCGACGCGCTCGTCGTTGATGTAGGCGGTCAGCTCCGCCTGCGCGGGATCGAGGTTGTTCGAATGGCTGAACTCGATGGTCACCGTCGAGCCCGGTCCGCTCGCGACGCCTCCGGGCTGTGTCAGGCGAAACGAGGCGATCTCGCCGGACGATCCCTGCAACGTCACGTCCTCGTAGCCGAAATCAGAGAGCTGGTAGGTGCCGTCGGCGCGCTCCTCCGGCGTCACGGAGGACGCCGACACGGAGGACGATATGACCGCCGAGGTTCCCTCGAGCTCGGCCATGGCGTCGGGATCGGATGCCGTGGCCGCCGCAATCGAGAGGCCCTGTTCATCTCGCGCATACACCAGCAGGCGCGGGATCGACGTGTACGAGACCGAGCCCGCGGTCGCGACGATGCCCTTCCCGTCGCGGGCACTTGCCACATCGAGGTCGCCGAACAGGCTCTTCCAGTCGGAAATGCCTCCGACCAGCACGTTTGCCTCCTCGGCGCTGCCCGCCGCGCTCAGGTCGATGGCCGACTGGTAGGGGACCTGCGCGCCGAATGCCGACGCGATGCGCAGGGCGGCGTTGCGCGATGATGTCTGGCCGTCGGTGATGAAGGAGAGCGAGGTCTCGGGGTCGCTCAGCACGCTGTCGAACTGCAGGGGGCACCACGTCGCGTTCGTGCAGGCGGGCAGGCTCTTCACGCGCATCTGCATGGTGGACGACGCGTCGAATGCGACCCAGTTGCTCGTATCGCTCGAGGTGAAGCGCGCCTCGTAATCCTGCACGTCGGAGGCGTCGGAGGAGGATGCGTCGGCGAGGACGAGCGCAAGCGTGACCGAATTGGTCGCACCAACCTTGAAGACCTGCGAGGGGATGTTGCAGACGAGCCAACCGGTCCCGTTCGATCCGATCTTCTGCACGGGGATCGACTGCACGACCGTTCCGTTCAGGCTGATGGTCAGCGCGAGGTTGTCATCGAGGTGCTCGCTGGCGGAGACGAGCAGGTTCATGGTGCAGGTCTCATCGAGCTCCACGCCCGCAGGGATGGTGAAGAAAAACGTCTGCAGGTTGTCCGCGGAATCCAGGGTCTGGCGTCCGGAGAACATCTGGATGTCGACATGGTCGGCGTACACGTCGAACGCATGGCCGTCGGCGGCAAGCGTGCTCGCGGTGCTGTCGACGATCGTCTCGTCCACGGCGCCCGTCGCGTTCTGCTCTGCCGCGGCGAGCGATGGCGTGAGGGCGACGGCCGTCGCGGTCAGCGAGAGCGCGACGGCGAGCCGGGCCGTCGCGTGCATGCGCGCAAGGTGGAGGTAGCTTCCGCGAAGCGCCGTTGTGCGGATGGGGCTAGCGGACCTGCTCATGGATGGGGCTCCGCGAAAAGAAACGACAAGGGGCAGGCGAGGGCACCGCGGGGCGATGCTTCGACGCCGCGTTCCCGCACACCGCACGGCGGGCTGCTCCGATGCTTGAGATAGCGTGCACGCAATCGCCCCCTTGTCCGGTCCGTTTATGCTGCAGTGAGAAGAAGGCATGCTTCATATAGAGAAAACTATAGCCCAGAGCAGGGAGAATGCCTAGAAATGGAGCCGTGGCGGGCAGATGGCGCATCGAACGTGGGGTCTATGCGGTACCAATGCTCGGCGCGCCGTGCAATCTTCGCGCGGGCGCGGCATGACTTTTGTTCGAAACATCGCCCGCCATCTGTGTCCGCACCGGCCGCCTTGCAGTATCCTTGCTAACGACGCAACGTCTCAAGCAAAAGGAGCAGAGCATGGCAGAGCATCTTGGAACGACCTGCGTGCAGGGCGGCTATCGTCCCGGCGACGGTGAGCCCCGTCAGGTCCCCATCTACCAGTCGACGACGTGGAAGTACGATACGTCCGAGCACATGGGTCGTCTGTTCGACCTCGAGGAGGCGGGATATTTCTACACCCGTCTGCAGAACCCCACCAACGACGCCGTTGCGGCAAAGATCGCCGAGCTCGAGGGCGGTGCCGCTGGCATGCTGACGAGCTCCGGCCAGGCGGCGAACTTCTTCGCGCTGTTCAACATCCTGGGTGAGGGCGACCACGTGGTGGCGAGCTCCGCCATCTACGGCGGCACGTACAACCTCATCGCGCACACCATGAAGCGCATGGGCGTCCAGAGCACGTTCGTTGCCCCCGACTGCACCGATGAGGAGCTCGAGGCGGCGTTCCAGCCCAACACCAAGGCGGTCTTCGGCGAGACGATCGCCAACCCCGCGCTCGACGTGCTCGATATCGAGCGTTTCGCCAACGCCGCGCATGCGCACGGCGTGCCCCTGATCGTCGACAACACGTTCCCCACGCCGATCATGTGCCGTCCCATCGAGTGGGGCGCCGACATCGTGACGCATTCGACCACCAAGTACATGGACGGCCACGGTGCCGCCGTGGGCGGAGCCATCGTGGACTCCGGCAACTTCAACTGGGATGCCCATGCGGACAAGTATCCCGGCCTCACGACGCCCGACGAGACCTACCACGGTGTGGTCTACACCGAGAAGTTCGGCCAGGCCGGCGCCTACATCACCAAGGCGACCTCGCAGCTCATGCGCGACTTCGGCTGCATCCAGTCGCCGCAGAACGCGTTCTACCTGAACCTCGGCCTCGAGAGCCTGCACGTTCGCATGCCGCAGCATTGCAAGAACGGCCAGGCGATGGCGGAGTTCCTCGCCCAGCATCCCAAGGTCCGCTTTGTGAAGTATCCCGGCCTGCCCACCGACCCGTGGTACGAGCTCGCCCAGAAGTACCTGCCCAACGGCTCGTGCGGCGTGGTGAGCTTCGGATTCGTCGGTGGCCGCGCTGCCGCCGAGGAGTTCATGAAGAACCTCAAGGTCGCTCAGATCGCCACCCATGTCGCCGACGCCCGCACCTGCGTGCTGCACCCCGCCAACGCCACGCACCGTCAGATGAATGACGAGGAGCTGGCGGCCGCCGGCATCGCGCCCGACATGGTGCGCCTGTCCTGCGGCATCGAGGACACCGAAGACCTCATCGCCGACATCGAGCAGGCCCTCGCCGCCGTGTAGCGGTCGAGAAATCGTTGCCGATAGGGTGCCGGCGGGATCGGATCTCGCCGGCACCTTTTTCTTGGCCCGCGGTCGTCCGCCGGGCTGTGCGGCCTATCCGGGGCGCCGCCTGCCGGATACCGATGAGGGTCTCGCAAAGACGGGGCGACCCGCTAGGATGGTAGGGAAACGACCGCGTGTTGCGAGGTGTCCGCCCATGAAGACCACAGCCCTGTCCTATCCCAGCGCCGACGGCGTCTCCACCGTGCGCGCCTGGCTGTGGGAGCCCGACGGGAATGCCGAGGCTCCTGCTGCAAGGCGCGGCCTCGTCCAAATCATCCACGGCATGTCCGAGCACGCGGGCCGCTACCTGCCGTTTATCGAGTACCTGTGCGACCACGGCTTCGCAGTGTGCGCCAACGATCATGTGGGCCACGGCCGCACCGCCGCCTCCGAGGAGGATCTCGGCCACATGCCGCTGAAGGACGGCGAGGATGTCCTGATCGGCGATGTCCATGCGCTGCGCTTGCAGGCGATCGCCCGGCTCGGCATCTCCACCCCCTATATCCTGTTCGGCCACTCGATGGGCAGCTTCATCGCGCGCATCTACCTCACGCGCTACGCCTTCGGCGTTCGCGCCGCGATTATCTGCGGTACCGGCCAGCAGCCGCTTCTGCTCACGGGCATCGGCCGCGTGTTCACGGGTATCGTGTCGGCGGTTCGCGGCGAGCGCCATCGGAGCCGCATCGCGCATGCGCTCGGGGCGGGCGGATTCGGCCGCGCCATCAAGGACGCGCGGACCGATGTCGATTGGATCTCTACGGACCCCGAGGTCGTCGACGACTATCTCTCCGATCCGCTCTCCGGCCAGGTGTTCACCGTCGGCGGGTACGGCACGCTTTCCAGGCTCGCCGCCGACGCGCAATCGCCCAAGCTGGTCGCGCGCATCCCGCACGGGCTTCCCATGTTGTTCATTGCGGGCGGCGAGGACCCGGTGGGGGAGTGCGGGCGCGGCGTCCACCGCGCCGTCGAGCAGTGCCGTGCTGCAGGTATCGAAGACGTCGACGAGATCATCTATCCCGGGGCTCGCCACGAGATTCTCAACGAGCCCATCCGTGCCCAGGTCGAGGCCGACGTGCTCGCATGGCTCGAGCGCCACGGGCTGTAACCCCGCCGCTAGCGGCGCTTCCAGCCGAGCAACAGCGCCGAGTTGGAGATGACGAGCACCGAGCCCGCGTTGTGGACCAGCGCGCCGACGACCGGGTTCAACACGCCTGTGATGGCGAGCGCGATGGCGATGAAATTGAGCGCCATCGAGAAGGTCATGTTGATCTTGATGGTCGAGATCATGCGACAGCTGAGCGCCAGCAGATGGGGCAGCTCGGCGACGTCATCCGAGACGAGCGCGATATCGGCGGCATCGACGGCGATATCGGAACCGATGCCGCCCATGGCGATGCCCACGCGGGCGCGCTTCAGGGCCGGCGCGTCGTTGACGCCGTCACCGACCATGCAGACGGCCCGACCCGCACGCTCGCTCTCGTCTATCCAGGCGAGCTTATCTTCGGGCGTGCAGCCCGAGCGGAAGCTTCGGATGCCGAGTCGGGATGCCATGGCGGCGGCAGCGGCCTCGTTGTCTCCGGTGAGGAGCACGGGCTCTGCGCCGGTCGCGCGGATGCGAGCCACGGTGTCGCGGGCGTTCTCGCGCGCGACATCGGAGAGAGCGATGAGGCACGAGGCGATCTCGACGGGCGACACGGATGCCGGCGCGCCGTCCACCTCGACGGTGAGCGCTTCCGCGCTGCAGGGGTAGAGGCAGGCTGCGTAGGTGACGGTGCATCCCGTATCCAGATGGCGCTGCGCGCGCTCGAGCAGCGACGCGGGAAGATCGATGCCGCGCTCCGCCATGAGCTCGAGATTGCCCGCGATCACCGTGACGGGGCCCGATTCACCCATGCAGACCGCCTCGACGCCGCGGCCGGGGATCATGGAGAACGATGCGGGCGCGCACAGCGCCTCGCGGGCCTCCGTTGCGCCCGGGCGCGCGCGGTATCCGGCCACGATGGCGCGTCCCAGCGGATGCTCGCTTTTGGTTTCAGCTGATGCGACGAGGGCGAACAGCTCCTCGGCCGTGTGCCCGTCCGCATCGTCAGCGCACTCGACGGCCACGACGCGCGGCGTGCCGTAGGTGAGCGTGCCGGTCTTGTCGAGCGCCACGGCCTGCACGGACGCCAGGCGCTCGAGCGCATCGCCTTCGCGCACCATGAAGCCGTGCTTAGTAGCGTTGCCGATGGCCGCCATGATGGCCGTGGGCGTCGCCAGCACGAGCGCGCACGGGCAGAAGACCACGAGAATCGTGACGGCCCGAATGATCTCGCCCGTCGCGACCCACGTTACGGCCGCAGCGCTCAGCGCGATGATGACGATCCAGACCGCCCAGCGATCGGCAAGGCGCACGACGTTGGCCTTGCTCGCGTCGGCCGACTGTACGAGGCGGATCATGCGCTGAATTGAGCTGTCCTCGCCCACGCGCGTGGCCACCATGTCGAAGCTGCCGAATTGGTTGAGCGTGCCCGAGGAGACCTCGTCACCGGCTGTCTTGTCGACGGGGATGGATTCTCCGGTCATGACGGATTGATCGATGGAGGTCTGGCCCGCCACGATCACGCCGTCGACGGGGACGGTCTCGCCGGGGTTCACCCGCAAAAGGTCGCCCACCTGCACTCGCTCCGCCGCGATCTGCTCCTCGGATGCATGGTCGAGCTTGGGGAGGACGGCGGCGCATGCCAGGTCGGCCGGGATCCCGTCGATACAAGCGGATGACAGCGCGTTCTGCACACGCTCGGCAAGCTCGGCGCCGGGACGGGCGATGAGGCGCGCTGTGCGCGGCGTCAGGTGGACGAGCTTCTCGATGCCGGCGCGCGCCCGCTCGACCGTGAGCTCTTCGAGCAAGCCGCCGAGCTGCATGATGAAGGCGACCTCTCCTGCGGCAAACGTCTCGCCGATGGCGACGCTCGCGATGAGCGCGATTGCCACCAGCACGTCGGCGGTGATGTCGAACTCGGTGACGAGGCCGATGACCGCCTCGCACAGGATAGGGATGCCGCACAGCACGATCGCTATCCACGCCGGATCGAAGGGAAGCGCCTCGCGCATGCCATGCGGCTCGAACAAGCTGATGAGCAGCGCGATGCCGCCGATGGTCAACAGGGCGACGTCCTTCTTGACGCCACCCCAGCCGAGCGCCTCCTCGAGGCGCCCCATGATGCGGTCGATGCGCTGCTTCATGGCCGAACTCCTCCGTTGCACGGTGATTACCAATACCCCTATGGGTATCAAACCGAGTTATATACCCCTAGGGGTATATAGTCAAGGTTTGGGGAAGGCTTACGGGGTGCAAACCGAGGTGGCCTGGCGGCTTGACTGCGGATGTCAGCCCATGTTCGCGAAGCGCTCGACCGCTTTGGTGAAATCGGCGATGGTCTTGTCGGCGTCTCCGTGCTCGATGCCGTCGCGCACGCAATGCTGGATGTGACCCTCGAGCACGACCTGCCCGCAGCGGTGCAGCGCGCTCTTGGCGGCGTTGATCTGCGAAAGCACGTCTTCGCAGGGAACGTCTTCGTCCACCATCCGATCGATTGCCTGAACCTGTCCGATGATCTTTCTCAGGCGGCGGTGCAGGTTGTCAGCGTCCATGCATTGTCTCATTGCGGCTCCTCTTTTGGCGTTGTGCCCATGGTACCCAAAAGAGGGCCCGCAATCCTTAAGGAACCTCTGAACAATTCGTTACGTGTTCGCTTCCACCGCGCCGAGCGCATGGACGGGGTCGCGCGCGGCGGCTTCGCGACCCCTCCCGGTCCGCGCTGCCCGAACCGGGCCGATTTCCCCGATTTTTATGCAGATTCGGGCCGAGAATATACGGAACGTGCCATGGACGGCCACAGGGTGCGTCGATCGGCGCTCCCTCAGCGCGCTTCGATGGCGTTTTCGTACCCTGCGAGCTTTGAGGTGCAGTGCGGGCAGCGCGTCGCATCGTCGGCGATCTCCTGCTTGCAATACGGGCAGGTGCGCGGCGCGGGAGCCTGCTCCTTCTCGATCATGCTCGCGAGGCCCGCCTTCTTGATCGCCATCTCCTTGAGGTCGTTCATCGTGTTCACGGCCTTGACGATGGCGAACACGGCGACCGCGGTGATCAGGAAGCTGATGACGGCGGAGATGAAGGCGCC
>DGYMJ06203__coassemble_849_pt1 | contig 15206 bp, 11 predicted proteins | sample DGYMJ06203__metabat2_high_PE_015 | metagenome-assembled genome bin DGYMJ06203
CGATGGCGCCGGAGAGCTCGCGCTCCTCGGGCATGCGGTCGATGGAGCCCAGGCAGGCGGCGGAGACGTCGCCGATGACCTGGATGGCGACCATGGGATAGACCACGGCGAGCGTGATGCAGACCTCGGGATGGAACTCGAGCGCATAGGGCATGATCTTGGGCAGGGCGAAGATGCCGGCCGAGCCGACGCTCGAGAAGTCGAGCATGCCGAAGGGCGCGGACACGATGATGCCCACGATCATGCCGAAGAACACGCTGCCGAGCTTGAGCGTGCCCTTGGTGAAGTTGGACAGGAAGAAGACCACGGCGAAGGTGATGAGCGCCACGATCCAGCTCTGCGGGGTGCCCCAGATGGGCGTGCCCTCGCCGCCGGCCATGTACTTCACGGCGGTGGGATACAGCGACACGCCGATGGTGAAGATGACCGTGCCGGTCACGACCGGCGGGAACAGGTTCTTGACCTTGCTGTAGAACAGGCCGAAGAGGATCGCGGCGATACCGCCGACGATCTCGCCGCCGAGCAGCGAGCCGAACGAGAAGTCGGCGCCCATGGCCTGCAGCGCAGGCAGGAAGGCGAACGAGACGCCCATGACGATGGGCAGGCCGCCGCCGATGCGGCGGAAGGGGGCGAACGCCTGGAGCGCGGTGTCGATGGCGGACAGGATCAGCGCGACCTGGATGATGTCGGTGCGCTGCTGGGCGGTCCAGCCGTAGACCGACGCGATGATGATGGCGGGCGTGATGATGCCGGCAAACGAGGCGAGAACGTGCTGCAGGGCGCACGGCAGCATGTCCTTGATGGGGGGCAAGCCCTCGCGCGTGAATAGGAAGTCGTGCGCACTCGCAGACTTCGTTGCCGAAGCGGTCTGTTGCGTCATAGGCGTGTCCCCTCTCATGAGTTGCGCGCCTGCAGCACCCGTAGCTTCAACAAGCGCGCCACCGCCCCCTCATGAGGCGGCGTTGCATATACATGACGGGGCCGGATTGGCCCCAACATTGATGAGCGATCCCTCGTTGCTTCTCAATGCTTACAAACAATCAGTTAGGCTGACTGATTGTTTGCAGTACTTGTATAACCCTCCGTTCACCCGCATTCAAGAAATTACCTGCAAGGCGTCGGTGAGCGGTCTGTTCCTACCGCTCACCGACCGGTGAACGGTAACCAAACTTTTTGTTTGGCATCTCCCCGGTGAGGATAAGCTCGTCGCCTTGTCTTGCTTCTACCCGATAAACGTGCCCTGTGCGATCTGGTCGGCGATGCCGGCATAGCGCTCTTGGATGAACGGTTCGACCAGCACGTCGGACAGGGTTCCGACGCCCACGCCGCCGGTCGAGGCGTCCCCGGTCACCGTCTTGTTGCCGAACGACCCGCTCTCGATGTCGCGGAAGGCGTTGCGCATCATCATGTCGTTGTCGGTGAGCACCGATCCCGCGATGACCTGGTCGTAGGAGCTTCCCGCGTCGTTGGGCTGGGCGATGGCCATGCCGCGGCCGAGGTCGTACAGGGCGCGGCGGGCGCCGGCGTCCACGATCGACGCGTCGTCGAACAGAACGTCCACGTTCTTCTGCTCGACCATCTCGGTCGCGATCTCGTAGCCGCGCTCCTCGTCGGCAAACGAGTCGGCGTAGTCCTCGACCACCTGGATATTCGCGTTGATGGCGCGCGCGGCCGCCTCGTAGTTCGCCACCTTCTCCTTGGTGCCCTCAAGGCCCGTGCCGCCGATGAACCCGATGACGCCGGTCTTGGAGATGAGGCCCGCGAGCGCGCCGGCGAGCTGGCCGATCTGCGCGTTGTTCGGGACGAGGTTCTCGACGTTGTCGCGCTCGAAGTCGCCGTTCAGCACGATGAACTTGATGTCCTCGTGCTCGGCGGCAGCCTGGTCGACGGCCTCGGTGTACTGCGCGCCCGGGGCGAAGATGATGGTGCAGCCGCCATCGATGAGGTCCTCGATGGCGTCCTCCCAGTCGTCCTCGTCGACATGCTGCGTGTAGGTGTGCTCCCACTGGTGCGCCTCGGAAGCGCTGACCAGGGCGTTGTAGCAGCTCTCGCCCCAGCCGCCGTCATCGATGGCGCCGTCGATAAACATGCCTGCCTTGTAGGAGCGCTCCTCGGCGCAGGCGGAAAGCGACAGGGGCAGCGCGGCGGCGCAGGCGGCGGCCACCGTGCAGCGGATCACGTTTCTGCGGCTGATCGAATATGCGTCCATGTCAATCACCTTTCAACCATGAAAAAGTCTTTCACCAATCAGTTTGTTGAACCTGCCGGCCCTTGCCCCCAACAGGGCAACCAGCGGTGGGAATAATCGGTATACGGTGCGCCAACTCGACATTCCTGAAATTCCAGGGACAGTCCCTAAATATTCACCATGAGGGGGTCGCTGATTCATGCGGGACCGAACGGCACGCACGGAGGGATCTTGAGGGGACGGCGCGTGCCGCTCGGCCCCGCATGATGCTTCGACCCGGATTGCAGACGGGGCGAGGGCCTGACGGGCTTACCCCGCCGGACCCTCGCCCCCATCGGTCATGCCGCGTCGTCTCCCGCGTGCTCCGCGCTCACGCGCTCGGCGATGCCGGCGCACTCGTTCACCGCGCGCTCCACCGCGTTCACGATGTTCTGGTAGCCCGTGCAGCGGCACAGGTGGCCGGAGATGAGCTTGCGGATCTCGTCGCGGGTATAGCGCTTGCCGGTGCCCACGATCTCGGTCGCGCTCATGATGATGCCCGGGGTGCAGAATCCGCACTGGACCGCGGCCTCGTCCACGAGCGCCTGCTGGACCGGCGTCAGCGTGCCGTCGCGCGCGAGCAGGCCCTCGGTCGTGATGATCTCTGCGCCCTCGCACCAGATGGTGAGGTACAGGCACGAGTCGATGGCCGTGCCGTCAAGCAAGACGGTGCAGGCGCCGCACTCGCCCACCTCACACCCGCGCTTGACGCTCGTGAGGCCCAGGCGGTCGCGCAGCGTGTCGAGCAGCATCTCGCGCTCGTCGACGCCGACCTCCATCTGCCTGCCGTTGACCGTCATCTTCACAAAACGCATCATGCGTCAGCACCTCCCTTGATGGCCGTCTCGCGAATCAGGCGGCGAGACAGCTCGGCGATCAGCTGAAGGCGGAACTCCTTGGAAGCACGCCAGCTCGTACGCGGGTTCATCTCCTCGCAGGCAAGATCGCCCACGGCGGCCACGGCCTCGTCGACGGTAAGCCCGCGAATCGCATCCTCGGTGGCGACGGCGCGCTTGGGATAGGGTCCCGCCACGCCGAACGCCAGGCGGATGTCGGCGATGTGAGCGCGATCGGCATCCATCTTGACCAGGCAGCTCACGCCCATCGTGGCGATCTCGAGCGCCTCGCGCTTGCCGTACTTGTAGTACGTGCCGGCAAACCCCTCGTAGCCCGCACGGGGAAAGCGGATGCACACGAGCACCTCGTCATGCGCGCGGCTCGTGCGGCCCGGCCCCGTGTACCACTCGGATACCGGGATGTCGCGGTCGCCTTTCGGCCCCCGCACGCGCATGACGGCGTCGTAGGCCACGACACTCGAGGCGGTATCGGCCGACGTGATGCCGTTGCACACGTTGCCGCCGATGGTGCCCACCGCGCGCAGCTGCGGGCCGCCCGGGGTGTCGGCCGCCATGCACAGGGCCTGCAGATGCTCGGCCACGATCGGGTCCTCATGGATCTCGCGGAACGTGCACGCCGCGCCGATCTCGATGGTGCCGTCGTCGCACATGCGGATGCCGCGCAGCTCGGGCAGGTTGTGGATGGACACCAGGCGGCAGCCGGCGTGACGCCCCTCGCGGATCTGCACGAGCACGTCGGTGCCCGCCGAGATGATGATGGCCTCGGGGTCCGCCGCAAGGGCCGCCACGGCGTCGTCCACCGAGGTGGAGAGGTTGATGGATTCGAAGTCGTACATATTAGATGAGCCCCTCTTCCTTGAACTTGGCGACGAGGCGCTGCTGCGTCATCGGGATCTGGTAGAACGCGCAGCCCGTGGCGTCGAGAATGGCGTTGCGGATGGCGGGCGTCGGCGGCATCAGCGGCGGCTCGCCCAGCGCCTTGTTGCCGTACGGGCCGCTCGGGTCGTCGGTCTCCACGAACAGGCACTTCAGGTCGGGCACGTCCATGGACGTCGGGATCTTGTAGTCGAGCAGGTTGGGATTCAGCAGGCGCCCGGTCGCAGGGTCGATGAGCTGCTCCTCGTAGAGCGCGGCGCCGATGCCCTGCGCCATGCCGCCGTGCACCTGGCCCTCGGCGGTCACCGGGTTGATGATGCGGCCGGAATCGTGGACGTTCAGGATGTCGAGGATCTTGACGCGGCCGAGCGGCATGTCGACCTCGACCTTCACGAAGCACGTGCCGAACGCGAAGGTGTTGTCGCGCACCTGCGCGGTCTCCTCGGCATGGATGTGCACGGAGTGGCGGAAGGAGTAGAACGCCTCCTGGGCGAGCTCCTCCATGCCGAGCACGACCTCGCCCGCCTCGTCCACGATCTCGCCGCCCGCGATGGTGAGGCCGCGCGCCTCGGGCTTGAGCTCGTAGGCGTAATCGAGGATGTTCTGGCGGAACTTCTCGGCGGTCTTGCGCACGGCGTGCCCGGTCACGTAGGTCTGACGCGACGCGTAGGCGCCCGTGTCGAAGGGGGTGACGTCGGTGTCCTGGAAGCTCACGATGTGCACCCAGCTCGTCGGCACGCCGATGGTCTCCGCGGCCATCTGCGAGAACACCGTGTCCGCGCCCTGTCCGATCTCGGTAGCGCCGACCGACAGCTGACAGGTGCCATCCTGGTTGAGCACGAGGCGCGCGGTCGAGGTCTCCAGCGAGATGGGGTACACGCCCGTCTTGTACACGAAGGCGCTCATGCCGATGCCGTGGCGGATCGGGCCGGTCTCGTCTTTGTATCGGGCCTTGAAATCGTCCCATCCGCTCGCCTCGCGCCCGGCGATCAGCGTCTGCGGGAAGCCGTTGGCGTGGTTCGTGATGCCGTTGAACGGATCGGAGTACCCTTCCGGCATGAGGTTCTTCAGGCGGAAGTCGATGGGGTCCCACCCCTCCTTGCGGGCGATGTCGTCCATCATGCACTCGACGGTGAACTGGCCCTGCGGCATGCCGTAGGCGCGCATGGCGCCCGGCGCGGGGATGTTGGTGTAGACGGTGCTCGCCTGCGTGTGGCAGCCGACCTTGTCCTTGTACGCCCAGCGGAACGCGTTGATGGCGTTGGCCGCGAGCGCGTGGCCGTGACTCGCGTAGCCGCCCTGGTTGGACAGGCAGGAGCAGGAGCGGGCGATGATGTTCATGTCGTCGTCGTAGGCGCACTGCACGTCGAAGCTCATGGGATGGCGCGAGCGGGTGTTCTGGAAGACCTCCTCGCGCGGGAGCTCGATCTCGACCACGCGACCGCCGAGCTGGGAGGTCAGCCATGCGCACAGCGGCTCGTACAGCACCTCCTGCTTGTTGCCAAAGCCGCCGCCGATGTAGGGCTTGATGACGCGGATGGTGCCCCAGGGCACGCCGAGCGCCTGGCCGCACACGCGGCGCACGATATGCGGGATCTGCGTGGAGGACACCACGGTGATGCGGCCGGACTCCATGTAGGCGTAGCAGACGTTCGTCTCGATGTGGGTCTGGTCGACCTGCTGGGTCTCGGTATGCGCCTCGTAATGGTGGTACCTCGGGTCGGAGAGGGCCTCCTCCACCGAGTCGTAGCCGGTGCCCTCGAGCGGGGTCACCATGTCGGAGTGCGCGAGCACGTTGGTCTTACGGACCTCGGGGTGCAGCACGGGGGCGTCCGGTGCGAGCGCCTGGGCCACCGTGGTCATGGGCGGCAGCTCCTCGTAGTCCACATGAGAAAGCACGCTGCGGACGCCGCGGTCCGCCGCCACGTTGTCCTCGGCCACGACGACGGCGATGTCGTCGCCGTAGATGCGCACGCGGTCGTCGAGCAGGCGACGGTCGGCGACATCCTGGTGCGCAGGATCGACGCTCCACGGATGGCCGGGCGTCGGGAACCGGTGCTCGGGCACGTCCTTGAACGTGAAGACGGCGACCACGCCGGGAAGCGACTCGGCCTCGGTCGTATCGATCGCGCGCACCCAGCCGTTGGCGATCTGCGCATGGACGACCCTGGCGACCAGGCACGGCTTGGGGCACAGGTCATCGGTGTACTTGGCTGTGCCCTTCACCTTATCGATCGCGTCGACGCGCTGCACGGCCGCACCGACCTCGTGCATCGGAGCGACCTTTTTCCAGAACTGCAGCTCCATACCCTTCTCCTCTCCATCCGGGCATCCCCGGAAACGGTATGCGTATGCCAAGGGAATCGAGCACGCGGCCCGCCCCATACCAGGTAGGTTTATGCGCCATGACCAGCGAACGCGCTGCCGCCCGATCATGCACAGGCATTCGATCGCGGCCCTCGCCTTCGCGGAAAAGCGCGCGGATGCGTCTATTTAGCTGTTATTTGCGTTGCGTGCGAATGGTGAACGCGCAGTATGCGGACCCCATAGGTAACCCCCTTATCAGCTGCGGCCCTCTTCCGCAGCATTCATACGCAGACCGGAGGTTCAACGGACTCTTGCACCTTCAAAACCAACGGGCCCTGCGTAGCCTAGGAGCTCTAGCAGGTATTATACGGACTGGATAACGCCAGAAGCGTTACATGACGAGGATTTTTTATCACCGGTATTATCCATGGTGTGAGAATAATTTTGAGCTGCACGGATGCTGGTGCGTTCAGGGGCATATGAAACAACGCCGCCGTTCACCGTCGATTTTCGACCGCTTGCCTTGGCCAGGATGGGTTGGTTGGGGACGGGTTCGTTTCAACCCATCCCCCAGGGAGACACGGCCCGATCGCTTTCACGCCGGACGGTGCAACATGATTCGTTTGGCGTATCCCTAAGGGGGCGGCGCAGCCGGCAGGTTCCTGTGCCCTGTATGCGCACGGTGGGTCTAGTGACGGGTGTTATCCCCATCGGGGTAAAATGACAAAAATTTGTTATCTTGTTACAAGGATAATGGAGTAGCAGCGGTTTTTCTGATGCGTGATAATAAAAAGTTGTAGCGCTAACCGCTTACAGTCGAAAATCGACCGTTTACAGCCCATTCCTTCATTGCATTTGTGCTGGTAGCACGGGAAAATGAGAGGAACGTATCACACATTCAGGAGAGTCGCATGAACAAGACCGTCGAGAGCTATCTGCCCTTCTTCAATTTCCTCGGGACCATCGTGGGCGGCAACACCGAGGTCGTCCTGCACGACTTCACCGATCCCTCGCGCTCCGTCGTGGCCATCCACAACGGATATATCTCGGGCCGCCACGTGGGGGCGCCCGCGACGGACTTCGCCCTCAAGATGATCAACAGCGACATCCCCGACGATCAGAGCCATACCGACATCTACATGTCGCACAACGCGAACGGCAAGCCCCTGCGCTCCTCGACCATGTTCATCCGTGAGGAGGGGCGCCTCGTCGGCATGCTGTGCGTGAACACGGACCCCTCGATCATCGTGCAGCTCAAAACGCTTGTGGACACCATCGTCGAGACGCTCCCGCCCGGCGTCGAGCAGAGCGTCGATACGGTCCAGCCGTCCAGCGTCGTCGGCGAGCACCTTACGACATCCGTCGACGACCTTGTCGGCAAGACGGTCGCCGAGTTCGCCGCGAGCCACGGCAAGGCCGTCGCGGACCTGTCCGCGCAGGAGCGCCAGGACCTGGTGCGCGTGCTCGATGGCGACGGTGTGTTCCTGCTCAAAGGTGCCGTGACCGTCGTGGCCCAGTTCCTGGACATCTCCGAGCCGAGCGTCTACCGCTACCTGCAAAAGATTCGCCGCCGCTAGGATCGGCCCCCATGCAAATTCGGGGACGTGCCTTCCGCGTGCAAACATGCACGCGGAAGGCACGTCCCCGATTTGCACTCTCGCCCCCATCCGGGAAGGGGGCTATTCGGCCGTGCCCTCGTTCTGACGGGTGCGGCGGACGCTGCGCAGGCCGCGGTAGATCGTGGGCTCCGAGATATCGAGCAGACGCGCGACCTCGCCGACCGCGCCCTTGATGCGGAAGACCCCCTGCGCGTCGAGCACGCTCAGCAGGCGCAGGCGCTCATCGACCGGAATGTCTAGGTCCTCGAATCCCAGCAGACGGCAGGCGTCGCGCACCGCCAACTCGATGGAATCGGCCGCAGGCGCCATATGGCGCTCGGCGGCGACGGTGTCCAGCTGGCTGCGCACCATATCCAGGCGCCGCTGACGCTGGTCGTCCGCGCCGCCCGGGATGTAGGATTCGATGAGCCCGTGCAGTGCGTCCTCCAGCGTGCGGAATGCGGAGATATCTCGGTTGACGCACAGAAAGCCGATGATGCGCTCCCCTTCGCGGATGGGATAGGCGCCCGAATACAGCGTGCGCCCGTCCAGCGACTTGGTGGGATATCCCGAGCGATAGTCCCCGAGCTGGTCGGGATGCTCGACGAGCTCGGCCAGGTGGTCGGGCAGCGGCGCGCCCTCGCGTCGTCCCGAGACGTACGGGTGGACGAGCTTCACGAGCGAGTGGGCGGGGTCCTCGACATCGTGCAGGGCGATCTCCGTCTGGGCACCGAACATGGCGCCCAAAAACTCACACAGGGGGATATAGCGAGCCAGAAGCTGATTCATGCAGATTCTCATCCTCTATCGATGTCGCATCGGACCGTTCAGACCACAGCATACCACCGCGGCACGAACGAACGGGAGCGGCCGCCCCGCCCGCCAACGTTACGCAAAAAGGCGGCGCACCTCTCGATGCGCCGCCTTCGCGTCTCACGCTTTCGTCGCGCTCGCCTTAGAGGGCGACGACGACCTCGATCTCGACGAGGCCACCGGCCGGAAGGGCGGCAACCTGGAACGCGCTGCGCGCCGGATAGGGCTCGGTGAACTTGGTGGCATAGACCTCGTTCACGGCGGCGAAATCGGCGATGTCGGCCAGGTAGACGGTGGTCTTGACGACGTTGTCGAACGTGGCGCCCGCAGCGGTCAGCAGCGCCTCGATGTTGGCGAGGGACTGCTTGGCCTGCTCGACGGCACCCTCGGGCATCTTGCCCGTAGCGGGGTTGATGCCCAGCTGGCCGGACATGAACACGAGGTTGCCGGTCTTGATGCCGGCGGAATACGGGCCGAGGGCGGCGGGAGCGTCGGGGGACGAGATAACGGTCTTCTCCATGTGCCTACTCCTTCACTTGGGGGGAACAAGACGGCTGCGCTGCAACGGCAGCCCGGCACGAACCACGAACCGTGCGAACCGCCGTTGCGAAGGGGCCTAATAAAGCACGAACGGCCCCGCGCGTGCGCTACCTCGATGCTATCCCACACCCCATGCTTCTGCAAGATAATTATTAGGTCTGATAACTTTTTATCCACAAGCGGCAGATTCGACCCCCTGACGGGCCGGTATCGACGCGGCATCGGGAAAAGACTCCCGACCCGGCGCACGGGCAGGGCGCCGAGCGCAGCCGCGTGTGCGCTTTTGGGGAGGCGCGCTCGGGCGGCGGGCGCTCACGGTATACTCTGGACGTTTACCGCAATGACCTGCAGAAAGAAGCATATGACCACCATCGCCGAACACCTTTGCGCCCCGCGCCGCCCCGAGCTGCTCGCGCCCGCCGGAGGCCCCGAGCCGTTCGCGGCCGCGCTTGCCGCCGGCGCCGACGCCATCTACTGCGGCATGGGGGCGTTCAACGCCCGCCGCAAGGCCACCAACTTCACCGACGAGGCCTTCGAGGCCGCCTGCCGCACGGCGCACCTCGCGGGAACCCGCGTCTACGTGACCGTGAACATCGTCATCAAGGATACCGAGATGGCCGATGCGCTCGAGCTCATCCGCCGCTGCGCGCAGCTCGGCGCCGACGCGTTCATCATCCAGGACTGGGGCCTGTTCTTCGAGGTGCACCGGCTCATGCCCGACCTGGAGCTCCACGTCTCGACCCAGGCGAACATCCATGACCTGCGTGGCGCCATCTGGTGCCGCGAGGCGGGGGCCGACCGCGTCACGCTTTCCCGCGAGCTCTCCGTCGCCGAGATCAAGCACATCTCGCAGGTCGGCATCGACCTCGAGATCTTCGCCCACGGCTCCATCTGCTTCTCCTATTCCGGCGTCTGCCTGCTGTCGAGCTTTGCATGCGCGGGCCGCTCCGCCAACCGCGGCATGTGCGCCCAGCCCTGCCGCCTGCCCTACGAGCTGCTCGACGAGTCCGGCCGCGTCATTCCCACCCCCGGCCGCGAGCGCGCGCTGTGCCCGCGCGACAACTGCACCTCCGAGATGCTTCCCGAGCTCATCGACGCCGGCGCGGGCGCTCTCAAGCTCGAGGGCCGCATGAAGGCCCCCGATTACGTCCACTCCGTCACCCGCGCGTACCGCGAGGCGCTCGACGACGCCATCGCGGAAACGACGCCCTCCGCAGACGACGCCCGCGATCGCGCCCGCCGTCTCAAGCGGTGCTTCAACCGCGACTTCACCTCCGCCTACCAGCACGGCACGTCGGGCGACGAGATGATGAGCTACGAGAGGTCGAACAACCGCGGCCAGGTCGTGGGCGAGGTGATCGGCAGCCGCCGCGCGGGAAACACCCGCGGCCTTCATCCCGATGACCGACGCGTGCGCGCCGCGCTCGTGCGCATCCGTCTCGACGAGCCCGTCGGCAAGGGCGATCTTCTCGAGCTGCGCCATGACGACGAGTTCGACCAGTTCCTGACCGTCATCGCGCCCGACGACGCGCAGGCGGGCGACACCATCGAGGCCCGCGCCGCCCGCGCCATGCCCCAGGGGGCGATCGTTCGCCTCATACGCAGCCAGGCCGCCCTGGACGAGGCCGCTGCCGCTCTGCACCGCGATGTCCCGCGCAAGCGCGCGGTCGACGTGTCCGTCCGCGCCCGCTTGGGAGAGCCGTTCTCGGTCACGCTCACCTGCAGCGATGATCCGAGCTTCACGGCGACGGCGACGGGATTTACGGTCGAGGCGGCGCGCACGCGCCCGGTTGGCGCCGAGGACCTCATCGAGCACGTGGGGCGCATGGGCTCCTCCCCCTTCGAGGCCGTGCGTTTCGACATCGACCTGGACGAGGGCTGCGGCATGGGGTTCTCCGCCGTCCACAAGGTTCGCGCGCAGGCGTGCGAGGCGCTCGAGCACGCCATGCTCGCCGGATATGCCGCCCGCGCCGACCGCCTCGCCGGACTTCCCGCCTTCACCTCCGTCGCGACCTCGGCAGACAGCCTTGAAACGGAGCGGAAGCAGGCGAAGACCGCTGGGGTACCCGAGATCTGCGCCGTCGCGACGACGCTCGAGGCGGCTCGCGCCGCATACGAGGCTGGCGCCGCGCGCATCTACATGACCTGCGACGACCTCCACGCCGCAGGGCTGCACCCGGACCAGTCGTTCGACCTGCCGCTCGTTCCCGTGGCGGACGAGATCTGCCGCGAGGCCGACCACGCGCGCATCGATCCGTGGATCCGTTCCGGGGCGCCTGTCGCGGTGGGCAACATCTCCGAGCTCGCCCTTTCCGCTGAGCGGGGGGCCGCGCCCGAAATCCGCAGCTGTCTGCCGGTCCACAACGTCGCGTGCATCCGGGCGCTCGAGCAGCAGGGGGCCGCGGGCTTCTGGCTCTCTCCCGAGCTGACGCTCGACGAGATCGAGCGCATCGCCCCGCACGCCGCGACGCCGGTCGGGATCATGGTGTCCGGCGCCCCGCGCGTCATGACGAGCGAGCACTGCATCCTCCAGGTTGCCGACGCCTGCATCCACGATTGCGCCCGCTGCCGCCTGCGGACCAGGTCCCTTTCGCTGCGCAATATCGACGGCAAGGTGCTGCCCGTGCGCACCGACCTCCACGGGCGCAGCCGTCTGTACGACGGCTATCCGCTCGACCTGACGCCCCAGATGCCGCGCCTGCTCAAAGCCGGCGTCACGCGATTCGCCGTCGACGGCACGCTGCTTAAACCCTGCGAGCTTGCCGAGCTGGTCGCCCGCGCCGTGCGCGCGCTCGAGGCGGCACGCGCCGGCCGCAAACCGGCCAAACGCCTCATGGGCGCTACGGCGGGCTGTCTGTTCGTGGGAGTTGACTGATGCCCCGTCTCGACGCACCGAGCGTCCTCTTTGAATCCCCGACATTGATCGCCGTGGACAAGCCGGCAGGCATCATCGTCCACGGCGACGGCACCGGCGCGCAGACGCTTACCGATCAGGTTCGATCTTTGCTCGAGCTCCGCGGCGCCGAGGCCGACCGTGTTGCAGCCCGCGATCTTCAGTGCCTGCAGCGACTCGACCGTGAAACCACCGGCATCGTGCTGTTCTCGAAATCCAAGGCGACGCAGGGCATCTATGACCGCATGGTCGCGGAGCATGCGTTCGAAAAACGCTATCAGACCCTGGTGGAAGGTGCGCCCGCTTGGCGCGAGCGCACCTTCACCTGGCCTATCGGCCGCGACCGTCACGACGCGCGCCGCATGCGCGTCAGCCGTACGGGAAAAGCCGCCGTGACGCACGCGACCGTCGCACGCGAGCTAAAACAGGGCAAACGCGTCCGAACCCTGCTCAACGTCGCGATCGAAACCGGCCGCAAGCACCAGATTCGCGTGCACCTCGCCCATGCCGGCTCCCCCATTGTGGGCGATCAGCTATACGGCCGCTTTGACCCGGCAGGCCTCAAGCTCCACGCGTGCCGCCTCACCTTTGACGACCCCATCAGCTGCGAGCATATCGACATTCGCTCCTCCGCCCCTTGGGCATGATGCTGCGTCCATTAGGGACCGGGCGCGGTTCGATCCCCGTTTTGCCTTCCTCCAGAACGGCTGCGCATACATTCGATGGTCAATAGGAGCACTCCCATTGCACATGCAGGCGCGTGAATCGAATCTTGGTCAAAAGCATCATTCCCATTGCAATTCGAGATAGTTGTCTGAACTGCTGCAGTTCGAATGGCAATATTTAATTATATTTTGTTGCAGATCGATTCAGACGAATGTGGCTAGCCCGAGATCGAGAAGCGTTCGCTGGGACATTTGTATCGGTTGGGGCCTGATTCGGCGTCTCGGTTTGCAATGGGAACGGCCCTTTTGACCACGACTCGGTTCCTGTACGCGAATTTGCAATGGGAGCGTACTTTTTGACCACGAGAGGAAAGCAGCCGACCTCTGAGCGCACGCAACCTCTCCTTCCCCGCGAACTCGGCTACCATGAACATGGGGGCCCCGGAAAACCCCTATCGGCCCCGCGGGGCATCGAAGCAAAGGGGATTCGAGCCGCACGCACCGCCGGGCGGTCCTGCACCGGATGCGGAGCGGACACGGACACACCGGATACTACCGGCCGCAAGGAGGCAGCATATGCGCCGCTACATCACGACCGCCGACGGCTCGCGCTCGCACGAGGTATCAGAGCTGTCCTGGATTGCCGACGAATCCAGTGAGGAGCGCCAAATCGTCTGCTACCCTCAGCACCTGCGCCAGCGCATCATCGGCTTTGGTGGAGCCCTCACGGAAGCTTCCGCACGGGTATTTGCGAGCATGCCCGCCGAGCTTCAAGACGAAGCGCTGCTGCGCTGCTTTGGACCCGCAGCTCGGGGCGGCAACGCGTACACCTTCTGCCGGACCCATCTCCAGAGCTGTGATTTCGCATGCGGGACCTATGCATACGTCTCACGCCCCCGCCGCGGCCGCCCCGTGCTGGACACGTTCAGTATCGGGCGCGACCAAAGCCTTCTTATCCCGTTCATCAGGTGCTGCATGGCCCTTCAGCCCGACCTGACGCTCGTCGCGGCACCCTGGAGCCCTCCGGCGTTCATGAAGACGAATCGCTCCATGTGCCGCGGCGGCAAGCTCAAGCCGGAGTCATACAGCGACTGGGCGCAGGTGCTCGCCCGCGCCGTCTCCGCATGGCGAGCCGAGGGCATGCCGCTCGCCTACCTTTCGGTCCAAAACGAGCCCATGGCAACGCAGACCTGGGACTCGTGCATCTATACGGCCGCCGAGGAGGCCCGCTTCGCCGCGCAGCACCTTCTGCCCGCCCTGGATGCCAACGGCGTCGGCGATGTCAAGCTCCTCGCCTGGGACCACAACAAGGAGCGCCTGATAGCACGCGCGGGAGATATAGCCTGCACGTTGAAGGAGATGCACAAGGCCGTCGACGACGTCTTCTCCGGCTTCGCCTTCCACTGGTACACGGGTGACCACTTCGAGGCGATCCGGGTGCTTCGGGACCTCTACCCGGAGATGGAGCTCATTCATACAGAGGGGTGCGCGGCGTTTTCCGCAGACGACAGCGCGGCGCAGGCTGCCGATGCCGAGCACTATGCCCACGATATGATCGGCGACCTCGATGCAGGCGCAAACGGCTACATCGACTGGAACATCCTGCTTGACGAGCAGGGAGGGCCCAACCACGTGGGCAACTACTGTGACGCCCCGCTCATGTACGACCGCTCCGCCCGCCGTCTGGTCGTCAACCGGTCATTCGACTATATCGGCCACATGACGCGCTATATCAAGCCGGGAGCCCAGGTATTCCCCACCTCAAGCTACACCGCGGCGCTCGAGACGCTCGGCGCGCGCAATCCGGACGGAACCCATGTGCTCGTTGTTCTCAACCGAGGCGGAAGCCGCCACCGCGCAACGCTGCGAACCGGCTCCGACACCGCGCATATCTCGGTTCCCGCCCACAGCATACAGACCATCGTCTGGTAGCGGAAAAGCAGGACCGCACGAGCGGCCGCATGGGCAAACGGGCCCCGGCCCAAACGCGCCGAAACAAAAAGCGCTCCCGACGCGAGTCGGGAGCGCTTATTCGCACAATGCTCGGAATGGCTTAGAACTCAGCGCCGCACTTCTTGCAGATACGCAGCTTGTTCTTGCCGTCCTTCTTGTGGCCGACGCGAGTGGCCTGGCCGCACTTGGGGCAGATGAGCATCACGTTGGAGGCGTCGATGGCGGCCTCCTGGGACACGATGCCGCCCTGCTGGTTCTGAGCGGTGGGCTTCATGGCCTTCTTGACGATGGCCACGCCCTCGACGACAACCTTGCCCTCAGCGGGAAGCGCGCGCAGGACAGTACCCGTCTTGCCGCGATCCTTGCCGGAGAGCACCTTGACGTTATCGCCCTTCTTGATGGACATAGACATAACGGTCTCTCCCTAACTACAGGGTCTCGGGTGCAAGCGAGACGATCTTCATGTACTTCTTGTCA
>DGYMJ06203__coassemble_859_pt1 | contig 15116 bp, 15 predicted proteins | sample DGYMJ06203__metabat2_high_PE_015 | metagenome-assembled genome bin DGYMJ06203
GTTAAAGTTGAACACTGCAGTGCAGCAGAGCGAACGTTTGGTATACACTGCCCTATTACCCTGACCGGAAAGGAGCGCCATGATCGCCATTCTGCGCAAAAGCGCATCTGACGACGCCGTCAACCACCTTGTCTCGTGGATCGAGAAGAAGGGTCTTCAGACCAACGTGTCCTATGGTGAGAACGAGATCGTTATCGGACTCGTCGGCGACACGACCAAGATCGACCCGTTTCTGCTGGAGTCCATGGACATCGTGGAGCGCGTTCAGCGCGTCTCCGAACCGTTCAAGAAGGCGAACAGGAAGTTCCATCCCGCCGACACCGTGGTCGACTGCGGGCACGGCGTGAAGATCGGCGGCGGCAACTTCCAAGTTATCGCGGGCCCCTGCTCAGTCGAGGGCAAGAACCTCCTGGCCATCGCCCGGCGTGTGAAGAAGGCGGGCGCCACCATGCTGCGCGGCGGCGCGTTCAAGCCCCGCACCTCGCCCTACGCATACCAGGGCATGGGAACCGAGGGCCTCGATTTGCTCATCGAGGCGGCAGGAGAGCTCGACATGCCGATCGTGACCGAGGTCATGGACCCGCGCGACGTCCAGCTGTTCGTGGACCGCGGCATCGACGTCATGCAGATCGGCGCGCGCAACGCGCAAAACTTCCCCCTGCTCAAAGAGGTCGGAAAGACCACGACACCCGTCCTTTTGAAGCGCGGCATGTCGGGCACGATCGACGAGCTGCTCATGGCGGCCGAATACATCATGAGCGAGGGCAACGAGAACGTGATTTTATGCGAGCGCGGCATCCGCACGTTCGAGACGCGTACGCGCAACACCTTCGACCTGAACGCGGTCCCCGTCCTCCACTACCTGTCCCATCTGCCGGTCGTGGCCGACCCGAGCCACGCGACCGGCTACACCCGCTACGTGGAGCCCATGGCGCTGGCCGCCTGCGCCGCCGGTGCCGACGGCCTCGAGATCGAGGTGCACGACTGCCCCGAGAAGGCATGGTCGGACGGCTCCCAGGCGCTCACCCCGGATCAGTTCGACCGCACGATGGACCGCATCCGGGCCATCCGCGCCGTCATCTCGACGGGCGATGATCAATCATGACCACCCGGGCGCAGGACATGCGCATCGGCATCGTCGGCCTGGGTCTCATCGGAGGCAGCTTTGCCCGCGCCTACCGCGCAGCCGGGGCGACGGTCTTTGCATACGACACGAGCGCCGACACCATGGACGCCGCGCGCATAGAGACGATCGCCGGCGAGCTCGACGAGCAGACGATCCCCACGTGCGACCTGATCGTGCTCGCCGCCTACCCCGGCGCCTGCACCGCATGGCTTGAGGAGCACGCCGAGCTGCTCGGATCCTGCTCCGACCCGGCTGCCGGAACGGGCCCGGTGGTCATCGACACCGCCGGCGTCAAGACCGCCGTCTGCGAGCGCGCCTTCGAGCTCGCGCGCGACCATTCGTTCGCGTTCGTGGGCGCCCACCCCATGGCGGGAACCGAGAACTCAGGCTTCGCCTTCGCGCGCGCCGACCTCTTCTGCGGGGCCCCCATGGTGCTCACGCCGCCGCCCGTCGACGACATCTCGCGCCTGACGCTTCTCGACCGCGTGAACACGCTGCTCGCGCCGCTTCGCTTCGGCACGTTCAGCGTCACGACGCCCGAGGCCCACGACGCGGTCATCGCGTTCACGAGCCAGCTCGCGCACGTCGTGTCCAACGCGTACGTCAAGAGCCCGACCGCGCAGGTCCATCATGGGTTCTCGGCGGGGAGCTATCGCGACCTCACGCGCGTCGCCCACCTGAACCCGTCCATGTGGGCAGAGCTCATGTGCGACGACGCGAAGAACCTGAGCCAGGAGATCACCTGGCTCATCGATGCGCTCTCCGCCTATCGCGACGCGCTCGATGCGGGCGACCGGGACCGGCTCCGCATGCTGCTCGCCGAGGGCGACCGCATCAAGCGGAGCCTCGACGACGCCAACGAACGCGCATCGTAATCCACCGAAAGGCCGAATATGTATATCCTCGACATCGATACCAAGCAGCCCTATCGCGTCTATATCGGCACGATGCTGCTCGAGCAGACCGGCACGCTGACGCGCGATGCGTGCGGCGGCGAGCGCGCCGTGATCGTCACCGACACGAACGTAGGCCCGCTCTATGCGTTGCCCGTGCGCAAAAGCCTGGAAGAGGCCGGCTACGCGGTCGACGTGTTCACGTTCGAGGCGGGTGAGGAGCACAAGCGCGCCGACACGTACGTCTCGATCCTCGAGTTCATGGCCCGCCACGAGATGACCCGCTCCGATGTCGTCGTCGCCCTGGGCGGCGGCGTCACGGGAGATATGGCCGGCTTTGCCGCGGCAACCTATATGCGCGGCTGCAGCTTCGTGCAGGTTCCCACCAGCCTGCTCGCCATGGTCGACTCCTCGGTCGGCGGCAAGTGCGCCATCGACCTCGCGGCGGGAAAGAACCTCGCGGGCGCCTTCTGGCAGCCCAAGCTCGTCATCGCCGATATCGGCTGCCTTGCCACGCTCGAGCGCGAGCAGTTCGCCGACGGCTGCGGCGAGGTGATCAAGCACGCGGCCATCGCTGACGCCGACCTGTTCGAGGAGCTGGAGCGCACGCCGCTCACGCTCGACCTGCTGATGGAGGACGTCTCGCGCGTCGCTTTGCTCGTGGCCCGCAACATCGACATCAAGAGGGCCGTCGTGGTGGCCGACGAGCGCGAATCGTCCGTACGCAAGCTGCTCAACTTCGGGCACAGCATCGGCCATGCGGTGGAGGCGTCCGAGAACTACCGCCTCGGGCATGGCACGTGCGTCGCCATCGGCATGAACCTCATCGCGTCGGCGTCCGCGCACCGCGGGTACTGCGATGCCGAGGTGCCTTCGCGCATCCGCTCCCTGACTGCCGCCCACGGGCTCCAGAACACCTGCAGCCGCAACGTCGAGGAGATCTTTGCCGCAGCGCTCCATGATAAGAAGCGTCGCGGGAATTCGATCGACCTGGTCATCCCGCATGCCATCGGCGCGTGCTCCATCGAGCCTACCGATCTGGAGGATTTCCGCTCGATCATTTCCGAAGGACTCGAGATGCAGGAGGGTGACATCGCATGCTAGCCCGCATTACCCCGACCCCGCTCGCCGGATCCGTCCCGGCCATCGCCTCGAAATCCATGGCGCACCGCCTCATCATCGCGGCCGCGCTCTCGAGCGGGACGACGCATGTCGTCTGCAACACCACGTGCGCGGACATCGACGCGACCGTGCGCTGCCTCACCTCGCTCGGGGCGCGCATCAACGTCGTCGACGACGGATATGAGGTCCACCCCGTTCCCAAGAGCATCGAGCTCGGCATCCTCAAGGCGTTCCAGGGCGCCAAGCTCGACTGCGGCGAGTCGGGAAGCACGTTGCGCTTCATGCTGCCCGTCGCCTGCGCGCTCGGGGCACAGGCGACCTTCGTCGGCGCCCAGCGCCTCGGCGAGCGCCCCCTCACGCCCCTCACCGATGAGCTCACTGCGGCAGGCTGCACGCTGTCCGCCGACGGCGGCTTCCCGCTCGTCACGTCGGGCCGGCTGCGCCCAGGGCGTTTCGTGCTCCCCGGTACGGTGAGCTCGCAGTTCATCTCGGGTTTGCTGCTGTCGTTTCCCCTGCTGCCCGGCGACTCGGAGATCGAGGTGCACGGCCGCATCGAGAGCAGGCCGTATATCAACCTGACCGTGCAGGCGCTCAAGCTATTCGGTGTCGACATCGCCATCGAGCGCATGACGGCTCCCAACGGGATCGACGACATCACGCGCTTCCGCTCGAGCGGCAACGTCTACCGCACACCCGGCGAGGTCAAGGTCGAGGGCGACTGGTCGAACGCCGCCTTCTGGCTGTGCGCGGGAGCGCTCGGAAACGAGCCCGTCGAGGTCCGCGGGATCTCCCTGACCTCCGCCCAAGGGGACCGCAACGTGCTCGCCGCCCTCTCGCGTTTCGGCGCGCGCACGAAGCGCGCGTCCGAAGCCGCCATCGTGCAGCCGGACAACCTGCACGCCTTCTCGATGAGCGCGCAGGACATCCCCGATCTGGTGCCCGTCATCTCTGCCGTCGCGGCGTGCGCCGACGGCACGACCATCATTCGTGACTGCGCCCGCCTGCGCATCAAGGAATCCGATCGCCTGGCCACGACGGCATCCGAGCTCGCCGCGCTCGGCGCGCATGTCACCATCGACCATGACAGCCTCGTCATCTACGGGCAGGAGCGCCTGTCCGGCGGCGAGGTCGATTCGCACAACGACCACCGCATCGCCATGATGGCCGCCATCGCCGCCATCCGCTGCGACGGCGAGGTCCTCATCCATGGCGCCGAGGCGGTCCGCAAGTCCTACCCGGCGTTCTTCGACCACTACCGCATGCTCGGCGGACGCGTCGAGCTGACCGAGGAGTAGCGCATGGCATCGGTATTCGGCAACGCGATCACGCTCTCCATATTCGGCCAGTCGCACTCCCCCGCCATCGGGTGCTCCCTCGACGGCATCCCCGCGGGGATCCCGGTCGATGCGGACGAGCTGCAGCGCTTCCTCGATCGGCGCGCGCCCGGCCATGCGCCGACATCGACCGCGCGCAAGGAGGCCGACCGGCCGGAATTCATCGCCGGCATCACCGACGGGCGCACCAACGGCGCCCCGATCGCGGCGATCATACGCAACACCAACACGAGATCGGTCGACTACGCCGAGCTCAGGCGCATCCCGCGCCCGGGCCATGCCGACTACCCGGCGCGCATCAAGTACGCGAACAACCACGACGTCTCCGGCGGCGGCCATTTCTCCGGAAGGCTGACCGCCCCGCTGTGCATCGCGGGCGGCATCGCCCTGCAGGCGCTCTCCCTGCACGGCATCCGCATCGTCGCCCATATCGCGAGCCTGGGGCCCGAGCCCGTCGTGGACATGCCGCTCGACCCGATGAAGCTCAACGAGGCCCAGACGACCCTGATTTCGGCCAATCCGCTGCCGTGTATCAGCTCCATGGCGGCAAGCCGGATGCGCTCGTGCATCCTGGAGGCGAAGCAGCAGATGGACAGCGTCGGCGGCGTGATCGAATGCGCGGCCTACGGGGTCCCCGTGGGAGTTGGCGACCCCATGTTCGACGGCCTGGAGAACCGCATCGCCCGCATCGCGTTCGGCATCCCCGCCGTCAAGGGCGTCGAGTTCGGCGCCGGATTCGCCGCCGCGCGGATGCACGGCAGCGAGAACAACGACCCCTACCGCATGGAGGGGACCGAGGTGCGCCCCCAGACCAACAACGCCGGGGGCATCCTGGGTGGCATCTCCACGGGAGCACCCGTCATCTGGCGCATGGCCGTCAAGCCGACGCCATCGATCGGAATCCCGCAGCGCAGCGTCGACATGGACGCGGGCGCGGGCGCGGACCTCACCGTCCGCGGACGACACGACCCGTGCATCGTGCCGCGCGCCGTTCCCGTCGCCGAGGCCGCGTGCGCCCTCGCCCTGCTCGACGCCATGCTGGAAGACGGCTTCCGCTTTCCTGCCTGATCGAGCCCGTTTCCCGATCCGCCCCCCATCTACCGTACCGTTGAGGAACAACCATGGAACTAACCGACATTCGCGCCCGTCTCGATGAGATCGATGCCGGCATCCTAGATCTGTTCGTCGAACGCATGGGCCTTGCCGCCGAGGTGGCCGCGTCAAAAAAGCGCACGGGCAAGGCGGTGTTCGACCCCGCCCGAGAGCGCGACAAGCTCCACACGCTGGTCCATGCGGCGCCCGAGGAGCTCGCCCCCGAGGTCGCGAGCCTGTTCTCGCTGCTGATGAGCATGAACAAGGCGGCTCAGCTCAAGATCCTGCACGAGGGCGACCCCGAGAGCGTGTCGTCGGGCGCCCTCGCATCGCTCATGCCGGTCGACCAGCCGTTCCCCACCACGGCCACGGTCGCCTGCCAGGGCGTCGAGGGTGCCTACAGCCAGATCGCGGCCTGCAAGCTGTTCAAAGTGCCCAAGATCACGTTCATGACCTCGTTCGAGGGCGTGTTCCGCGCGGTGCGCGACGGCCTGGTCGAGTTCGGCGTCCTTCCCATCGAGAACTCCACCGCCGGATCGGTGAACGCCGTCTACGACCTGCTCGCGCAGTACCGGTTCTCCATCGTGCGCTCCCTGCGGCTCAAGATCGATCATCAGCTGCTCGCAAAGCCCGGCGTGCGCCTCGAGGACATCCGCGAGGTCTATTCCCATGAGCAGGCCCTCGCGCAATGCTCCGACGCGATCGAGGAGCTCGGCGTGCGCGTGCACGTGTGCGAAAACACCGCGAAGGCGGCGGAGCGGGTCGCCACCAGCGATCGTCGCGACATCGCCGCGCTCTCCTCTCGAGACTGCGCATCGCTGTACGGACTCGATGTCCTGCAGGAGGACATCCAAAACGAGGGAAGCAACTTCACCCGTTTCGTCGTCGTGTCCGCAACCCCGCGTATCTACCCCGGCGCCACGCGCACGTCGCTGATGCTGACCCTGCCGCACGCCCCCGGCTCGCTCTACCGGGTGCTCGAGCGGCTCTACGCGCTCGACATCAACCTCGTCAAACTCGAGAGCCGCCCCATCGGCAACCGGGACTTCGAGTTCATGTTCTACTTCGACCTCGACTGCCCCTTCGGCACGCCGGCGCTCAGCACGCTGCTCGACGCCCTCGACGACGTGTGCGAGCGCTACACCTACATCGGATCGTACACGGAGGTGGTCTAGATGGCGACGCGTCCCTACGGCGTGCTCGGACGCACGCTCAAGCACAGCTACACCCCTGCCATCTACCGCGACCTCGCCGATATGGACTACGTGCGCTTCGAGCGGGAGCCCGAGCAGCTCGAGGAGTTCCTGCACGGAGACGAATGGGAGGGCGTCAACGTCACGATCCCCTACAAGCGGGCTGTGATGCCCTATCTCGACGAGCTCGCCGAAGCGGCCGAACGCCTCGGAAACGTGAACACGATCGTGCGCCTTGCCGACGGTCGCCTGCGCGGAGACAACACCGATTACTTCGGGTTCAAGTTCCTGGTCGAGTCGCTGGGCATCGATGTGGCCGGAACGACCGCGCTCGTGCTCGGGGGCAGCGGAGGAGCCGGGACGACGGCGCGCACCGTCCTGTCCGATATGGGCGTGCGCGCGATCACGGTCGGGCGCAGCGCTGAGGTGACCTACGATGATCTCGACGCATACCGCGACGCCGAGCTCATCGTCAACTGCACGCCCGTGGGCATGTACCCCAACTGCCCCGCCTCGCCCCTCGATCTCGAGCGCTTCGGCAACCTAGCCGCCGTCATCGACATCGTCTACAACCCGGCGCGCACCGGCATCATGATGCAGGCCGAGCGCCTCGGCATCGCCACCGCGGGCGGCCTGCTGATGCTCGTCGCGCAGGCGGCACAGGCCGTCGAGCGCTACACGGGCGCGCATATCGACGACGCGCGCATCGTCGAGGTGACCGAGCGCCTCTCGGCCTCGACGCAGAACATCGCCCTGATCGGCATGCCGGGCAGCGGGAAGACCCGCGTCGGGCAGAACCTTGCGCGCATGCTCGGTCGCGAGCACGTCGACGCTGACGCCGCATTCGCCGCGCGCACCGGCCGCAGCTGCGCGGAGTTCATCACCACGTCGGGCGAAGAGGCCTTCAGGCAGGAGGAGACCGCGTGCCTGCGGGAGCTGGGTGCACGGTCGGGCCTTGTCATCTCGTGCGGCGGCGGCGTGGTCACGCGCCCCGAAAACTATGAGCTGCTGCATGAGAACAGCCGTATCGTCATGCTCGACCGTCCGCTCGGCGAGCTCTCGTCCGCAGGCCGGCCGATATCCGCACGCGACGGCGTGCAGAAGCTTGCCGACCAGCGCATGGGCCTGTACCGCGCCTGGGCGGATCTCATCGTCAAGTCACGCGATTGCGCCGAGCGCACCGCCGAGGCCGTCATCGCCGAGCTCGGCGGTGTGCTGAGTCCCATCGAACGCAACGCGTAAGGAGGATGCGCCGTGAAAGCCCTTGTCCTGAACGGACCGAACCTGAACATGCTCGGCGTGCGCGAGCCCGATATCTACGGTCGCGAGACCTATGAGGACCTGGTTGCCCTCTGCAAGAAGGCGGGGGCGGACGCCGGATTCGATGAGGTCGCGGTATACCAGTCCAACCACGAGGGAGATCTCATCGACCAGATCCAGCAGGCGCTCGGCGCCTACGACGGCATCGTCATCAACCCGGCCGCCTACACGCACACGAGCGTCGGCATCCTCGATGCGGTGAAGGCCGTCAGCCTGCCCTGCATCGAGGTGCACATCTCCGCGGTCGAGGATCGAGAGGAGTTCCGCCAGGTATCGTATGTGCGCGCGGCCTGCATCAACACCATCACCGGCGAGGGGCTGCAGGGGTACGCCCATGCGCTGAGGCTACTCGCCGACCACCTGCAGCACAGCTGACGTCAACGAATGGGCAGCGATGGTCGACATACGGCATGCGGGACAACAGGCCAAAGAACGCCTCTCAGATGCGCTTTCATCCGGCGCGCTCTATACGCTGCTGTTCGCCTCGATCATCGCCCTGTTCGGCAGCACCTACACGATGATCATCTCGCCCATCATCGTGATCTTTCGCACCAAGCGCAACGTCGCCTTCTCGACGTCCCTGCTGGGGCGCATCCTCATCACGCTCCCCTTCTTGAACATCCTCTCCTACATAGCGACGCTCAACATCGTCTGCTGCATCGCGCTGAACATCATCGTGCCGTTCCTGCTCGTCGTGATCCAATCGAACCAGTTCGACCAGAAGGCTTACTTCGGATACGTCATGGCCTTCGTGTTCCTCGAGCTGATCCCGCACACGCCCGACGAGTTCATGGTCCAGCTGGCGTCCACGGTCTTTGCCACCGTCGTACTGGTGGTCGTGCTGTATGTCACGCGGTGGTACAAGGGGCGCTCGCGCGATCCGGAACGCGAGCTCGATGAGAGCCTCGGGCACCTGGCGGAGCTGCTCGACCGTCTCGCCGACGGGGAGTCGCCCGCCCTGCTGTCCCAGGAATTCCTCAAGCTCGAGAAGACGTTCGACCGCCTCTGCTTCAGCAGCCGCAAGCTGTTCCAGGAGCCGAACCGCACGACGCTGAAATACTATCTGTACGCCACGCTCTTCCAGCGCGCCATCTACCTGCTGTCGGACCCCGCCTGGCGCTCCGGCCGCGAGCACGATGTCGATCTGTCCGTCTTCCATCACGTCGCCGCGATGGTCAGGCAGGTGCGCGCCGCGTCGACGCCTGCTGAATGCGCAGCGGTCCACCGCATGCTGAAGATGATTCTCAGCATGGTCGACCTGCCCGAGGGACGGACGCGCATCTTCTTCCACAGCGTGCTGCACACGCTGATGCTCATCACCTCCCAGGCCCCCGAGCGCCGCCGGCATCTCCCCTGGCGCGTGGCCCCGCTGCGCGACATCGCGGCCAACTTCATCCACCATCTCGACAGCGATTCCTTTGAGTTCCGATTCGCCACGCGCCTCTCGGTCGTTCTGGTCATCACCTGCTCCATGAGCATGCTATGGAGCGCGAACCATGTCTACTGGGTGCCCCTGAACGCGTTTCTGCTTCTCATGCCGAGCTACGAGGAGAGCACGCATCGCATGCGCACGCGTCCGCTCGGCACCGCCATCGGCTGCATCGTGGTATTCGCGGCGTCCCATATCATCCACGACCCGCTCGCCGTGTACTGCTTCTGCATGGTCATGATCCTGCTGGTGTACGCCTGCACGCCGGGAAGCTGGGTCCAGGCCATCTTCGCCACCTCGTTCGCGCTGATGATGACCTCGCTCACGATCGACGAGACGACGGCGATGGCGCTGCGCCTCTTCTATGTGCTGATGGCCGTCGGCATCGTGCTCGTCATCAACTACCTCGTGCTCCCCTCCAAGCGGGAGAAGATCTTCGAGTGCAACAAGCGCCAACTGAACGGCATCATCAAGGCGTACTGGGGGTTCGTCGAGCGCAGCGTGACTGAGCATGTGGAGCTCCGCATCTCAGGCGAGATGCTCTCGGCCTATCATCTCGTCTACGACGAGGCGATCGCGTACGTCCGCGCCCTCGATGACGAAGAGGTCCGCGATTACGAGGAATCGCGCCTGGTGACGCGCTGGCACATGTTCTCCGAGCTCGAGCAGATCGAGTACCTTGTCCAAGCGGGCGAGCTCGACGACGAGGACCTGGCCCTCGTCCGCCATATCGCGCTGACGCTCAAGGACCGCACGATGCCCATGTCGCGCAGCTATCTGCCCGGCAAGCTCATCCCGCAGATCCACTCCGAGGATCTGCGCTACGCGCTCGAGCACTACATGGCCAACCGCATCAAACTCACCTAAGCTCGCATGGTCTTTTGGGGACAGGTGGTTTTTATTCATGCCGGCGCCTTCGCGCCGGCATGAATAAAAACCACCTGTCCCCAAAAGACCATGCGACTAACGGTTGAGCATCTCCCGTGCATGGTCGAGCGAGGCCTGGGTGGCGTCGCCGGAAAGCATGCGCGCGATCTCCCGCACGCGGTCCTCCCCCTCGACAGGGATGAGCTGCGTCTCGGGAACGTCATCGCCCGTTTTGGAGACGACGTAGTGGCGATCGCCCATGACGGCGACCTGGGCCAGATGCGTCACGACGATCACCTGGTGCGTCCGCGCCAGGTCGGCGAGCACGAGCGCCAAAGCGCGTGCAGTGGAGCCGCCGACGCCGGCGTCGACCTCATCGAACACGAGCGTGTCGACGCCGTCCGCCTCGCCGAGCACGACCTTGGAGGCGAGCATCACGCGGGAAAGCTCGCCGCCCGAGGCGATGCGCCTGAGCGGACGAGGGGTCAGGCCGGCGCCGCTGCGATACAGCAGCTCGCAGGCGGCAGGACCCGCCTCCGTCCACGAGGCGCGCGGAAGATCCCTGCTCTCCCAAACGAGCTCGGCGCGCCCCATCTCAAGGCGCATCATCTGCTTGCCCACCTCGCGGCAAAAGCGCGGAGCCGCGGCGTTGCGCGCACGCGTGAGGGCGCGCGCCGCCTTGGCGAGCTCATCTTCCGCCTTGTCACGGGCCTCCTTGGCACGACGGACCCGCTCGTCGGCATCGTCGACCAGGGAGAGCAGCTCAGAGGCTTCCTCGCGCCTGGCGAACACATCTTCCATGCGCGGACCCCACTGACGCATGAGGCCGCGCAGCTCCGCCATGCGATCCTGCGCGGCGACAAGCTGCTCGGGATCGAAATCGATATCCTGGGCGTAGCGACGAAGCTCCGAGGCGACGTCTTCGAGCGTGATGGCGGCCGATGCCAGCGAGTCGGCGAATTCGGCGAGCTTGGCATCGACCGAACCCATGCGGGAAAGCTCGGCGATCGCCGCGTTCAGGGCGTCGAGCGACCCGTCCTCGCCCGAGAGGTACCGATCGGCATCGAGCGCGCACGCGATCAACGATTCAGCGTGCTCCGCGCGCGGCAGCGTCTCCTCGAGTTCTTCGAGCTCGCCCTCGCGAGGATCGACCTCGCAGATGCGCTCGTAGGCAAAACGCGCCTCCTCGAGCCTCGAGCCCTGCGTGCGCGAGGCGGCCTCCACGCGATCGAGCTCCCGCTGCGCCGCACGTGCCGCCGAAAGCGCGGCGCGGTACGCCTCGAGAGGCCCCGTAACCGAGGGACCCGCCCACGCATCGACCATCTCGACATGAGTAGAGGGATCCAGCAAGCGCTGGTGCTCGTGCTGTCCGCACAGGTCGATATTCGACCCGACACGCTCGGCGAGCTCGCGCACGCTGGCAAGCGAGCCGTCGATCTTGACGCGGCTGCGCCCATCGGAAGCGAGCCGGCGCAGCACCACGGTGCCCTCGGTGTCGCGCGCGCCCAGAAAGAGGCGACCCTCGACCGTGGCGGAAGATTCTCCCTCACGGACCATGGACGAGTCGGCACGCTCCCCCATGATGAGCTTCAGGGCGGACAGGAGCGCAGTCTTGCCCGCACCCGTCTCGCCGGTGAGCACCGTCAGTCCCTCGCAGGGCTCCAGCGTCGCCTCACGAATCAGAGCGAGATTGGAAACGCGCAGCTCATCAATCATTGCGACGCACTCCGTAAAAGACGCGGGAGACGGAATTGTAGAAGCTCTCGGGACCGTAGTCGAGCAGCAGGACATCGGCCTCACCGCGACGGGAAACAAGACGCTCCACAACGCCTGTCGGCGTCAAGAACCTGCCGTCGACCGCGATAGCGGGCACGGAGGGCCGGTCATGGGACATCGTCACCTCGACGATGTCGGAAGGCGACGTCAAAAATGCGCGCGCCTGGATGGTGTGCGGGGCGATGGGCACGCACACGAGCCCGGTGTATTCGGGGCTCACGATGGGGCCGCCGGCCGACAGGGCGTAACCGGTCGATCCGGTCGCCGTCGACACGACGACCCCGTCGCCGCGCAGACGGTCGATATGGTGCCCGGATACCGAGATGTCGAACTCGACCATGTCGGACAGCGGGCCGCGGGTGAGGGCGATGTCGTTGAGGCCGAACGCGCTGACGACGTGCTCCTCGCCGTGCTCGTCGACGGAATACACGTCGCAATGGATCGTGGCGCGGCGGCTCACATGCATCTCGCCGGCAAGAGCATCGGCCACGACGGGAAGGATGTCGCGCTCCTCCGGGCTGGCGGCAGTCAAAAAGCCGAGATGCCCGTATGAAAGACCGAGGATGGGAATCTCGCGGGACCCCACGATGCGCACGGCGCGCAGAAGGGTGCCGTCGCCACCAAGGGAGATGACGAGATCGCTGCCATCGATATCGGGCTCGGCGGCGATCTTCGATTTTTGGTCCGCCGCCCATGCCACCTCGTAGCCCTGACGGCTCAGCCACAGCTCGAGCGTGAGACCGCTTTGGACCGCCTCGCTCTTCTGATAGTTGGGGACGAGAAAGATCTTCATAGGTTCACCGCCTTATCGTTCAGGTGCGTGCACTGGCTAGCCAGCTCCTCAGGGCTGCGAGCGTGGTACAGGCCGCAGTCTCCGAGCAGGAAGAACTCACGGTTCCCCTTGGTGCCCGTGATGGGGGATGCGCAGATATCGACGGGGTACAGACCGCTTTCGGCGAACAGCGCGACGGCCTCCTGGAGCACGCGGGCGTGCACACGGGGGTCGCGCACGATGCCCCCCTCGCCCACCTCATCGGCAGATGCCTCGAACTGCGGCTTGACGAGGGTGAGGAAGCGCCCTGAGTCGCGCAGGAGATCGAGAACGGCGGGAAGGATGACGCGGATGCTCGTGAAGGACACGTCGCACACGGCGAGATCGAACGAGCACGCATGGCCCATAGCGGGGACATCGACGATATTCGTGCGCTCGAGCAGCATCACGCGATCATCGTTTCGCAGCGACCAGGCGAACTGGGCGCGACCGACGTCGACGGCCACGACATGGTCGGCGCCGCGTTGGAGCAGGCAGTCGGTGAATCCACCCGTCGAGCATCCGATATCAAGGCAGGACAGGCCGCTCGGATCGACCCGGAACGCATCAAGGGCGCCGGCGAGCTTGAGGCCGCCGCGCCCCACGTAGGGCAAATGGCCCTTGACGTGGATCTCGACCCCGGGGACGACGCGCGTTGCCGGCGACTCCAACCTCTCGCCCGCGCTTGAGACCAGGCCGGCCATGCATAAGCGCAGGGCCTCCGCGCGATCCGCGCACAGGCCCTGCGCAACCATCTCTTCGTCGAGGCGCACTCGCTTCATCAGTGCTGCTGCTCCTCTGCACCAGACGTGCCGCCGTGGGCGGCATCCCCCTCCATGCTCTCGGCCAGCTGTTCTTCCTCACGGGGCGAAAGCTCGAAGGTGTCGACCATATCGACGGCCTTGGAGCCGAGCCCGATCGCCTCGTCGAACAGGTCGAGGCAGCGCTCCAGAGAGGTGTCCTTGGACCTGACGGTGGCGATGATCTCATCGAGACGACCCGTCAGGTCGTCAAACGAGTGAAGGGTGGAATCACTCATGGGTCTCGTCGTCTTGATCGTCGGCATCGGGCACGTCGACATCGACGTCGGACTCGTCCTCGGGCTCGACGTCGTGACCGGGCAGCTCGTCCGCGCGGGCGATGCGTCCGAGCACGCCGTTCACGAAGCGAGCCGACTCATCGGTGCCGTACGCCTTGGCGACCTCGACGGCCTCGTTGATGACGACGGCGTCATCGATGGGATCGTCGGTCTGCAGGCGCATCTCATACACCGCGATGCGCAGCAGGTTTCGATCGGCGCTCGGCATGCGGTAGAGGCTCCAGTTATCGGACACCTCGTGCAGCGCGTTGTCGATACGATCGAGGTTAGCGTAGCAGCCGCGGGCGAGCTTCTCGGCGTACTCGTTCAACGGGCCCTTCGACAGCAGGAAGTCGCCGTCGAGCACCTGGTCCACAGGCTTATCGAGCGCCTCGGCCTGGAACAGGATCTGCAGCGCCTGGCTGCGGGCGAGGGTGCGCCCGCGTTCAACTTTAAGACTCACGTATGTTACTCCTTGGGAAACACCAGACCGTCGATGCAGACGTCGACCGCAGCGACCTCGACGCCGATCTGGGCATCGATGGCCTTGACCGTAGCGGTGCGGATGGCCTCGGCGAGCTTCTTGAAGGGATAGCCGAAGAACACCGTGACGCGCACGGTCACGTGCAGTTTGTCGTCCTCGACCACGGCCTCGATGGGCGGCAGCGCGGGTGCGGCGCTCTTGGCGGAAAACATCGACACGAGATTCGTGGCCAGATCCCTCACGCCGACGGAGGCGACGCCCTCGACCTCCTCGACAACATGGGAGACGATAATGGACAGAACCTCGGGCGCGATGGCGATACCGTCGATCTTGATCTCTTCAGACATGTTCTCACCCATTTCATGCAACGGAATGCGGGCAGGTTCCACGTTACGAACCAGTGTACACGATACCCCATCTCGACATCGTTGGGACACGGACATCGGCCACGCAACGAAAAAAGGGCGGGGTCGCACACCCCGCCCTCGTGCAATCTGGCTGATCGGACGATCGACTAGACGCGGGAGACGAACTTGCCGTCGCGGGTGTCGACCTTGATCTTCTCGCCGACGTTGAGGTACATCGGGACCT
>DGYMJ06203__coassemble_899_pt1 | contig 14400 bp, 9 predicted proteins | sample DGYMJ06203__metabat2_high_PE_015 | metagenome-assembled genome bin DGYMJ06203
ATGCGGCATAGGGGACAAAGCGCGCGACGCCCAAGCGTTCCGCGGCCTCGCTGCATACGGCCCCGTCTGCCGGGAGCTGGCTTGGTGCTCAGGGCGCTGGGGAGCTCTTTGCACATGCTGACCTCAACGCAAGGTTGAGGAACGCGCCCGCAGGGGGCGTGTTGGAGGGGATGACCCCGTTGTCCTGCGTGAACGTGCAGCGCCCACGCTATACTTCCGCCGTACGAGCGTTGCGGAAGGGATGGCGCCATGGCACGGGATGGACAGCGGGGACGTCACGACAAGGAAACGGCGGCAGGGGCCTCGGCACCCGATCGCGTGCCGTTTTATCGTCGCCATCCGTGGCTCGTCCGCATCTCGGCTGCCGTCTTGATCACTGTCGTGGGCATTTGCGTCGCGCTTGCCGTCGCGGTACATAACCGGCAGGAGCAGGAGCGCTTGGGGCTCGGAGCCGTCGAGCCGCCGAGTGCGCCCGTGAGGCTCGAGGGCTCGACTGAGCGCACCGGGGCCTTCACGGCGCATGTCGAGTACACGAGCATGGCCGCAACCGACGGTCAGCAGGTGGCGACCGACATCGCCTGGGATGACAGCTGGTTTTTCCAGGACCCCACCGTCTACAACCATGAGCTTGCGACCACGTGTTCGGTCCTCTCCGCCATCGCCAACTCGGAATCCGGGTACTACCAGGCGGGATCCAATGCGCCCGCCTATATGGAGGATGCGCTCGCCAAGCTCGGGTTCCAAGATATCTCGACCGCGTCCTATCGGTACCGCAGCGAGATCTTCGACGAGATCGTCGACTTCCTTGCTGGGACGGACGACGTCGTGGCCTATTCGGTGGCCACCAAGCACCTCAAGCATGCCGACGGGCGGGAGAAGACCCTCTTCCTGGTGTCCATTCGCGGCAGCTACGGATCGGAGTGGCTGAGCGACTTCAATATGGGCGATGCGTCCGATTACGACATGGAGGCCATCGACCACGAGGGCTTCATGCGCGCGGCGAGCGAGATCGTGGACGACCTGGCCGGCCGCTTGTCCGAAGACGGTGGCAGCGACGAGGTCGCGCTGCTGTTCTGCGGTCACTCGCGCGGCGCCGCGACGGCGAACCTCGCCGCGTCGTACGCCGACGACATGACGACGGGCCTGCGCGCGCTCGCGCCGCTCGACAGCATCTACTGCTACACGTTCGCCACGCCCGAGGTCACCGAGTTCGGCAACGTTCACGACGAGCTGTACGACAACATCTTCAACATCATGAACCCGAGCGACCTGGTGCCGCGTCTTCCCCTCGCGTCGTGGGGGTACGCGCGCTACGGTCGCGACCTGTGGCTTCCCGGATACGGCGACGAGGCGTTCGACGCGCATTACGACGAGATGCGCGCGGCGTTCGAGGAAAACGTGGGCGCGCCGTGCCCGTATGTTCCCGAGGACCGTGAGCGCGTCGACACCTTGGTCGACGAGCTTGCCGCCCATATCCCCACGGCTCGAGACCTTGCGTCTGCGGGAGGGCTGGCGTCGCTTATGCACGACGTCGCGTCGGATATCGACCCCATGCAGGTCCTCTACGGTCATTATCCCAACGTCTACATCGCGTGGATGCAGGTGATCGGCGCGCATGAGCTGCGTGCGGACGGCGCCGCATGATGCACTGAGCGCCGGCGCATCGCGCTCGACACCGTGCTTATCTCGAGCGGGCAAGCTTCGGGCGTGAATCCTGACGGACGGGGACAAACTTTACCCGGGGTTTCCCATGGTGCCAATAGGGGAGACGCAAAGGGGTACGTTGATTGGTGCACGCCCTCGCAGACGGCGCGCAACGGTATCCGCACGTGCAAAGGAGCGCCCTATGTCCATGCTCGAGGCCATGCTGCATCGTCGCAGCGTCCGCAGCTATACCGATGACCCGGTGTCCCGGGAGCAGATCGAACAGATCCTGCATGCCGGCCTGACGTCGCCCACCGGCAAGAACCTCAAATCGTGGGAGTTCGTGGTGGTCGACGACCGCGAGAAGCTCAAGCAGTTCGCCGAGGGCCGCAAAGGCGGTTCCATGAAGATGCTGACGCGCGCGGCTGCTGCCATCTTTGTGTTCGGCGACACGGGCGCCTCCGACGTGTGGTGCGAGGATTGCTCGGCCGCCATGGCCAACATGCACCTCATGGCCGATTCCCTGGGGTTGGGCAGCTGCTGGATCCAGGGGCGCCTGCGTGAAGCCGAGGACGGTCGTTCCACCAGCGATTTCTGCCGCGAGCTGCTCAGTGTCCCGGAGGGCTATGAGATGGAAGCCGTGCTGTCCGTCGGCGTGCCCGACGATTCCGCCCCGGTGCCGCATACCCTTGATGAGGCGGATACGAGCAAGGTCCATTGGGGCGTGTTCTAGGGAACGCCGCCCATTGCCAATGGGTCATGAGGGGACGGGTTCATTCCAGCCCATCCCCGCACGACCGATCGCCGCCGGATCCGTTTGACGGGTCGGCGGCTTTTCTGTGCCGATATGGCATGGAGACCAGGTGCCGCGTGTGAAAACCGAGCGCGAGGGCCGCGAAACCGGTGCGCCGGGGTCTTCCGGGCGTTTCAGTTGGACCTGCTCTCGAATTTGGTATCAAGTTCAGAGGTATAGAGGGGGATGCGTTGCGATGCGCGGGGCGCGAAGCAGCTTTCCCGACGCTCTGGTTCTGAGGCCGAGAACAAAATCGCAGGTCACAGCTGCCCGAACGAGGGTGTTCCGCGTACCATATCTGACGAGTTGATACCAAATTTCTCTGAAGCAGTTCGAGAGGGCGTGCGCCGTGTGGGCGCAGGCCCTTTTTGCGCCGTGCGCACTGTCTGTCCGCGCGACGGGGTATCGTATAGGGAGATCACGAAGCCCGTCGGCGGCGGTGCATGTTTGAAGGAGAAAGCCGCATGAACGAGATCAAATGCCCCAACTGCGGAACCGTTATCCAGGTTGATGAGAGCGACTACGCAAGCATCGTGCGCCAGGTGCGCGACGAGCAGTTTGCCTCGGAGGTCCAGGAGCGCGAGGAGGCCATGAGGCGCGACCGCGACCATGCGGTCGAGATGGCCCGCGCAGAATCGAGCAGTGCGCTGCAGAAGCTCGCGGCGGAGCGCGACGCCCAGATCGCAGAGCTGACGGCAAAGCTGGAGGCGGCGAACCACGAGCGCGAGCTCGCGGCAAGGCAGGCTGCATCGGAGGCGCGCGAGGAGGCGAACAGGACCGCGACCGACCTGCAGCGCGAAGTCGATAGGCTGCAGGCCAAGCTCAAGCAGCAGGAGGACGCGTCGGCCATCAACGAGGGGGCCATCCGCCGCACGCTGGAGCAGGACGTGGCCGAGCGCGACACGCAGATCGCGCAGCTCAAAGCGCAGCTCGATGCTGCCGAGCGCGCCCAGGGCCTGGCGGTGCAAAAGGCGGAAGCCGAGGCACGCGAGAAGCTTCAGGCATCCGAGGTGGAGTCCCAGGCAAAGCTGCAGGAGGCCGTCGAGGCCGCGCGCAAGGAGGCCGAAGACCTGCGCATCCAGCTCGCCCAGCAGCAAAGCGCCCTCGATGCGGCGAAGGAGAGCGTTCGCGCCGAGCTGCAGCGCGACCTCGCATCGAAGGATGGCGAGATCGCGACCCTGCGGCAAAAACTCGAGGCGGGCGAGACCGAGCGCGAGCTTGCGGTCACCCGCGCCGTTGCGGAGGCGGAGCGCGAGCGCGACGAGGCGCGCGCCGAGCTCAGCCGCGAGCAGGCGGTGCGCGACGCCGAGCGCCAGCAGCTTGAGACCGCCCACACCCTTGAACTCGACCAGGTCCGCAGAAACGCAGACGAGCTGCTGCGCTACAAGGACGATGAGATCGAGCGCTTGAAGGACATGAAGGTCCGCCTGTCCACCAAGATGGTGGGCGAGTCGCTCGAGCAGCATTGCGAAAACGAATTCAACCGGTTGCGCATGACGGCCTTCCCCCGTGCGTACTTCGAGAAGGACAACGATGCGTCCGAGGGCTCCAAGGGCGATTTCATCTTCCGCGAGAACGACGAGGAGGGCAACGAGATCATCTCGATCATGTTCGAGATGAAAAACGAGAACGATGACACGGCGCGCAAGCACAGTAACGAGGACTTCTTCAAAAAGCTCGACTCCGACCGCACGAAGAAGAAATGCGAGTACGCCATCTTGGTGTCGCTGCTCGAGCCCGACAGCGAGCTGTATAACACGGGCATCGTGGACGTGAGTTATCGCTATCCCAAGATGTACGTCATCCGCCCGCAGTTCTTCATTCCCATGATCACGCTGCTTCGCAACGCCGCGCTCAACACGCTGAGCTACAAGCAGGAGCTTGCGGTGGTGCGCCAGCAGAACATCGACGTCACGAGCTTCGAGGAGAAGCTCGGCAAGTTCCAAAGCGGATTCTCACAGAATTTCGAGCGCGCGAGCCGTAAGTTCAACGACGCGATCAACGAGATCGACACCACGATCAAGCATCTGCAGAAGGTGAAGGACAACCTGATCTCGTCTGAGAACAACCTGCGCCTGGCGAACGACAAGGCCCAAGGACTCACCATCCGCAAGCTCACGTGGGGCAACAAGACCATGCAGGAGAAGTTCAAGGAGGCCCGCGCCGCAGCGGAGGCCGAGCAGGCAGAGGAAGCGGTCGAGGTCGAGCTCGAGTCGGAAGAGGCCGTGGTCGAGGTGGACGAGACCGCTGAGGCCGTCGACGTTTCGGAAAACGGGGCCGGTGTCGCCGAGACCGAATAGGCGCGGCGGCAGGGAACGGCGAGCTGTTCCCACGCGCACCAAGAAGGGGCGGAGCGCATCTGAACTGCCCCGGCGGGTCTGGGCGATGGGCCTGCGCAACGGGTCTGCGCAGGTGTTACCTCGGCGCGTTACAGGTACGGGCTGACGGGGTGGCGGCTGGGAAGACGGGCGCCGCCCGTCACGTCGTCGAGCTCCTCGGCTGTCAGCTTGCGCTTGTCGTCGGTGGCTTCGGCGGCCTGCGCCTGCTCGTCCTGTTGCTGGTCGTCGGGCTTGATGGTGGGTTCGCTCACGGTCTGCCTCCTTGATGTGACGATGCCTCGGTCGTCCTTACGGTTGCAGTGTATACCGCGCGGGAGCGTTTGTCTTCATGAGGGAATGAGGCGTCGGTTTTTTGGAACGAAGCGTCTTTTGCCCCTCGGGCCATCCGAGGGCGGGAGCGTACCCCTTGCCGCTCTGTTGACCTGCCCTGGGATAGGCTCGGATACAATCCGAGGTATAGGTCCCATGGCAGCAAGGAGGAGTCTATGGATCCCAACAAGCGTCCCGACGATATGGAGCGCATCACCACACCTGAGCAGGCACGTGCGTTTATCGACCAGCAGGTTGCCGCCTGCCGCGAGCAGATCGGCGACAAGAACGTGCTGCTTGCGCTTTCCGGCGGCGTCGACTCGTCGGTCGTGGCGGCGCTGTTGATCAAGGCCGTGGGCAAGCAGCTCATCTGCGTGCACGTTAACCACGGGCTCATGCGCAAGGGCGAGTCCGAGCAGGTAATCGACGTGTTCAAGAACCAGATGGATGCGAACCTGGTGTATGTCGACGCGACCGACCGCTTCCTCGACCTGCTCGCCGGCGTCTCCGAGCCGGAGAAGAAGCGCAAGATCATCGGCGCCGAGTTCATCCGCGTGTTCGAGGAGGAGGCGCGCAAGGTCGCAGGCGACGTGAGCTTCCTGGCTCAGGGCACCATCTATCCCGACATCCTCGAGTCCGATGGCGTCAAGGCGCACCACAACGTGGGCGGCCTGCCCGATGACCTGCAGTTCGAGCTCTGCGAGCCGGTGAAGCTGCTGTTCAAGGACGAGGTGCGCGCCGTGGGCCGCGAACTCGGCCTGCCTGAGTCCATGGTCGAGCGCCAGCCGTTCCCGGGTCCCGGTCTGGGCGTGCGCTGCCTGGGCGCCATCACGCGCGACCGCCTCGAGGCCCTGCGCGAGGCCGACGCCATCCTGCGCGAGGAGTTCGGCAACGCTGGGCTTGCCGGCAAGATCTGGCAGTACTTCGTCGTGGTGCCCGACTTCCGCGCCACCGGCGTGCGCGACGGCAAGCGCGCCTACGACTGGCCTGCCATCATCCGCGCCGTCAACACCGTGGACGCCATGACCGCCACCGTGCCGGAGCTCGATTGGGCGCTGCTCAAGAAGATCACCGACCGCATCCTGGCCGAGGTTCCGGGCATCTGCCGCGTGGTGTACGATCTGACGCCCAAGCCGGTGGGAACCATCGAGTGGGAGTAGTTATTTGGGTTAAAAATCGATTGACCTGCGGTTATTCCAGTACGCAACCGTCATCAAAGGTACGCAACGGTGAGCACAGCCACCGGTGATTTTGAAGAATAACGAATCGATGAAAGCCTTCGGAAACACCGTTTTCCGTGGGCTTTTCCATGTCTTCTCATCTGCGAAAGCGATTCGGATTATCCCCAAATGGTGGAAATTGTTCCTAAGGGCCGCCGAACAATGCACGAACAGTCGCGGGATGCGGGTTTAGCGGGAAATATGGGACTGCTCGTAGGATAATATGGCTATCACAAACCAAATGACGCTCAAAGGAGTCCCGCGATCTGACTGTCAGCAAGGCTCCGAAAAGGATAACCACATGAAGAAGGCCACGCGAATCGCCTACGACCCCTACTCCAACTCGCTCAGTTTCAAGGTCCGCCGCGAAGACGGAGGCTGGGTTGGCCTGTCGGACGGGTCCGACCTGCTCAAGTACGAAGACCAGCTCGTGCTCTTCTCCAATTGCGTAGTCGATATAGTTTCCACCATCAACGAGAAACAGAACTCCATGCCCGAAGGCCTCGAGATCCAGTTTCTCGGGCCGGACGAAGACTACGAGACGCTCGAGAAGACCGCCAAGAGGGTCTTCGACCAAAGAGGTGGCGCGGGCCCTCTGTCGTGCAAGCATATAGGAACCTTCAGATGCGCTGACGAGACCCTCGACTCCATCAGATCCGATTACGAGACAATTGCCGCCGAGTTCGCACCTTACCTGCCCGGCGGGGAGCGCTACGAAGGCGAATGGAAAAGAATCGGCGACGGCATCGTCAAGTTCGACGAGACGATCAGCGACGCGATTCCGGTTTGCGTCATAGGCAACTACAGCGTGGGAAAATCTGCCCTGATAAACTCACTGATCGGTGAGGATGTCCTCCCAAGCAAAATGAACCCCAGCACTGCCAAGAACGTCGAGATCATCCGCTCCGACGAATTCCGCGTCACCCTGCTCTTCCCCAACGAGGAATCCGAGATGGAGCCACACGGCTTCGATATCGTCGAAGAACGACTCCATGCTCGACCCGATGACCCCAGGGGAGCTGAAATCGCGGAGAAGCTCAACGCAATCACGGAATCCGACGGCGACAATGAATTCGCCGTAGTGAGGAACCTCTTGGACGCGCTCAATGAGGGTCAGCGCCACCACAGCGAGGCGGAATTTCTTTCATCGTTCGGCTGGAACGTCGTCGTCGAGCTCCCCTTCAGAAAGTCGTTACTCGACAGCGCCGACAACAAGATCGTGTTTTTCGACACCCCAGGAAGCGACAACGCCGACGTTGACCAGCGAGAGCATCAGGAGGCCCTCCAAGATCTCCTCGGGGAGCAGACCAACGCACTTCCCATTCTCGTCACCTCGCGCGATAGGACGTCGGGACGCAGCACGGGAGATGTCATGCACATGCTCGACGAGTACAAGGACAACTTCTCTAGTCCCAGCTGCCTGATTGTCCTTACCAAATGCGACAAACTCACCAAGTCGGAGCTGCAGGAGTCGGTGTCCTCCGATATCAGGAACTGGCACGGCAAGTCCATAATCCTCTTCACCACCCCGATCGGAGCGCTCGGCGAGCGCAAGGGGGGCGACTCGCCGTGGCTCGACGGGTCGTACGAAGAGACCTTCGAGAACTGGCGAAGCAGGCAGTCGGGGACAAAGAGGCTCAGTCTACCGGACTACAACTGCTACCCCTGCGGCAGACGGGGCTCAAGAGACGAGCTGGGAGTGAGCGCCGAGCTCTACGACACGGGAATCCCCTCGCTCGAGTTCGAGATCCTCTACTATATCGAGAACCACGCCAAGTACAAGAAATGCGTCAGAGGTAGAAGGGATCTGCTCGATGCACTCGCAGTCGTGAAAGAGGAGTTGAACGAGCAGAAGTCGAAGGTCTCCAAAGCGAAAGCAAAGGCTCAGGAATGCAAAGCGGAGAAGAGGAATGCCCTGATTGCCGAGCTTGACGCCATCCAAATCGCAATGGCCCGCGGCCTCGACGAGGAGCTCGCCTCGCAGTTCCAAGGCGAGCTCGACAGGTACTGCGCGAATCTGCCTGCAACGATGGGTCGTATCTACGACGACCTCAACCCGAACGACCCCTTTGCAATGGATGAACAGCTGAACGCACGGATCAGGCGGCACTGCCAAGAGAACCTCATCGACGCTGCCTACTTGGCGCAAGGTGGAGTCAGGGATAGGATCGTCGAGATTATGTCCGTGCATGCCGAGGACTTCGCCGAGAAACTCCAGGGATACGTGAGCAAGAACGAATCCCACTTCTCCGATTTCGGCAAAACGCAACTGCGTGAATACCTCGACAAAGACCTCAAGCCACCAAGGTTCAGCGAGGTGAAGAGCGTCCTCGAGAGCCTTGGAGAGGTCCTCGAGAAGGCCACGCTTATCCAGCACGCCGCCCTGCGGCTGCTCAACAATCCTGAAGGGGCGAAGAGTTCGTGGGTCTCATGGAAGGCGGGTTTCTTCGAAGAGAACCTGAGAGGCAAAACCGATCTGTTTGGCAAGAAGACCCCAGGGCTGTTTCTCGTCACGGCCTTTACCAAGCCGATCAAAGGCTACTTCGTCCAGCTCCTCGAGTGGGCGGATGAGTATAGGGAACATATCAAGAGCGAGCTCGACAATGACAACATCCTGCTGAGTGACATGGAAGACGAAATCGAACGTCTAGACGCGACGGTCCGCGACCTCGAGGGCAGGCTTTCCGCCATCGCCGACGCCGAGGCTAGGCTCGAAGGAATCTTGGAGCCTATGGAAACGAGGTGCCAAGATTGACAGTCCAACCGAGCAGAAACCAGATAGAAAGAGCTTCCTCGACACGAGCGATCTCACATGCGTCCACCCCGAACGAACTCTACGGCAGATGCCTCGCCGAGATTTTCAAAGAGTACGCCCCGCATGTGGCCGAGTGCTATTCGGTCGAAGAGCGCCCTGAAGACGCCAGCCCGACGGAATCGGTTGCCAGCTTCGAGATAACGAAGCTCGTCCTCGAGAAGGACAGCCAGATGACGGCGAGGCTCAAGAACGTCTACCACCTGCTCGCCCATTCAGGGAGCAGCATCGCCGTTGCCATCAGCCGAACCCACCGCGACTGCCGCGTCTTCATGGCGGTGGGAATTGAGGGGTGCGATTCTGAAAAGGCGAAGAACCTCGCCGCCGGCGTCCGCGACGCCTTCCTAGGCAACTTCCCCGGTTCGGAATGCGGCCCCGTAAGGTACTACTCTGACACCCCCGGCTCCGCCTTCGGTTTCCTCGACGGAAGTACGCGCTTCGGCAACGTTGGGTTCAGCTCGGTCGGAATCGTCTCGAACGTCGCGACGGATTTCTCTGAGGGGTTCTCGGCACAGGGAATCGAGAGGCTGATCGACGGCGTCTCCCTCGGACCCGACGAGGAGTACACGGTGATGCTCGTCGGCAAGGCGGTGTCGCACGACGAGCTCGTCCTGAAGAAGAGCCAGCTCTACGGCATTTACACGGGCCTGAGCCCCTTCGCCAGCGTTCAGAGGAGCTGGGGGGAACAGCAGAGCACTACTTGGACAAAGAGCCTGAATATAGGTATGTTCGGCTCTATCCCCCTCACGCCGGCAGGATCCTTTGGACCAAGCCTCGGAGCTAATGTCGGCACGGGAATCTCGAGGGGCGCCACGGTCGGCACCATGTCCAGCGACACGGTGACGGTCACGGAATACGGCGTGAAGCACATGCTCGAGACCGTCGAGAGGCAGGTCGACAGGCTCGAGGAGTGTGAGGCGCTCGGCATGTGGCGGTTCTCCGCATACGTCGTGTCCCCGGAAATCCGACTCGTGAACGAGACCGCCCGTATGTACCTATCGTTGACCCAGGGTGAGGAATCTCACCTGGAAAGCCCCGCAATCAATATCTGGAACGCGCATAGGGATGGCGGTGCCGACAAGGGCGAGATTTCTCGCCTCCGTGACTACATGATGCACCTAGACCATCCCGTCTTCGTGAAGAGACAGAATACCGAAGGCGGGCGCTTCAACAGCGCGAACTGGCCGGATCGCGTCTCCTGCACCGCAGACCTTTCCGGGGCGGAGCTCTCGAAGGCGATCAACCTTCCTCGCAAGTCAATCCCCGGATTACCGGTAATCGAATGCGCCCCCTTCGGCCGCGAGGTGTCCTCCTACGACGCGGAAAGCGCTGGCGATATCAGAATCGGCTGCATACACCATATGCACCACAACGAGGAGATGCCCGTTGGGCTTTCGGCGCAGTCGCTCGCCTCCCACGTCTTCGTGACGGGCTCTACGGGCTGCGGCAAGTCCAACACGGTCTACAAGCTCCTCGACGAGGCGAATGCGAATTTCCTTGTTATAGAGCCCGCCAAGGGCGAGTACCGCTATGAATTCGAGGGCACCGCGAAAGCCTACGGGACCAATCCCCTTATGGGAGAAATCCTGCGGATCAACCCCTTCGTCTTTCCCGAGGGAATCCACGTATATGAGCACGTAGACCGAATCCTCGAAGTGTTCAACGTCTGCTGGCCGATGTACGCCGCCATGCCAGCCGTGCTCAAGGAGGCGGTGATACGCGCCTACGAGAGCGTTGGCTGGGACCTCAAGACGTCGAAAAACGAGTTCGGGGCACTTTATCCCACGTTCAAGGATGTCTGCAGGGAGGTCGACGCCTACATCGAGGGGTCGGACTATTCCGCAGACACGAAGGGCGACTATAAAGGCTCCCTAAAGACGAGGCTCGAATCGCTCACGAACGGCATCAACGAGCTGGTGTTCTGCAACGGGTGCATCTCCGACGAAGGTTTGTTCGACAGCAGGGCGATCGTCGATCTGAGCCGCGTCGGGTCGAGCGAGAACAAGGCGCTCATTATGGGAGTGCTCGTCATCAAGCTTCAAGAGTACAGGATGAGCCAGAAAGAGCGTGCGGCGAACGAGGATTTGAAGCACATCACGGTGATCGAGGAGGCCCACAACCTCTTGAGGAACTGCAGCAACTTGTCGTCTGCCGAGACCGGAGGGGACATCGCCGCCAAGTCGGTAGAGATGATCTCGAACGCCATCGCGGAGATGCGCACGTACGGCGAAGCATTCGTCATCGTCGATCAGTCCCCCGGCCTGCTCGACATGTCGGCAATTCGCAACACAAATACGAAGATAATCATGAGGCTTCCGGACGAGGGCGACAGGAACCTTGTAGGGAAGGCCGCAAACCTCAATGAAGCCCAGATTCAAGAGCTCGCTCGCCTTCAGAGGGGAGTTGCCGCCATCTACCAGAACGAGTGGATAGAGCCGGTCCTCTGCCATATCGGAAAGCACGAGTGCGAACAGGCCGCGCAGTCGGCAGGGGTCCCCGAATCGCAAAACGCGCGGGGGCTCAGCGACGCCGACAAGCAATACCTCAATACCTGCTTACTCGACCCGTCGAAAATCGACGAGCCGAGAGAACGCAGCTTCGCCGAGTGCGTGAGGGAGTCCGGCCTGCCCGACTCGCTGAAAGCTAAAGCGATAGGCATGGCGTATCTCCCCCTCTCGAAAAGGCGCGAGCTCTATGGAGAGAGTGCTTACGATTACTTCGGAATGGAAGACGCGCTGAAAGAGGCGGAAGGCCTGGGTGCCGCAGCGCTTGTCGAATTGATCCGCAACCACCTTTCGCGCAGATGGGAGTTCGAGGAAGGCTGTGGGGTCGAGCAGTGGGGGCCGGCCCAGTATCTGTTCGTGCAGACCATGCTCAGCGAGCACGCTAATGTCCTCGCTAGGCAAGCTAGGGATATCGAGACGGCAGAATCGATCTTCAAGTTTGCGAGGGCTGCGGCCGCGCTCGCCTCGATGAAGCCGGTGATGTAGATGGCGATTGAAGTTCTAGAGAGGGCGGAATCGACGCTCGACGGGGCTCTCGGAACAATCGAGAACGCAAGGCTCGCGGTCGCCGAATGTGCGGAAGATGCCTGGTCAGAGTTCATCTCAAACGATGCCGTCTCCTCGTGCCTGGAGACAATACAGGAAGCTGCCGATGATGCATGGGAGGCGTGCTACCCCGCCCTCGAGCAGGCGGGCGACGTCGCCCGTGAAGGGGCATGCAACGGTATCTACCTCGGAGGACGCGTCGCACTTGGCGTAGCCGACGTCGGCGAAGACGCCTATATCGGCATCCGTTCCAATATTGAGTTGATTGCGGGCGACCACGAGGCGGCGGTTGAGACCGCCCGGCTTCAGCTGATTGACTCGGCTGCTGACGCCTGGGGCGACTTCATGCAGGTGGACGACCAGATTCGTGGAGCAGGAGATTATGCCGAGGCAGTAGGTGAGGTGGCTACCAGCGTTGCGCTGGGAACCGTGGCGTCAACCGCATCGGCTCCGCTTGCGGTTACAACAGGAGCAATGCTCACGACAAGCGGGATGGGAAGAAGCCTGGAAGTCAACGCAGCAGACGGCGAGATATCCACCGAAGACATCGCTGAGGAGGCTGCTGTCGGAGGCGTCACTGCGGCGTCCCTCCTCTCTACCAGAGGGCTGAACAACTACCTTAACGCGAGAGGAGCATCCGAAACAGGAAGAGCCGGCTGTCTCGTTGACAACGCTGGTAAAGTCGTAACTGAAGCAGACGGTCTTACCCCGAACAGCAGTTACTTTTTGGACGGAGTTAAGTGCTCGACGGACGATATGGGAAGAGTGTTCAGAGTCGGCGACGATTTGGTGCCCAATACCAGCTACGAGCTTAATGGCTATCGGTACACAACAGACGCAATGGGCAGAATCGAGTCGGCTGAAGGGGCGCTCCAGACGAAGGCTCATGACGGTCGTCATGTAATACAGGATTCAATGCAGACGATAGGCAGAGGATCACAACTGGCATTCGACCAGAGAGGTCATCTGATTGCCGATAGGTTCAACGGATCCGCTGGAATGGAGAACATCGTAGCGATGGGAGAAGAAGTCAACCAGAGGGCGTATGCTGCTATAGAAAATAGGTGCGGGGACGCACTCAACGATGGTGCGGAAGTGTTTTTCAGAGTCGAAGCGCTATACGACAAGTCCTCTTATAGACCCGTCTCTTTCATCGTTACCGACAATATTGACGGCGAAGAAACCGTTACGATTCTTCGCAATACTGCAAGAGGCTAGACATGAGCGAAAACGCAATGCTACAGAACATAGTGTCCATTCTCGAGCGCACTCTCCCTGATGCCTGGGAATCCGTGGTTTTATACGCAGAATATCTTGAAGACGCCTTCTCCATCGAATACTTTGTAAAGACTCGGGTCGTAGATAACTACATCAAATGCTTCGACATTCCCGACGTGTCAAGACCCACTTTGCTCAATGACTTTATCGAAATAGACAAGGTGATAGCCCCAGAGCGAGAAGCTCTCAGCCCTTCGAAACGATGGAGCACAATGACGTTAGTGCTCCAGTCGAACGGAAAATTCCGAATCGACTACGACTACCCTGATGTTGCCGATTCCGCCTATGCAAGAAAGAAGAAGTGGAAAGTTCGCTATCTTACATAACAAGTGGGACTTATCAGTTCGTTTCAGAAAGTATTATTGTGGGTAAAAAGCATGACATATGGAGGGGCTTATTATCGGATACGGCGATTCGTCCGGCATGACAGCTGGGGGTGCGGGAGGACCACATCATCTACCTCGACCTCGACCGGTACGGCTTCCGCTTGGTGAAGGCGCCGGACCAGCTCGAGGCGCTGATCGAGTCCGCGCTCAAGACCCGCGGCATGAGGTACCTCTTCATCGACGAGGTGCAGAACGTCGAGGGGTTCGAGGAGGTGGTGAACGAGTTCCGTGCCGAGGGCGGAGTCTCCATCTTCATCACCGGTTCGAACTCCTACCTGCTCTCCGGCGAGCTCGCCACCAAGCTGACGGGGCGCTACGTCGAGTTCGAGGTGCAGACGCTCAGCTTCAGGGAGTACCGCGAGATGAAGCGCTTTCTCGGGCAGGCGGTCGATCCCAACCCCGCAGCCGAGCTCGACCGCTACATCCTCGAGGGCGGCTTCCCCAAGGCGCTCGACTACCCCAAGATGGCGGACAAGCGCGCGTACGTGGGCTCCGTCATCAAGGAGATCTTCGAGAAGGACATTCGCCGCCGCGTGAAGGTAAAGAACGTCTCAGTCTTCAACCAGGTG
>DGYMJ06203__coassemble_924_pt1 | contig 14178 bp, 10 predicted proteins | sample DGYMJ06203__metabat2_high_PE_015 | metagenome-assembled genome bin DGYMJ06203
GGGCATCGGCTCCATCACCGACGCGCTGGCGTCGCTGCGCCTCAACGTGTTCGACGAGCACCGGGTGTCGATGGGCGAGATGATGGATGCGCTCGACGCCAACTTCGAGGGCGAGCGCTTCGCGGCGCTGCGCGGCATGGTGAGCCGCCGCACGCCCAAGTACGGCAACGACGACGATTACGCCGACGACATCATGCGCTCGGTGTTCGCGTGCTTCCGCGACGCGGTGACCGGGCGCCCCAACATGCGCCGCGGCGAGTGGCGCGTCGACATGCTGCCCACCACCTGCCACATCTATTTCGGCGAGGTCACGGGCGCGTCCCCGTCGGGACGCCTGGCGGGCGAGCCGGTCTCCGACGGCATCTCGCCGGAGCGCGGGGCGGACGTGAACGGCCCGACCGCCGTGATCGCGTCGTGCGCCAAGATGGACCACGCGTCCACGGGAGGCACGCTGCTGAACCAGAAGTTCGCGACGGCGGCCATCGAGGGCGAGCGCGGCCTGGAGAACCTGGCCGACCTCGTGCGCACCTACTTCGATATGGGCGGGCACCATATCCAGTTCAACATCATCGATCGTGCCACGCTGCTCGACGCGCGCGAGCATCCGGAGAACTATCGCGACCTCATCGTGCGCGTGGCGGGCTTCTCCGAGAAGTGGTGCAACCTGGGCCGCGAGCTCCAAGACGAGATCATCAACCGCACGGAGCAGGCGTTTTAGCTGTTCTGGGGAGACACTGATTCATTCGTATCACGGGAAAGGACAAGCATCATGCATAAGGAATTGGCCCTCATCGGCTGCGGCAACATGGGCAGCGCGATCGTGAAGGGCATCGTGGGCGCGGGCCTCATCGACGCGGGCGACATCGTGGTGTCGGACGTGAGCGAGGCGGCGTCTGCGTGGCTTGCCGGCGAGCTGGGGTGCGTGGGCACCTGCGACAACGTCGAGGCGGTGCGCGACGCGGCCATGGTCATTATCGCGGTGAAGCCGCAGTATCTGGACGACGTGGTGCGCGGCCTCGCCGACGCCGTGGCGCCCGATGCGCTCGTGGCGTCCATCGCCGCCGGCGTGACGCTCGCGCGCCTGGAGGGCCTGCTGGGCTCCGAGCGCAAGATCGTGCGCGTGATGCCCAACCTGCCGGCGATGGTGCTTGCGGGCATGAGCTCGCTGACGCCGAACGCGCAGGTGAGCGCCGAGGAGTGCGCGCGCGTGCGGGAGCTGTTCGAAAGCTTCGGGCGCGCCGAGGTGGTGCCCGAGCACCTCATCGACGCGGTGATCGCCGCGTCGGGCAGCTCGCCGGCGTACGTATGCGTGTTCATCGAGGCCCTGGCCGATGCAGCTGTGGCCGAGGGCATGCCGCGCGCGCAGGCCTACACCTTCGCCGAGCAGGCGGTTCTGGGCACGGCGAAGTACCTGATTGAGACCGGGGTGCATCCGGCGGTGCTGAAGGACATGGTGTCCTCTCCCGCGGGCACGACGATCGAGGCCGTATACGCGCTCGAGTCCGGCGGCTTCCGTGCCGCGGTGATCGACGCCGCCCGCGCCGCAGCGGCGAAGAACCGCGCGATGTAGCGCCGCGGATCGTCGGATCGCATGGCGGGAGGACCTCATTTGACCAGACATCTCTATCTTGTGCGCCACGGTGAGACGCTGTTCAACGTCAAGGGGCTGATCCAAGGCTGGTGCGACTCGCCCCTCACGGATCTCGGTTGGGAGCAGGCGCGCCGCGCCGGGGCGTACCTCGAGCGCGAGGGCGTCGTGTTCGATCACGCGTACGCCTCGACGCTCACGCGGACGCAGCGCACGCTCGAATGCATCACCGGTATGCCCTATAGCTGCGAGGACGGTCTTCGCGAATGGTATTTCGGCACCTTCGAGGCGGAGCATTCCAACATCATGTTCCCCAAGCCCTGGGGCGACTTCTTCAAGCGCTTCGGCGGGGAGGGCCAGATGGAGGTCAGGAGGCGCATGGTCGAGACGCTGACCGAGATCATGCGACGGCCCGGTCACGAGCGCGTGCTCGCCGTGTCCTCCGGCTCGTCTTGCCGCGAGTTCCTCGCGCACGCGCTGGGCTACGAGGATAGCGGCAGGGTCGACCTGCCGGGCAACTGCTCCATCATGCTGTTCTCCTTCGATGGTTCGGCCTTTTCGCTCGATCGCATCGTGACGAGTGAGGAGCAGAAGGAGGGCTGAGGCCGTCCGGACGAAAAGAGCGCCCGCAGGACTCGCGAGAATCCTGCGGGCGCTGGCATTCTGAGGGGCCATGTCACGCTCACGTCGGGATGGGTTGAAACGAACCAGTCCCCAAATGACCCATCGGCAAGCCAAGGGGTGTCCCTCATATGCAGAAATGCACGCGCAAGGTACGTCCCCAATTTGCATTCATTAGGGGCGGGCAATGCGGTGGATGAACAGGCCGCTGCGGAGCTTGGGCTCGAACCAGGTCGACTTGGGCGGCATGAGCAGGCCCGCATCCGCCACGGCGAGCAGCTGGTCGATGGAGGTGGCGTACATCGAGAATGCCACGCCCTCGGCGCCCGCGCGGCGCTCGAGCTCGTCCACGCCTCGGATGCCGCCCACAAAGGAGATGCGGGGGTCGCTGCGCACATCGCCGATGCCCAGCACCGGGGCGAGCACGCGCTCCTGAAGCACGGACACGTCGAGCGCGGAGACGGGGTCTCCGTCGGCGATCTGGGAGGCGAGCTCCTCGCCCAGGGCCAGCTGCCACCAGCGTCCATCGGTGAACATCCCGAACGTTCCCGCGGACGAGGGAACCACCGCCGTAGGCGCGGCGTCGACGGTGAAGCCCGCTTCGCGCACGCGCGCGAGCAGCTCGTCGACGGTCAGCCCCGCACGATCTGCCACCACGCGGTTGTACGGCAGGATCGTCAGCTGGCTCGCCGGGAACAGGACGGACAGGAAGAAGTTGAACGGCTCCTTGCCGGTCAGCGTGCCGGCTGCGCGCGCCTCGTCGCGCATGGCCTGCGCGACCTTCACGGCCGATGCGGTGCGGTGATGCCCGTCGGCGATGTAGGCGCACGGAACATGCTCGAACATGGCGTGGATCGCCTCGACGGCATCGGTGCGCGCGACCTCCCACACGATCTGCTCCACGCCCTCGTCGTCGGTGAAGCGATAGATCGGCGAGGACTCCTTCGCCGCGTTGATGATGATGTCGAGCACCGGCTGGTCGCGGTAGGTGAGAAAGATCGGGCCCGTCTGGCACCCGAGCGCGCGCATGTGCTCGATGCGGTCGCGCTCCTTGTCCTCGCGCGTGAGCTCGTGCCGCTTGATGGTGCCGTCCTCGTACTCGTCGATCGAGCAGATGGCCACCACGCCCGTCTGCGCATGTCCGTCCATCCGCAGCTCGTAGATGTAGTAGGCGCGGTTCGAATCCGAGAGGTACGTCCCGTCCTCGATGCGCTGCTCGAGCACCTCTGATGCGCGGGCGTAGACCTCCGGGGCGTACATGTCCTGATCCGGTGCGAACTGCGTCTCGGGACGGTCGATGTTCAGGAAGGACAGGGGTCTCGTGCGCACGTATTCGGCCGCCTCCGCGCGGTCGAAGACGTCGTAGGGCAGGGCCGCGACGTCGGAGGCGTGCTCGGGGACGGGGCGGATGCAGGGGAAGGGGAGGACGCGCATGGGATGCCTTTCTGGTCGTGGATCGGCCGGTCGAACCACAGCCATCATACCGCAGGGCACGCGCCGCGCGCGGCGTGCGTAGCGGGGAGCCCCATGATGTAACCAAAGGAAAGACGTTGGGTGTATTCTTATACACCTGTTGCACACCACGAGGGAATGCGAGCTCCACCTATGGGATTTATCGAGACGGCGCTGCAGATGGTCACGCTTGCCATCCCCATCCTGATCGGCTACGTGGCGCATAAGCTCGGCTTTCTGGGCGGAGATTTCGACAGCGCGCTGTCCAAGCTGGTGATCAACATCACGCTGCCGTGCATGATCCTGGTCTCGGTGTGCGGTCGCGAGCTGCCGCCGGCGACCGAGCTGCTGCAGCTGCTCGCCCTGTCCGCCGCGGGCTACGTCATGGCCGTCATCGTGGCGCTGATCGCCCCGAGGCTGATGCGCGCGCCCGAATCCGGCGCGTACAGCTTCGTCATCGCGTTCGGCAACGTGGGCTTCATCGGTTTCCCCGTGCTGAACGCCGTGCTCGGACCCGACGCGGTGCTCTACGCCGCCATCGCGAACATCCCCTGGTACATCCTGTCGAGCAGCATCGGCGTGCTCATGATCTCGGGCTTGCCGGAAGGCGGCCTTGCCAAGGCCCTGCGCGCGAGCGCAAAGCGGCTCGTCTCGCCCATGCTCGTGGCGAGCCTGATCGTGCTGGCGTTCGCCCTTGTCGGCATCAACGATTTCGGCGTGGTCGGCGACGGCCTGTCCAACGTGGGGGCCTTCACGACGCCTGCGGCGCTGCTGATCTGCGGCTCGTCGCTGGCGAACTATTCGGCGCGCGAGATGCTGAGCAACTGGCGCGCCTACGTGGCGACCGCGCTGAGGCTGGTCGGCGTGCCGCTGATGCTGTTCGCGACCCTGCGCGGGTTCGCCGCGACGCCGCTTATCCTGTCGGTCATTGTGCTCGGCCAGGCCATGCCGGTGGCGACGAACGGCATCCTGTACTGCCTCATGTACGGCATGGACGCCAAACCGGTTATGCAGGGCATGTTCCTATCGGTGTTCGCCTCGATCCTCACGATCCCGCTCATGGCGCTCATTGTGTAGGGAGACGGAAGGCCCCCTTCCCGCAGTTCACAGGCGGGAAGGGGGCCTTTGCGTTTCTCGTCACCAGAGCTCGCGGCGGGTCAGTTCGGTGAGCACGCGCTCAACGCGCTCGATGTCGGCGCGCGGCACGAATTCGTCCGGCTTGTGCGCGCGGGCGAGCGAACCCGGTCCGTAGCTCATGCAGTTGCGGTTGACGCAGCGCCCCGCGATGACGGCGGTGTCGGTGTAGCCCGTGAAAAAGCCGACCTCGGCGGGCGCGCCGCACGCCTCGGTGCTTGCAAGCAGGGCGGCGAGCAGTGGCGAGGCGGGGTCGCGTTCGACGGCGGGTCGGTCGCCGGTGATGACATAGGTACCGTGGGTTCCCGGCACGGCGCCCTCGGCGGCGTCGCACGCCTCCTCCACGATGCGGCGCGCGGCCGCCGTGTCCGTTGGCGGCACGAGGCGCATGTCGATCGAGACCTGGCAGCGGTCGGGAACGACATAGGGCTGGTAGCCGCCCGAGATCATGCCGAACGTGACCGTCGAGGGGCCCAGCTCGCCGTGGGCGGGCAGGTCGGCGAATGCGCGGCGGATCGAGCACAGGGCCTCGGCCATGGCCGCGATGGCGTCCGCCCCCTGCCAGGGCTGGCTCGCGTGGGCCGTCACGCCCTCCATCGTGAGCTCGAACCACGTGCGTCCCTTGTGCGCGACCTGGATCTGCCCGTCGGTGGGCTCGGTGTCGAGCACCCACTCGCCGGATCCGACCCAGCCGGCCTCGATCGCGGCCTCGACGCCGCGCATCAGGTCCTCCTCGTCCACCGAGCAGATGAGCGAGAATCCGCGCCGGGGCAGCGCTTGCTTGCGCTCGACCTCGTCGAGCAGCGAGAACAGCGCCGACAGGGCGCATGCGAGCCCGCCTTTCATATCGCAGGCGCCGCGTCCGTACAGCCTCCCGTCGCGCACGACCGCGCCGAGCGGCGGCGTGTCATCGCTCCATCCCTCGCCCAAGGTCACGGTGTCCATATGGCAGATGTAGACAAGCCGCTCCTCGTCGGTGGTGCCCGGCACGGTGACCATGAGGTCGCAGCGTCCGGGCAGCACCTCGAGCTCCTCGATGTCCACGCACGTCGCGAGCTCGGGGGGCATCTGCGCCAGCCGGTGCTCGACCAGCTGCTTGATGGCCTGCTCGATCTCGCCCTCATATGCCCCGGGGTCGGAGCTGTCGATCCCCACGAGCTGCTGTGCGAGCTCCCAAGCGGAATACATGTCGACTCCTCGTATCGGTTGCTTGTGCTACTTGATGACGCGCACGCGGTAGACGGCGGGAATCCTCTTCAGCGCCTCGATCGTGCTGCTGTCGAGATGCTCGTCGGTGTCGAACATGGTGTAGGCGTTCTCGCCCGCGCTCTCGTTGACCATGCGCTGGACGTTGGCGTTGTCGTCCGCCAGGATCCGCGTGATCTGGCCGATCATGTTCGGCACGTTGGCGTGCAGACAGGCGATGCGGCTCGCGGCGCGCGCCTTGCCCATGGAGCAGGCCGGATAGTTCACGGAGTGCGCGATGTTGCCGTTCTCCAGGTAGTCCTTGAGCTCGGAGATCGCCATGTCGGCGCAGTTGGCCTCGGCCTCGCCCGTGCCCGCGCCGGAATGCGTGGTGATGAACGTGTTGGGCATGAGCACGGTCTTCGGCGTGGCGAAGTCGGTGGCGAACCAGGACAGCTGCCCGCGATGCAGGGCGGTGTCCACGGCGTCCTCGTCCACGATGGTCTCGCGCGCGAAGTTGACGAGCACCGCGCCCGGGGCGAGCAGGTCGAGCTGCTCGGTGGAGATCATGCCGACGGTGTCGGCCTTGGACGGCACGTGGAGGGTGAGGTAGTCGCACCCGCGGCACAGATCCTCGAGCGTGCCCACGCGCTGCACGTCCTGGGAGAGCGCCCACGCGTGCTCGACGGAGATGAACGGGTCGTAGCCGTACACGTTCATGCCGAGGCTCACGGCTGCGTTGGCGACCTTGGAGCCCACGTTGCCCAGGCCGATGACGCCGATGCGCTTGCCCTTGAGCTCGTGGCCCACGAACGCCTTCTTCGCCTTCTCGGCGTTGACGAGGATGTCGGGGTCGCCGGCGTTGTTCCTCACCCATTCCATGGACTGGACGATGCCGCGGCTGGACAGGATCATCATGGCGATGACGATCTCCTTCACGGCGTTGGCGTTGGCGCCGGGGGAGTTGAACACCACGACGCCGCGCTTGGCGTACTCCTCGACGGGGATGTTGTTGACGCCCGCCCCGCAGCGCGCGATGGCGCGGATGCCGTCGGGAAGCTCGTAGCCGTGCAGGTCGGTGGAGCGCATAAGGATGGCGTCGGCGTCCTCGGTGTGCTCGACGAACTCGTAGCCCTCGCCGAACTCGACGTTGCCGTCCTTGGTGATGTCATCGATGGTCTTGATGTAGCGCATGGAACGATCTCCTTTGTCGATCTTCGTTGTGTTGCCGTAACGGTCGAGAGGGGCCCGCGTGTCAGCGGGCTACGAAGATCGCGTCTGTGTGCGCCGGCTCTCTTCGAACTCGGTCATGTACGCGGCGAGCGCCTCGACCGACGCCATGTCGACGGCGTTGTAGATGCTCGCGCGCATGCCTCCCACGAGGCGGTGCCCCGCGATGCCCTCGATGCCGCGCTCGCGCGCGCCGGCGATGAAGGCGGCGTCGAGCTCGGGTGAGGCGGTCCTGAACGTCACGTTGGCGATCGAGCGCGAGGAGGGCTGGGCCGTGCCGTGGAACAGGTCGCTGCCGTCGAGCAGGCTGTAGAGCAGCTCCGCCTTGGCGCGGTTCCGCTGCTCCATGGCGGCGAGCCCGCCGGTGCGCTCGATCCAGGCGAAGACCTTGCCGCACAGGTAGATGCCGAACGTGTTGGGCGTGTTGAGCATGGAGCCCTTCGCCGCCTGGGTGCGCCAATCGAGATAGGTCGGGCAGATGGGCAGCGCCGGCCCGTCCTCGATCAGGTCCCGGCGCACGATGACGACGGTCACGCCCGCGGGGCCCGCGTTCTTCTGCGCGCCCGCGTAGACGACCCCGTAGCGCTCGATGTCGAGCGGCATCGAGAGGAAACAGCTCGACACGTCGGCCACGAGCGGCACCTCGCCGGTGCTCGGGAGCTCGTGGTACATCGTGCCGAAGATGGTGTTGTTCTGGCAGATGTGGATGTAGTCGAGGTCGCCGCATGCGACGCGCTCGGCGACGGGGGAAAGATCGGGGATGCGGTCGAAGTTCGTGTCCTCGCTCGAGGCGAGCGCGACCGCCTCGCCGTAGCGGCGGGCCTCCTCCCATGCCTTCTTGGCGAAGTTGCCCGATACCACGTAGCCTGCCCGCCCGCGACGCATGAGGTTCAGCGGGATGGCGGCGAACTCGAGCGTCGCCCCGCCCTGCAGGAAGAGCACCTGGTAGGTGTCGGGAATGCTCAGGATGCGTCTCAGGCAGGCCTCGGTCTCATCGTAGATGCGCTGGTATGCGGCCGAACGGTGGCTCATCTCCAGCACGGACATGCCGCATCCGCGGTAGTCGATCAGCTCGGACGCCGTCTGCTCGAGCACCTCGAGCGGCAGGGCGGCGGGGCCGGCGGAGAAGTTGTGCACGCGTGCCATATATACGCGACCTCCAGACCTGAGTCGATTGCAAAGTGCGCCTAACTCTAGCATAGCAAAGTATTTTATGCGTTTTCGTTAACCGGTGCGTAATCTCGCATGGGGGATTAGTGCCGGCTCGGATGTGGTAGCGGGAAACGTGTACAATAACGTTCAACTTGAAGTTTAAGGATTGCGAGGCAGGCCATGGCGACATATGTTACCTCCGATGCGCACGGCCATCTGCGCGCATTCGATGCGGCGCTCGAGCAGATCTCCCTTGGCGCCGACGACAGGCTCTACGTGCTCGGAGACATGGTCGACCGCGGACCCGATCCGGTGGGCGTGCTGCGATTGGTCCGGAGCCTCCCCAACGCGCAGGTCCTGATGGGCAACCATGAGGACATGCTGCTCAACACGATCTCATCGGGAACCCAGCTCGATCTTTTGACCTGGGAGATGAACGGCGGCTCGTCCACGGCCGCCGGCCTCGACGCCTGCCCGCACGACGAGTACGTGGACATCATCCGCTGGATCTCGGCGCTGCCGCTGTTCGACGTGGTGAGCGCGGGCGAAAGGACGTATCTGCTCGCGCATGCCGGCATCGACGCGCTGGGCCTGCGCGGCTATCTGGCCACGGCCGGCTTCAGCGCGGACACCGGATACGGCGACGTGCCGGAGGACGTGTGGCGCGCGGCGCTCGCCGAGCAGGATCCCGAGGACCTGCTATGGACGCGCGGGGCCTTCTGGGGGGAGCCGACCGGCCTGGTCGGTCCCGACGGGCGCGGCCCCGTCGTCATCTCCGGGCACACGCCGACGGTGCTGCTGGCGCGCTATGCCGAGATGATGGGCGGACCGGTGCTCAACGAGGACGATCGGGCGAACATGGTCGAGGTCGGAGCCTGCTGGGACACGTTCGGCGTGGCCGACCGCATCGACATCGACTGCTCGGCCGCCGCGGGCGCGCCCCACGGGCGCGTGGGAATCATGCGCCTCGACGACCACGCCGTCTTCTACGGGACCATCGAAGAGGGCGCCTGACGCAGAAGGGGCCGCTGTATCCGCCCGCGTGCAGAATCGCACTTTGATAAAAGGTTTTACCAAGGTGCGCGGATGCCCTGTTTTGAATTTGGTATCAATTCTTGGGCAATAAGGGCCGCTTCCGGGCGGATCGAGTGCCCCTCACGGGACCGCTGGAATCTGCCGGACAAAGAAACCGCAGGTCACAGGCTTGTCAGATATGGCCGTTTTCCCTCAGTGCTTCCCGAATTGATACCAAATTCATTTTCAAAAAATAGTAACTTCCTAATTCCTGGAGTTTTGCGGTGCGGTTTGCCCACCGCGCGCATACGGGCCCGGAATCCGCCCGTCGTGCGCCGTCGCCGCGCGAGACGCGCCCCCGGAAGGCCAAGGGCCCGCATTCGCCAAAAAACCGGGGCCTCCCTAGGCGAAGGGGTCGGCTCGGCGCGTGATCTCCTTGCGGATTTGGGCGTATTGCCAGACCAGCAGGCAGAGCAGCAGCGCCATCACGGCGAGGTAGCTCGCCACGGCACCCGCGAGGCCGAACAGGTTCACGAGCGCGAGCGGCAGCGCGACCGACGCCGCGAACGCGATGAGGTACAGGCGGATCACGTCGCCCTGGCGCCTCAGCACGGTGATGATCGCATACAGGAAATCGATGACGGCCGTGACGCCGCCGGCGGCGACCATGCAGTAGGCGAGCGGGCGGAACTGCTCGAAGTCGACGCCGTACATGAAGCTCATGAGCGGGATGCCGATCGAGCCCAAAAAGATCCCGCACACGATCGAGATGATGACGACCACGCCCACGACGGCGCCGATGATGAGGTCGAATCGACGGCGCTTGCGCGGGTTCGACCAGATACTCGCCAGGCGCACGAGCTGCGGCTTGTAGATAAAGCCCGTCGCCAGCAGGATCCCCTGCGCCGGGAAGTACAGCGCGTTGAAGTAGAGCTGGTTCTCGTAGGCGATGGACCCCTCCATCACGAACTTGGGCATGCTCTCGATGAGGTTGAACATGAACAGGGCGCAAAACAGCGGGAAGCCCTGCGTGAACAGACGCGCCACCTCCTTCATGCTCGCCGGACGCGACTTCTCGGTCTCAAGCAGGGCGAGCGGGACGGTGACGAGCACGAAGGTCGCGGCGGCGGCGATCGCCATGCCCACCGAGGCGATCTCCAGGCTGCGCGTCACGAACAGGAGCACGGAGAACGCCGCCACGATCGCGACGGAGCGCAGCGCCTGGCTGATGCCGGCGAGATAGAGCTTGTCGGCCTGCTGGAGCCGGCCCTCGTAGACGTCGGCGACGCCGTCGAGCACCTTGTAGACGAACACGCCCGCGCAGATGGTCGTCATGGAGGCGTCGTAGTCGCGCAGGGCGCAGTACAGCGCGCCGGCCGCAAGGGCGATGATGCCCGTCAGCCAGCGGTTGATCTGGTAGGAGGAAAACGAGTTCGCCTCCTCGATGTCCGAGACCTGGTAGTTGCGGATGCCGTAGTTCGACGCGATCATCAGCAGGGTGCCCACGACGAACGCCATGGAGAACATGCCGGCGCCCTCGACGCCGGCGAGCTGGGTCGCCACGACGGTGAGCAGCGGGAAGGTGAATCCCCAGACCGAGGTGCCGACGGTGTTCCACAGGTAGTCGCGCGTGGTGCTGCCCTCTTCGTACTGGGCCTCCTGCTCGGAGAGGGAGCCCTCGTAGACGGATTGCAGCAGACGGTTCCACCAGCGGTTGACGAGACGGGCGATAGGGCCGGTGCGATGCGGGCGCGACGGCGTGCGCGCCGGCGTCGCGGGCGGAACGGAGCTTGCGGGTACGGTGCGGTACTGCGGCTTGCCGACGGCGCGGGCGGCCGCGCGAGCTGCGCGTCGGGCGCGCAGGCGGTCGAGAAGTGAGAGAGCCATGAGCCTCCAGAAGAATCGATGTTCCCCACATGATACGTTGCCGTCGGCTCCCCTGTGAGGGAAGGGGCCACATCTGCCGCTTCGTTCCATATTGGTAGGGGCCGCCGGGGTGGCGCGGAATCGGTCCGCTTTGTGTCATGGGCCCCCCATTTGCCCTTCCTAGAAGACGCGCTGCCGCGGCTAAGACGGTTCGGCGCAGATAGCCATGCGCCGGTTTCATGGCGACGGCGCGTTTTCATGACGGCTGTTGCGGTAAACTGATGGTGCTGATATCGAAATAATTTTCCATTCCGGTTTTTCATCGCGAAGGAGTCCCATGGATCTGCTCGCATTCATCCTGGCGCTCGCCCCGATCCTGTGGCTGGTGGTCGTCCTGCTCGTCTTCAGGCTTCCCGCGTGGAAGGCCGCCATCGGCTCGTTTCTCATCGCCTGCGCCCTCGCGTTCCTCATGTGGCATCTGCCCCTGCGCGAGGTGGCGACGGCGAGCCTCGAGGGCTTCTGCATGGCGCTCTGGCCGATCGTCTTGGTCATCATCGCCGCGGTCTTCGCCTACAACCTGTGCGTGAGCACGGGCGCGATGGATGTGATCGGCAGGATGATCTGCTCCATCTCGAGCGACCGCCGCATTCTCGCCCTGCTGATCGCCTGGTGCTTCGGCGGCTTCATGGAAGGCATGGCGGGCTTCGGCACCGCGGTCGCCATCCCCGCCGGCATGCTCGTGGGCCTCGGGTTCAGCCCCCTGTCGTCGGTGCTCGTCTGCCTGCTGGCCAACGGCGTGCCCACGCCCTACGGGTCCATCGGAATCCCGACGGTCTCGCTCGCGGGTCTCGTGGGGCTCGACCCCGCGCAGCTCGCCTTCACCGAGGCGATCCAGCTCGCCCCGTTCTTCATCGCGGCGCCCTTCCTGATCGTGCTCGTGGCGGGGTCGGGCAACACCCAGACCGCCTCGTTTGCCGTCCGCATGCGGGGCGTCGGCGTCATCGCCCTCGTCTCGGGCGTGTCGTTCATCGTGCCCACGGCGGTCGTGGCCGCGCTGGTGGGACCCGAGCTCTCGGTCGTGGTCGGCTCCATCTGCTCGCTGGCCTGCACGGCTCTGCTGGGCATGCGCGCCGAGCGGGCCGACGTGCTCGACGCGCGGTTCCATATGAAGGTCGACCGGTCGCAGGCGGTCGGCATCCGCGAGGCGCTCGTCGCCTGGTCCACCTTCATCTTGATTTTCGTGCTCCTCATGGGGACCTCAAAGCTCGTGGCGCCCCTCAACGCATGGCTCGCGCAATTCAGCTCGACGGTCGTCGTGTACACCGGCGCGGACCCCGGCTCGCTGTCGTTTTCCTGGGTGAACACGCCCGGCGTGTGGATCATCGTCGCCGCGCTGGCGGGCGGGCGCATCCAGGGCGCGGGGGCAGGCCAGATGGCGCGGGTGTTCGCCGCAACGGTTCGGCAGATGATGCCGACGGTCGTCACCATGCTCGCGGTGCTCGGGTGCGCCAAGGTGATGGGCTACGCGGGCATGATCTCGTCCATCTCCGCGTTCTGCATCCAGATGACCGGCGGCCTCTATCCTCTGGTGGCGCCGTGGATCGGCATGGTGGGCGCCTTCGTGACCGGCTCGGGGACGAGCTCCGGCATGCTGTTCGGTCCCGTGCAGGCGCAGGCCGCCTCGGCGCTTGGGGCCGACCCGTACTGGATGGTCGCCCTGAACGAGCTCGGCGTCGCGGCGGGCAAGATGCTCTCGCCGCAGACCCTCGCCATCGGGCTCGCCTCGGTGCGCGTGGTGGGGAAGGACGCGGAGCTCCTGCGCTCGGTCCTGCCGTACGCGCTGGGCTTTTTGGTCGCGATGTCGCTGATCGCGATGGCGGGCACGATGCTGTAGGGGAGCAGTTGGCCCTCGGGCTGCCAACCAGTTCATTCCGCACCGCGTGCCCCGTGGTGCAACTCCGACGGTATCACCCGGCCGGAATGCACGGAATCGCCGCCGATTCCGTGCATTCCGGCCGGGTGATACCGTCACTGTTTCAGATGGAGGTGCGCGGATCCGGCGCGGCGCGGCAGGGAGCGTCCGGCGGGCCATCGAGCGCCCCGGCGAAATAAAATGCACTTTTATACCATTTCTCGGAGCCTCGTGCGACCCTCGAATAGGTATCCGGTACATTTGTGCCCCGTTGCTGTTCTTTCACCGATATCTCGCTATACGGGGAGTCACTTGTGCAGGTATTATGTAGCAAGTGCGCTGTCCTCTCGGGACAACGCCCCATCCAACGTGGGTTTATTTAGTAGGGCGCCTTGCGCCAAGCATCGCGCCGAGTATGAAAGGTTGCTGCTTATGATCGAGACCATACTGTTGGAATCGGGCATCGACTGCGACATCGATCGCGTGCACGTCGACTGGAGCCCTGCCAAGCTCATCGAGCACGCCATTTCTCACCACGAGGGCTACCTCACCTCGACCGGCTCCCTCTCGGTCAGCACGGGTGCCTTCACCGGCCGCTCCCCCGAGAACCGCTACATCGTCGACGCCGGGGCCGCCGAGAAGAACGTCAACTGGAACAGCCCCACGAACAAGCCGATCGACGACAAGACCTACAAGCGCGTCCGCAAGAACGTGACCCGCTACATGTCCCAGCGTCGCCACCTGTTCGTCATCCGCGGCTACGCCGGCGCCGACCGCCAGTACGCCCGCAAGGTCATGGTCGTGTGCGAGCGCGCGCATCAGGCCCTGTTCATCCAGAACATGCTCGTTCGTCCCACCAAGGATGAGCTCGAGGTCTTCGGTCGCCCCGAGATCCTGGTCTTCGCCGCGCCTTCCTACGTGTGCTCTCGCGACCGCGACGGCGTCGAGCCCGCGGCCGTCATCCTCGATATGAACAAGAAGAAGATCGTCGTGGCCGGCACCGGGTACTGCGGTGAGATCAAGA
>DGYMJ06203__coassemble_926_pt1 | contig 14166 bp, 12 predicted proteins | sample DGYMJ06203__metabat2_high_PE_015 | metagenome-assembled genome bin DGYMJ06203
AGACGAGCTGACCGACGAGTTCCTCTCCGTGGTGATCCAGCGCGATCCGGAAGACGAGACGAGGCGCTTGGTGTCGCTCGAGCCGCATGGCGTTCGAGCGCAGGAGCTTGCGCGTGATATCGATCTGGCGGCAGCCCGCATCGCGGGCGCGCCGGACGCGACGGGAAATGGATGCAACTGATGTCAGATGCAGATGAGATGCGATCGTTGATCTTGGCGTGCGATACGTCGACCGATATGCTGGCGTGCGCGCTGGCGTGGTGGCCGGCGCACGGCGTGTCGCCTGCGGCCGCCGCGGGCGTTGAGGTTCTCGCCCGAGCCGACCATCTGTGCCGTCGCCATGCGAACGTGGAGCTGGTCGATACCGTTGCCGCGGTGCTCGAGAAGGCCGGAAAAACCATGGACGACGTCGACGCGGTGCTGGTCGGGCGCGGTCCCGGCTCGTTCACGGGTGTGCGTATCGGGATCTCCACGGCAAAGGGCCTTGCTCGCGGTGCCAACGTCGATCTGTTTGGCGTCTCGACGCTCGATGCGACCGCATGGACGGCCTGGCGAGCGGGCGTTCGCGGTCTCGTGGGCGTTGCCGCCGACGCCATGCGCGGCGAGGTGTACCCCGCGCTCTACCGTCTTGACGAGAGGGGCGCGGTACGGCTCTATGAGCGCGAGCGCGTCGTAAAGGCCTCGGTCGCCATCGAAGAGTGGTCCTCCCGGCCCGATGCGCACGAGATTCAGCTGACCGGCGACAGCTTGGTGCGCTACGGCAACCGGTTTGAAGAGGCGGGCCTGATGGCGCGCGTGCTGTCGCGCGATCTGTGGTGGCCGACGGGTGAAGGGCTGCTGCTTGCCGCCCGCGCGCTTATCGACGAAGCGGGCGGATCCGAGGCAGCGCTTGGTTCCGGAGACCCCGTGCTCGTGCTTCCCATCTACACGCGTCTGTCGGATGCGGAGGAAAACGAGCGCAAGCGCCTTGGCTTGGCGGAAAGCGCTCATATGGATACAACCGGCGTTGCCGACGAGCTTGCCGGCAGGCACCTGCAGCTGAGGCCCATGGGCGCCGCTGATGCGGAAGCTGCCTCGGAGCTCGAGGCGGCCTGTTTCGAGGGCGCGGGGCATGCTCCGTGGACGCCGACGATGTTTTTGGATGAGCTAGGAGACGGGGTCGCGGCGCCGCGCTCCTGGTGGGTGGCCCATGATGACGGCAGGCTCATCGGCATCGCGGGGGGCATGATCGTTGACAAGGATGTCCAGGTGCTGGACGTCGCGGTCGACGCGAACTATCGTCGTCAGGGCATCGCGCGCAAGCTGCTCGCGCACGTAAGCTATGACGCGCAGATGCTCGGCTGCGAAAGCGCGTCTCTCGAGGTCGAAGCGGATAACGCCGCCGCCGTCGCGCTCTATGAGGAGCTTGGGTTCTCTCAGGTGGGGATCAGGCGCGGCTACTACGGCCCCGGTATCGATGCCTGCGTCATGAGCGCATCGCTTCCGTTGGCCTTGCCGGTTGATGCGGCGTCTCCCGAGCCGACCTCCGCCGTCCATCGCGCCTGGCCGCTTTCCGACCCCTGTCGTACGGATGCCGAGCTTGCTGAGCTCGATCGTCGAAAGCCCGTGCTCGCTATCGAGAGCTCGTGCGACGAGACGGCCGTCGCCATCATCGACGCGGACGGCGCCCTGCTGGCGAATCAGGTTTCCACCCAGATCGATTTTCACGCTCGCTTTGGCGGCGTGGTGCCCGAAATCGCCTCCCGCAAGCATGTCGAGGTCATCGTCGGCGTCGTCGATGCCGCGCTCGAGGAGGCGGCGGAGGCGCTCGGTCTCGAGGGTGGGGCGCTGTCGCCCAAGGAGCTCGCTGCGGTGGGCGTGACGCAGGGCCCGGGTCTTGTCGGTGCGCTGGTGGTCGGCGTGGCATTCGCCAAGGGCTTCGCCTATGCGGCGGGAAAGCCGCTCATCTGCGTGAACCATCTTGAGGGGCATCTGTACGCCAACCTGCTGACAACCCCTGACCTCAGGCCCCCGTTCATCTTCACGCTGGTGTCCGGCGGTCACACGATGCTCGTGCACGTGCGCGCGTGGGGCGATTACGAGGTGCTGGGGGAGACGCTTGACGATGCGGTGGGCGAGGCGTTCGACAAGGTCGCGAAGGCGCTCGGGCTCGGGTATCCCGGAGGGCCGATCATCTCGCGCCTTGCGGAGGACGGCAACCCCAAGGCCATAGACTTCCCGCGCGCCCTGAATCGCAAGGGAGACTACCGCTTCTCGCTCTCGGGGCTCAAGACCGCGGTCATGCTCTATATCGAGCAGGAGAACAAAGCGGGCAGGCCCATCCATCTGCCCGACCTCGCAGCCTCGTTCGAGGCGGCGGTCTTCGACGTCCAGTACAAGAAGGCGCGCAACGCATTGCGCGAGACGGGGGCAAAGGAGTACTGCATCGGCGGTGGCGTTGCAGCCAATCCCCACCTGCGCGACATGATGGTCAGGAAGCTGAGCCGCCAGGGGATCAGGGTGACCGTGCCTCCGCAAAACGCGTGCACCGATAATGCCGCCATGATCGCCGTCGTTGCGCGAGAGAAGTTCTTGAAAGGCGAGTTCTCGGACTTCTCGATCGACGCCGATCCCAACATGACGCTTTAGGGAAGCGCCGATCGGTCCGCGTTCGTCTTCTCGAAAAGGGGAAACGGAGAATCGATGGCGCGAGCGGGGACGGCTATCGGCCGAGCGCGATGTCTACGAGCTGCTGTTGCGTGTCGACGATGAAGTCGGCCCCTGCCGCCTCGAGTTCCGTGCGGCCGCGGAATCCCCAGGTGACACCCGCTACGGCGAGGCCCGCGTTGTGACCGGTCTCCACATCTACGTTGGAGTCGCCTACGTAGAGCGTCCGCTCCGGTGCGGCATCGAGCTGCTCGAGAACATGAAGCGTGATGGGCGCTGCCGGTTTGGGATCGAACTGCGCCGTATGGCCCTGGACGACGGCGAATCGGCCGGTTCCGAAATAGCGCTCGATCAGCGGGCGGGCGGCGGCATGGTCCTTATTGGTGAGGACGGCGAGCGTCAGCCCCGCTGAGCGCAACGCATCGAGCATCTCGATGGTTCCCGGGTAGGGGGCCGTGTGGTCCTCCTTGTGGAGGTCGTAGCAGGTCCGGAACTCCGAGAGCACGCGCTCGAACAGAGCCCCGTCCCCTGCGAATTCGGAGGGCATGAAGCGTTCGACCAGCTTCCGCATGCCGTTTCCCACCTTGTAGCGATAGGCGTCGATGGGAAAGGTCGGCCAGCCGTGCGCCGCGCAAACGCGGTTCGCGCTGCGCGCGAGATCCTCGAGGGTGTCGAGAACGGTGCCGTCGAGGTCGAAGATGACGTGGGTGAAGGGCATATGGGCGGTGCTCCTAGCAAATTCGGGGAAGCTGCTCGCCGACGAGCATGTCGAGGACGCGCGTCGACCCCCAAGGGGTTCGCACGCGGACATACGGCTCGGCGCCGCAGGCGAGCTCGCAGACGGTTCCGATGATAGCTGCATGCTCTCCGTAGCGAGATGAGCGCATGGCTGCAAGCGCCGCCTCGGCTTCGTCGGCCGGCACGATGGCGACCATCTTGCCCTCGTTGGCGACTTGAAGAACGTCGTAGCCGAGCATCTCGCAGGCGCCGCGAACCTCGGGGCGCACGGGGACGGCCTGCTCCTCCACCTCGGGGACGGTGCGGCTGGCGGCGGCGAACTCGTTTAAGGTGCTGGCGATGCCGCCGCGGGTCGGATCGCGGAAGCAGCGGACATGCGGCGCGGCGTCCATGACGGCCGCGATGAGATGGTTGAGGGGTGCGGCGTCGCTCACGATGTCGGTAGAGAAGGCGAGGCCTTCGCGCTGGCTCATGACGGCGATGCCGTGATCCCCCAGCGTGCCGGAGAGCACGATGGCGTCGCCGGGCGCGCAGTTCGCTCCCGAGAGGTCGACGCCGGCGGGGACCTCCCCGACGCCCGCGGTGTTGATGTAGATGCCGTCGACGCCGCCGCGCTCGACCACCTTCGTATCGCCGGTGATGATGCGCACGCCGGCCTCGCGTGCCGTGTCGGCCATCGACGTCACGATGCGCCGGAGCGCATCGAGCGGATAGCCCTCCTCGAGAATGAACCCGCACGAAAGGTAGCGAACGTGCGCTCCCGATGTGGCGACATCGTTGACCGTGCCACATACCGCCAGCCTGCCGATGTCGCCGCCGGGAAAGAACTGGGGCGTCACGACGAAGCTGTCGGTCGAGAGCGCGATGCGGCCCGTGGCGGGAAGCTCGGCGACGCCCGCGTCGTTTCCGACTACGAGTTCGGGAGAACCGAACGCCTCGAAGAAGATGTCGTCGATGAGGCGCTTCATCATCTGGCCACCTGAGCCGTGGCCAAGGAGCACCGTCTGCTCGTCCATTGATCTCATATCCATCAGCTCTCCGGGTGACTCGCTAGCGGTCTTTGAAGCGGAAGGAGGCGGCGCAGCTTCCCTCGCTGGAGACCATGCATGGTCCGATGGGGTGTTCGGGGGTGCAACCGCGATCGAACAGCGGGCACTCGCCAGGCGCGATGCGACCGCGGAGCACGTCGCCGCAGCGGCATCCGCGCGGCTCGACGGTCGGCTCGACCTCGATATCGAACCGCCTGGACGCATCGAAGGCCGCATAGGCCTCGCGCAGCCTGAGTCCTGAGGTGGGAAGCTCGCCGAGCCCGCGCCAGAGGGCGTCGCACGGCTCGAAGACCTCGGCGCACAGGCGCTGCGCGACCGTGTTGCCCTCGCGGTGCGCGCCGCGAGGGTAGGCGTTTTTGATATCGGGGGCACCGGAGATGACCATGTGCGCAAGCATCTCGATGCCGGCGAGAATGTCGACGGGCTCGAAGCCCGTGATGACGCCGGGGGTGGAGAACTCGTCGACGAGGAATCGATAGGGCGCCGCCCCCGTGATGGTCGAGACGTGTCCGGGGAGCAGGAAGCCGTCGATGCGCGTCTGCGGATCGTCTTCGATAGCGCGGAGCGCCGCGGGCGTCGTCTTGTTCGCGCAGAACAGGGAGAAGTTCGAAAGACCGCGCTCGGCGGCCTCGAGAACGCAGGCTGCCATGGCGGGCGTGGTCGTTTCGAATCCGATGCTGATGAACACGACCTCGCGTGCAGGGTTCTGCGCGGCGATGTCGAGGGCGTCGAGCGGCGAGTAGACGACGCGGATATCGCGGCCGGCCGCCTTTTCGGCAATAAGCGAGGTGCTCGATCCGGGGACGCGCATCATGTCTCCGAACGTGGCGATGATGACGCCGTCGAGGCGGGCGAGCGCGATGGCCCGGTCGATATCGCGGTTCGCCGTGACGCACACGGGGCATCCTGGGCCGGAGAGCAGGTGCAGGCCTTCGGGCAGAACGGAGCGGAACCCGTATCGGCCGATGCTGACGGTATGGGTCCCGCATACTTCCATGAGATAGATGGCGCGGTCTGCGACCAGGGCGTTGATGCGCGCGATGAGCTCGCGAGCAAGGTCCGGGTCGCGAAACGCCGTGAAATCCGCGGTGCGGGGCATCCGGTTCGGGGAGGCGCTCATGCGGTGGCCCCGTCGGGGGCGGGGAGCTCCTCGGCCACGAGCTCGTCCATCTCCCGGATGAGCTCGATGGTTTCGCGCGCCTCTTCGGGATCGATGATCTGGATGCCGAATCCTGCGTGGACGAGCACGAAATCGCCGACGCGGGCCTCGGGGACCAGCCGCAAGGAGATGTTGCGCGTCGCCCCGAGCATATCGACTTCTGCGGTCGAGGCGTCAATGATGCGGGTGATGGCGCCCGGTACTGCTAGGCACATGGCATGCTTCTCTTTCTGCGGCCGGCATTCTTTCGGATGCGGCCGCGACGCGTTGATCGAGAAAATGGTACCGCTCCGCTGTCATGGGGGCAACGTCGCCAGGGAAGCGCCGATCAATTGCCTTCGCGCCGGCCTGCGGCCGCGTGCCAGGCTATCGGCGCGCAAGGTGCGCCCGCGCCACCGCCGCCTGGCCGTAGGCGATGCATCCGTCGTTGACGGGAACGGTGGTGGGGATGAGCACGCGCATCCCTGCGCTCTCAAGAAGCGCAGGGATGCGCGTGAGCAGCAGGCGATTCATGAACACGCCGCCCGAGAGCGCTACGGTTCGAATGCCGGTGCGCAGCGAGACGAGGCGCGCGGCATCGGCGGCCGCCTGCGCAACCGCCTCGTGGAGGGCGAGTGCGAGATCGTCGGGATCGATGCCGGCGGCGATGCCGTCGAGCAGGCCGAGCACGGTGGGCTCCATATCGAGTACAAGGGGATCGTCGCATTCGGATCGAGGGGCGCGTGCCTCGCCGGCTTCCCGCGGGCGGGCCTGGACGTCTCGGCTGCGCTCGGTGGTGCGGTGTATCGCATAGGGGAGTCCATGGATTGCGCTCGAGGGCATGGCGCTCCCGTCGCGCTCGAGCGCGCGCGTCGCGGCGGCCTCGAGCTCGATGGCGGGCTCGCCTTCATAGGTTGCGCGCCCGCAGATGCCGAGTATCGCGGCGCAGGCATCGAGGAGCCTGCCCATACTGCTGGTGAAGGGGCTGTTGATACCGCGCTCGACCATGGTGGCGGTGACGGAGCGCTCCTGCTCGGAGAGCATCTCGATCAAGGGATCAGCGCCTGCGTGGCCGAGCAGGCCGTCGCGGGCGAGCAGGGAGAATGCGCAGCGCCGGGCGTCGCGAATGCTGGCGACTCCGCCGGGGAGGCGCCAAGGGCGCAGGTGCGCTGCGCGCGTGAAGCCGCGAAGGTCGGCAACGAGGATCTCCCCGCCCCACACGGTCCCGTCGTCCCCGGCGCCCGTGCCGTCGAACGCGATGCCGACAACCGGCTCGTCGGCATCGTGGATGCCGCGCGCCGCGGACTCGGCGATGACCGAGGCGATATGCGCATGATGATGCTGCACCTCGACGAGGGGGATGTCGTGCGCGCGGGCGTGCCGGCGCGCCCATTGGCTCGACAGGTATGACGGGTGCGCATCGCAGGCGAGCGCAGCGGGGTCCACGCCGAACAGGGATTCCAGGCGCTCGAGGGCGTCGCGCCACGCTTCGAAGGTGGAGCCCCGCTCGATATCGCCGATATGCTGGGACAGGAAGCACGCGGCGCTCCCGTCCTGATCGTTGCGCACCAGCGCAAGGGTCGCCTTTTGCTCGGAGCCGCAGGCGAGCAGGTCGGGTGCGGCAGCGCCGGCCTCGATGCGCGGCAGCGGAAGGGGCCGGGGCGCATATCCGCGCGCCCGGCGCACGGGAAGGACGAGGCCGCCTGCGCAGCGCACGACGGAGTCGTCGTAGCGCGAGAGGATGGCCCGATCGTTTCCCAGCAGGGCGTCTGCGATGGGGCCGAGGCGCCTCCAGGCGTCGTCATCATCGGTCTCGATCGGTTCGCCGCTGATGTTTCCGCTGGTCATGACGAGGGCGCGGATTCCGCGTCGGGCGCATGCCGCCATGATGAGGTGCTGCAGCGGCGTGTACGGCAGCATGACGCCGATCTCGGGGAGGTCGCGGGCGACGTCGTAGGCCAGATCGATGCCGCCTTCGCGGCCGGCGCGCGCGAGCAGGACGATAGGGCGGATGCTCCCTGCGAGAAGCTCGCGCTCCTGGGCGTCGACGGAGCAGAGGGACTGCGCATCGCGAACGGTGCGCACCATGATGGCGAACGGCTTGCCGCTGCGCCGCTTGCGCCGGCGAAGCTCGCGCACCGCGTCATCATCCTCCGCGCTGCAGGCCAGATGGAAGCCTCCGAGCCCCTTGATGGCAACGATGCCCCCGTTTTTCAGCAGCTCGGCGCACCGCTCGATGATCGCATCGCTTTCCTCGCGCGTCGTCCCGCGCGCAGGCGCACCCGCCGCGCTGCGCCCGTGCTCGCGCCACGTGATGTGGGGTCCGCAGGCAAAGCAGGCGTCCGGTTGGGCGTGGAACCGGCGGTCGGCGGGGTCGGCATATTCGGTGGCGCATTCCGGGCACATGGGGAAGGCGTCCATCGAGGTCGCCGCCCGGTCATAGGGCAGCGAGCGGATGATGGTGAAGCGAGGGCCGCAGTTGGTGCAGTTGATGAAGGGGTAGTGATAGCGTCGGTCGGCGGGGTCGAAGAGTTCCCGCAGACAGTCGTCGCACGTTGCGATGTCAGGCGATACGAGCGTGGTCCGTGCGCCGTCCGCGTCGGATGCGAGGATGGCGAAGCGCGGATCGCCCGGCTCGGGCTCATCGGGGCATTCCATGTCGCGCACGGAGACCGCGTCGATGCGCGCAGCGGCGGGGGCGTGCCCGCGGAGGCCCTCGAGGAAGGCTTCGATATCCGGGGCGCTGCCGACGGCATCGATGTGCACCCCGTCAGGCGCGTTGAGCACCCATCCCGCGATGTGGTGTGCGCGGGCTTCGCGATAGACGAAAGGGCGCATGCCCACGCCTTGCACGATGCCCGTGACGTGGACGGCTACATGGCGGCGGTGCTCGGCGGGGCCGCTCATGCGTTCAGGTCCAGGCTCGCCCCGGTTGCCGCGCACGTGAGCTCCCCGTGATGGACGCCGCGCAGGCCGAGGAGCTTGTCGGCGAGCTCGTAGACTCGCGCGCCCTTGCCCCGAAGCGCAAGGATCTCCAGGCAGTTGTGATGGTCGAGGTGCACATGCATCGTGGAGACGATCTCGTCGGTGTAGTCGTGCTGGACCTCGTCGAGGCGGCGCGTCAGGTCTCCGGTGTGGTGGTCGTAGATCATGGTGAGCGAGCCGATGACCTGCTCGTCGGGCGTGCGCAGGTTTTCGCGCACGAGCGCCGCGCGCATGAGGTCCCGGATGGCTTCCGATCGGTTGCGGGCATCGCCGCGCCGTGCGATCAGGGCGTCGAACCCGGCCAGCATGTCCTCCGGAACCGCAACGGAGAACCGGACGAGTTCGCCGGCGTTCTCAGGGCAGCCCACGGCTACACCAGCCTGACGGTTCCGACGGAGTTGTGATCCGCCTCGATGGCGTCCTCGTAGCCCTCGAGGGCCGCGCGGGCCTGATCGAGGGAGCCCATGGCGGTCTCGAGCATGGCTCCGATGCGCTCCATGTCGTAATTCTCGGTGGCGTGCAGCAAATCGTGGCTCCAGCCCCGCGCCATCGCGATCGTGTCGTCGATCTGCTTGACGCTCATGGCGAGCTGTCCCATGTTCATGCCGGTATCGTGCATCGCGTGCCTCCTTCGTGTGTGAGGGAACGCCTCCGTGCGTTTTGCGCCTGACGCCCCGCGCGGGCAGTCAGTGCTTCCAAGTGTAGCGCACAAGGTTCTCGGGCGGCGCGCGCCCGCACGGGCGCGGTGCTGCGGTCTTCCCGGTCGGGCAGGGGATCTCGCATCTTCCTGCTTGCTCTGTTCGCCATGCGATGGGGCGGGGCGAATCCGCTCATCGCCAAAATGCAACCGTTCGCCGCCGAAATCAATCGGGATGCGTGATATCTTTCTATAGTCAATTGCTGTCGCAAGAAATGCGGAAGGTTACTGCGCTCGAGTAGGCCTAACCAAAATCTTGAGGACCCGCCACAGGGCGGGATGTCTTCGGCTTTTGGTCAGGCCTATTTTTTGTCGATAGTCGACATGTTCGAACAGGAGCGCATCTATGGGCATCTTCTCCAATCTCTTCTCAAAGCAGCAAGAGCACGCTGCGGCTTCCCGCCCCGAGGTCACCTGCCCCGTTGCGGGAACGGTCGTCAAGCTCGAGTCGGTGAGCGACCCGATGTTCGCGAACAAGGCCATGGGGGACGGCATCGCCATCGAACCGAGCGAGGGCGTGCTCGTCGCGCCGGTCACCGGAACCGTCCAGGCTCTGTTCCCCACGGGCCATGCGGTTGCCGTGCAGGGCGATAACGGCATTTCCGTTCTGCTGCATATCGGTATCGATACCGTCGACATGAAGGGCGACGGCTTCACGGCCCATATCTCCCAGGGCGACCGCGTTTCCGCCGGTCAGAAGCTCGTGACCTTCGATTTGAACAAGATTGCCGAGGCGGGCCATCCCGCCACCACGATGGTGCTCGTCGCCGAGTCCACCTGCGACGGCACCCTGCACACATGCGATGAGGGCGCGGTTGCCCTGGGCGATGCTGTCATCTGGTTTGCGTAAGACAACGGCGACGAGGAACTACCGATGCTCATCAAGCGCGTATACAACAACAACGTCGTTTTGGTTACCGATGATTCCGGCGCCGAATGCGTTGCCGTTGGGCGTGGCCTGGCGTTTTCAAAGCGCGCGGGCGACGAGGTCGACCAGAGCATGGTGGAAAAGGTTTATACGCTCGATAGCGAGGAGAACCGCACGCGCTTCGAGAACCTCATCAAGAGCATCCCGGTCGAATACCTCACCGTCGCCGACGAGATCGTCTCGATGGTTCAGCGCGAATCGGACCTTCATGTGGGCGACAACCTGCTGATCGCGCTCGCCGACCACATCTCGCTGTCGCTCGAGCGCGAGCGCGCGGGCGTGCCCTGCGAGAATCCTCTGCTTATGGAAATCAAGCAGTTCTACAAGCGCGAGTTCGCGCTCGCCCGTCGCGCCGCGGGCATTATCCACGAGCGCATGGGCATCTGGATCTCGGAGGGGGAGACCGGCTTTATCGCGCTGCACATCGTGAACGCCACGATGGGTCAGCGCGCCGACGTCCTGGTGCTGTCCATCCGCATGATCCAGGACATCTTGGACATCGTTTCCAGGGACTTTTCGATCACCTATGACGAAGAGTCCATCCAATACGAGCGGTTCCTCCGCCATTTGCAGTTTTTCGCCCAGCGCGTTTTGGGCGAGGACTCGAAGCAGTCGGAGGACACGTTTCTGTTCAATTTGGGTAAGGACCAGTACCCCGCCGCGCTCGCGTGCGCCGAGAAGATCGGGGCCTATGTTGCGGGCACCTACGGTCGCAGCGTGACCGACGCGGAGAAGGGCTACCTGGTTTACCACGTCATGAATCTCGTACACGCGACGGCCTCAGGCCCGAGCACAGGGGAAAGGAGTACTGAGTAAATGTTGGGAAAGATTAAGGGCTCGCTGGAGGTGTTCTCGAAGTCCATCGTCCAGCCGCTGATGTACCTGTCTGTTGCTGGCACCGTGCTGATCTTGGGCATCGTGCTCACCAACCAGACCGTCACTGCGATGGTTCCGTTCCTGCAGCTGCCGTTTTTCGCCGTGACCGGCCAGATCATCTACAACAGCCTGATGTTCATCGTCAACAACCTGGCTGTCATCTTCTGCGCGGGCATCGCGGGCGCTATGGCGAAGAAGGACAAGGGGCACGCGACGCTGATCGGCCTTATGTCGTTCTTCCTGTTCCTGAACGCCAACAACATCATGCTGAACGCCATGGGCATGCTTGCCGAGCCCAATGAGATGCTCGGCCTGACCGGCACCGGCCAAAGCGAGGTCCTGGGCATTCAGGTGCTCGACACCGGCGTGTTCGGCGGCATCATTATCGGCTGCATTGCGGGCGTCGTGTTCAACCGCTTCGGCTCCAAGCAGTTCCCGCTGGCGCTCTCCATGTTCTCCGGCGTGCGCTTCCCGTTCTTGATCATGATCTGCATCTCGCTGGTGCTGGGCGTTGCCTTCTGCTTCATCTGGCCGCCGGTGCAGGGGGCGATCTCGGCGATCGCCAGCCTGATCCTGCAGAGCGGCAACATCGGCCTGTTCATCTACGGCATGCTCAACAAGCTGCTCGTGCCGCTGGGCCTGCATCACCTCGTCTACACGCCGTTCCAGTTCTCTGACGTGGGCGGTACCCTGACTGTTGCCGGCCAGACCATCGCCGGTGCGTACCCGATCCGTGTTGCCGAGATGGCCATGACCGGCCAGCCCTTCTCCGACAGCACCTACTTCAACAGCTACACGTTCAACAACCTGTGGCCGTATCTGGGCATCGGCGCCGCCTTCATCGTCACGTCCTATAAGGCCAACCGCAAGAAGACCGAGTCCATCATCATCCCGCTGATGATCACCGCCGTGCTCACCTGCATCACCGAGCCGATCGACTTCCTGTTCGTGTTCGCCGCGCCGATCCTGTTCGTGATCCATTCGCTGCTGTCCGGCCTGTTCCTCATGCTGCTGAAGGTCCTGTCCATCCCCGCTGCCACGTCGGGCGGCATCATCAACATCATGGTGTCCAACCTCGTGCTCGGCGTCGACAAGACCAACTGGCCCATGATGATCGTTCTGGGCGTGGTCAACGCCGCACTCTACTTCGCGCTGTTCACGCTGCTCATCAAGAAGCTGCATCTGCACACGCCGGGTCGCGAGGGCGACGAGGACGCCGTTGCCGTCGAGGCCGCCTCTGCCGATTCCGGCACCGCCGCCGTCGCGGCTCCCGCCGCCGGCTCCGCCGCGGCTGCCTCCGGCGACGACGCCATCCTCGATCTCATCGCCGGCCTGGGCGGCAAGGACAACATCATGTCCGTGGAGAACTGCTTCACCCGCCTGCGCGTCAACGTCGCCGACGAGTCTAAGGTCAACGAGGATCTCATCAACCATATGAAGAACAGCGGTATCGTTCGCAAGGGCAACGATATCCAGGTGATCTTCGGCATGGAGGTCGCAAGTGTGCGCGGCAAGGTCGAGGAGGCCCTCGCCAACATGTAGGCGCCCCCCATCTGGGATGCAATCGCCCAAGCGGGACCGGCTGCCTTCCGGTCGGCCCCGCCTGAAAACGTAGGTATTCAGCACATCGTTGAAAGGAAGCAGCGAACATGATTATCACTTTGGCGGGCGGCGGTTCCACGTTCACCCCGGGCATCGTCAAGTCGATCGCCCTGCGCAAAGACGAGCTCGAGGTCGACGAGATCCGTCTGTACGACATCAACGAGGAGCGCCAGCGCAAGGTCGGCGTGCTCGTGGACTGGATTCTGCACGAGGACCTCAAGCTGGACATCAAGCTGACGGTCACCACGGACAAGGCCGAGGCGTTCACCGATGCCGACTTCGTCTTCGCGCAGATGCGCGTGGGCGGCTACGCGATGCGCGAGCAGGACGAGAAGATCCCGCTGCGCCATGGCTGCGTCGGCCAGGAGACCTGCGGCTGCGGCGGTCTCGCATACGGCATGCGCACCATCTTCCCCATGGTGGAGCTCATCGATGACGTGGAGAAGTACGCGAAGCCGACCTATTGGATCCTGAACTACTCCAACCCGGCCGCCATCGTTTCCGAGGCCTGCCGTGTGCTTCGCCCGAAGGCGCGCATCATCAACATCTGCGACATGCCCATCGCGATCATCGACGTGGTCGCCGCGGCGCTCGAGTGCAGCAAGAAGGATATCGTCTACGACTACTTCGGATTGAACCACTTCGGCTGGTTCACCTCCATCGAGGTGAACGGCGAGGAGGCACTGCCGCGTCGCGAGTACATCAAGGAGCACGAGATCCTGCTGCCCGCGGCGTTCTTGGCCGACAAGCAGTCGCTCATGAAGGCCGCCAAGTCCGGCGACGAGGGCGACGAGAACCCCGAGCAGAACCGCCACACCAAGGGCAGCTGGTACTACGTGTGGAAGGGCGTCTACGAGATCATGGAGCTCTTCCCCGAGTACCTGCCCAACACCTATCTCAACTACTACCTCCAGCAGAAGGAGTTCGTCGAGCACTCCAATCCCGAGCGCACCCGCGCCAACGAGGTCGAGGAGACGCGCGAGAAGAACCTCTTCGACGGCATCGACCGCTACGAGAAGACCGGCGAGATCGATGAGAGCGTGTTCTATGCGGGCAGCCACGGCGATTGGATCGCCGATCTGGCCATCGCCCTGAAGAACGATACCAAGGCGCTCTTCCTGGTCATCACCGAGAACCGCGGCGCGCTGCCGAACATGCCGTACGACGCCATGGTCGAGGTGCCCGCCTACATCGGCAAGAAGGGTCCCGAGGTCATCTGCCAGGACCCGATTCCCCTGTTCCAGCAGGGACTCATGATGCAGCAGCTCAACTCCGAGAAGCTGCTGGTGCAAGGCGCCATCGAGGGCTCCTACGAGAAGGTCCTCCAGGCGTTCACCCTGAACAAGACGGTGCCGTCCATGACGGTGGCCAAGGAGATCCTGGACGACATGATCGAGGCCAACAAGGGATACTGGCCCGAGCTTCACTAAGTCGAGCGAAAAACTTCCGTGCGCGGGGCGCGGCCGCTGTCTGCGGCTGCGCCCCTTTTTCTAGGGGATCGCCGATC
>DGYMJ06203__coassemble_946_pt1 | contig 13833 bp, 9 predicted proteins | sample DGYMJ06203__metabat2_high_PE_015 | metagenome-assembled genome bin DGYMJ06203
ACGCTGATCGGCGCCGGCTCCGCCGAGGGCTCCATCGACGCGAGCTCCATGCTCAAGCCGGTGCTCGCGCGCGGCTCGTTCCAGATCATCGGAGCGACCACGGCCGAAGAGTTCCGCAAGTACCTCACCAAGGACCCCGCGTTTGAGCGCCGCTTCCAGCCGATCGATGTCGAGGAGCCGAGCGTCGAGGACACCATCAAGATCCTGAACGCCTTGCTGCCCCGCTACGAGGAGCACCACCACGTGCGCTACACGCCCGCTGCGGTCGAGGCGGCGGCCAACCTGTCGTCCCGCTACATCCAAGATCGCTTCCTGCCCGATAAGGCCATCGACCTGATCGACGAGGCCGGCGCCCGCGCGCGCATCGCGGCCAATCGCGCCCCCGAGCCGGTTCGCACCGCCGAGGCGCATGTCGGCGAGCTCAAGGCGGCGGTCGAGGCGGCCACGAAGGACGACGACATGAACCGCGCCGCCGAGCTCAAGGAGCAGCAGCACGCCGCCGAGATCGAGCTGTCCGAGGCCCGTGCCGCCTGGAACGCCGAGATGGACGCGAGCCCGCTTGCCATCGACGTGCCGCAGATCGCCGACATCGTGTCCGCGACCTCGGGCGTGCCGGTGTCCTCGCTGACCGAGGACGAGTCCCGTCGCCTGCTCGCCTGCGAGGACGTGCTCAAGACCCGCATCATCGGCCAGGACGAGGCGGTACATGCGGTGGCCAAGGCAATCCGCCGCTCGCGCTCGCCGCTCAAGGACCCGCGCCGCCCGGGCGGCTCGTTCATCTTCCTCGGCCCCACGGGCACGGGCAAGACCGAGCTCGCCAAGACGCTCGCCGAGTACCTGTTCGGCAGCAAGGACGCGCTGATCAGCTTCGACATGAGCGAGTTCGCCAGCGAGTACGAGGTCTCCAAGCTCATCGGTAGCCCTCCGGGATACGTGGGCCACGAGGAGGGCGGCCAGCTCACCAAGGCCGTGCGCCGGCATCCGTACTCCGTCGTGCTGTTCGATGAGATCGAGAAGGCGCACCCGGACATCTTCAACGTGCTGCTGCAGGTGCTCGACGAGGGCCGCCTGACCGATGGCCAGGGCAAGACCGTCGACTTCCGCAACACCGTGATCATCATGACGTCCAACGTGGGTGCGCGCGAGATCGCGCAGGACGCGAGCGTGGGCTTTGGCACCACCGGCGAGACCGGGCTTTCCGCCAAGGAGATCAAGAGCCGCGCCATGGGCGAGCTCAAGCGCCTGTTCAGGCCCGAGTTCTTGAACCGTATCGACGACATCGTGGTCTTCCAGAAGCTTGCGGGAGAGTCGCTCACCAAGATCGCCGAGCTTCTCGTGGACGACCTGCGCCAGCGCCTGATCGCCAACGGCATGAACATCGTGCTGACCGATGCCGCCATCGCCAAGATCGTGGCCGAGGGCACCGACCTCACCAACGGCGCCCGTCCGCTGCGCCGCGCCATCCAGCGCCTCATCGAGGATCCTTTGAGCGAGGAGCTGCTGGCGGGCGAGTGGCGCGAGGGAGACACGGTGCTCACCGACGTCGTGGACGACGAGTTCGTCTTCAGCCACGGCACGGGCGAGATTCCGGCTCCGCGGGCGACCGGCGTGCTGGGCGCGTCGTTCGAGCCCGCGCCGCGCAGCGGCTCGGCGGGCGCCCGGAACTCTTCGGGCACCGCGCGGCAGCTGGGCGCCGGAGCGCGCTCGTAGGGGCGTGCCGGGCGGCCGGCAGGCTCCTGTTGCGAGACCCTGATAACGACGGCCTTTCGAACGGCGTCCGCGGCTGCGCGGGCGCCGTTTTTGCTACGTTGGCTGGTCGGGTGCTGTGGTGCGGAAGGGTGTTTCGAATCGAGAGTACGCTATAGGAACGCGGATCCGCCGAGAGTACGGTATAGGAACGTTTTCGAGCGAAAAACGTTCCTATACCGTACTCTTAATCGCTCGGCGTTCCTATACCGTACTCTCGATTCAGGCGGCGCCCCCGTCGTGTCGCGGCGTGACAAAAAGACAGAGGAATTGTCGCGCCAGCCGCCGCAGCACCTTCCCGCAGAAAACGAAGTGACGGTTTTTGCGGGAACAGCTGTGGCGTTTTGCATAACAGTCAAAACGATATAGCTGTCTACCACGTAGTTTGATATATCAATCGAAACGATATGCATATTTCGCCCGAGCTTTCCGCAGAAACCGTCACTTCGTCAGGGGTGGGTCAAAATGAACATCCCCAATCAGCCTATCGCGACGGGCGGCGGGGTGCCCTCGTTCCGGCCCGCCGGAATCGCAGAGACCGGCGTATCCACGATGGCCTAACTGATGTATTCAAAAACGGAGGGTGCCCTCAGCTTAACGAGGGCACCCTCTTTCTCTCGGGTCTGCATGGAATGTGGTTGCGGGATGGCTGCAACGCGGATCTAGCTATCCTTTGGATCCTCGTGTAACGGACCAGATGAATCCGTAGGGGAGAATGAACGCCATGAATGTGCTTGCTCTTAGAAGCATTCTGATGCCAGGGTTCAGGATCTCCGAGCCAAAGAATCGAATGGCCGCGTTCGAAGCGAGAAACAGCAGCACAAGCAGCACGGCAAGAGCTTTCAACTTTCCTGAAGTCCTGTCTGAAGGTTGTTTGCGTGCAAGTTGCGCTTCATGGTTTCTTATCCGGGCTGACAGCCGATAGAGAAGCAGGGCCTGCAACGCCAGGGCTATCACTTCGATAACGAAGACCCAGGAATATCCATCGATGCGCACTACCGGGGAGACGGTGAAGAACAGGGCCCACATGAGGACGACCGGTCCCAAAACGATTGCCAAAGGATTATCAAGCAGTCTCTTCATTTGCATCACGTCCCTTGGAGTAGCTGGCAACGTTAGCGGGGCATGCCTCCTACGGGAGATTCGACCTCCCAGTAGCCAGTCTGGCTTCTAGGAAGCAATGCCAGTTTCATTATGGGGACCGAAGGGCGGATTTTCCCACTTCATTAGGGGTGCAAGGTGCACCCTTTTGTAGTTTCAAGCTCTCGACGCAACGTTTCCTTTAGCTCTGAAGCACAGCTGACGCCGAATTTGCGATATGCGCGTTTCCGATAGGACTTTACCGTGTTTTCTGTTGTGTGGCGACGGGCGCAAGTCTCTTTGATGCTCGCGCCGTTGATGCAATCGAGTATGACAAGCGCTTGCAGTTCGCCCATTCCGTGCTCTTTGAGAAACTTCAGCAATTGGTCATCGCCAGTCTCCATGTCAGTGCAGCGGTCTTGCCATGATCTGCTTATGGTTGCATACCACCATGCGTTTGCGATTGCAATGAGGCCAATGAGTATGGGTTTAATTGTCCATAGAGGCGGATAGGGAGCTAGCGCTTTTGCCAGAACAAGACCGGCGCCGAATAGCTGGAGCATTTCGATTTTGAACATCGAAATGAGTGCGCTCACGCCGGCTCGCACACGTAGCTCGCGCAATCTGTCCAAGTTACGTTTTGAGGTCCCGGTGGGATGGGAAGCTACATAGATGATTGTCGGAACGAAGCTGATAGCGAGCGCCGACAGGAGGCTTGTAATCCCTCCAGGGGGAATCTGACCAATCTGAAATCCCCAGAGTAGGGAGATGCCTACGATGATTAGTAGGATTGGCTTGGACGTTTGCTCGGCGTAACGCTGTCTTGGTGTCTGTAAGCCATCCCCTACTTGGATTTGTGCCGAATACATAAGAACAATCATCGCGAAAGTCCATACGATGATATGTGAAGCCTGATATATGACGGTCCCATCAGGGAGAATGGGCTGAAATGGTACACCGATGACAGAGAATATAATACATATAATAACAATACCAATACGTAGTGTTATTGGAGATGCCTTCTGTCGTTTCAAGGGATGATCGGGAGATGTCTTGTCGGGAATCATCTTGACGGATTGAGAGATTGACAAGTCCGCGTCTCTGCTCCTTAACAAACGTTGGAGCTCTGAGAGATTGTCGACCTCAAGCTTCTTGAACGCGCGCACGCGATAGGTGGAGACGGTGCTAGCGGCGATGCCCAGCATGGACGCAATGTCTTTTTGCGAGTATCCGAGAGCGGAACAAGCAACGATAGCGCGCTCTCTATCACTTAGCTGGGAGGCCGATGAGCCTTCAAGAATCGGGATAGCGGTTTCCTGGCGGTCAGGTATTTTGGTCTCGTCGGCTGCTTCCGATGCTTTTTTTGGAAAGTGGATTATCAACAGCACGAGGGCAAGGAGAATGAGGGGCAGGCAATACCATAGCGGAGATGCTGCTCCGCTGTAGAAGCCGTAGTACGCATTTACCCCTGGGGCAAAGCTTTGGGCAATCTGATACGTGATCAGGCCAGAAATAACTCCGACAGGTTGAATCGACCCCTTTTCCCAACGCGAGCTGATTGATGCTATTACATACGCTATTGCTCCCGAAGAAAGGCAGAGCACTATGGATGATGGGGGATAGAACGCCTTGAGGGCATCGGCGACGAGCTGTACAAGCAAGGGGGACGTGAATCCGATTCCCAGTGAGATGGTTGCATGATTGCCGGAACGTATATCGGCGGCTTTTGGAGCACTTAGGCACCACCAGGTTAGGGCAAGCGACGCGGACAATAATTCCACGACGCTGAGTGCTTGATTCAGGGCTACCGCGGTTTCGGAGGTCAAATACCCGTTGCCGCGTATGATTGCGTATATCTCAACGGCAAGAAATGCGGCGCTTGAACATGCGCCAACCACGCAGAAAGCGCGCCGAAGTTTGCTCCCGCTCTTCGAATCCCATCCAACCATGCGAAAGAGCGATACAAGAATCAGCGCCAGCGATAGCGGCGTAAGGGTTATCTGCAGCGGCAGAACGGGCATGGTTATGTTTCGGACAACATAGGGCAACGACATCATGAGGGCGGACTGAATGTGCCAGGTACGCAGCGACACCATCGGTTCGTTCACCATGAATTCCTCCAAGCGGATCGTCATGACAACCATGATAAGTCAGATATATCGAAGGGGCTGCTCGTCTCGTGTTGCCAAAGCCGATACATGTCTTGCGGAAACGGGACGACCTCTCTGCGTCGTAAGGGAGATACGGAGAATACCCGAGTCGGCGCGGTTCCGCGTCTTGCTTGTGGCATTCGGTCAGGAGTAATGAAGGGCGCGTTGCACTGAGGCTGAAACTCTACGGGTGGCTTGGGCGGGCCTGGACGAGGCCCAGGCGGTGACATTTTTCTGTTTATCTTTGTAAATCGTTGTCGCAAAGCGGGGGTATCCATGAGAAAATATTTGCATGACTGAGAATGCGAGCAGATGGAGTAGCACATTGGATAAAAACGAGATTCAAAAGCGCATGGACCAGGCCATCAGGCTGACCGCTCCCGGTCAGCCCATCAGGACCGCCCTCGACATGATCATCGCCGGGCATCTCGGCGCCCTGATCTGCGTCGGCGATACCGAAAACGTGCTCGCCGCCGGCAACGACGGCTTTCCGCTGAACATCTCGTTTACCTCCAACCGCCTGTTCGAGCTTTCCAAGATGGACGGCGCGGTCGTGATCGACGAGGATCTGTCGCATATCCTGCGCGCCAACTTCCACCTCAATCCGGATTCCTCCATCACCACGAGCGAGACGGGCATGCGCCATCGCACGGCCGCCCGCATGAGCGTGCTGACCGACGCCATCATGATCTCGGTGTCGTCCCGCCGTTCGGTGGTGAACGTCTACGTCAAGGGCAAGGCCTACGAGATCCAGCCCGTCGGCATCATCATGAGCTCGGTCAACCAGCTCATCGCCACGCTGCAGACCACGCGCGCCTCGCTCGACAAATCGCTGGTCCGCCTGACCGCCCTTGAGCTGGACGACTACGTCACGCTCGCCGACATCACCGGCATCTTCTCGAGCTTCGAGATCATGCAGCAGGCCAAAGAGGAGCTTCGCAGCTGCATCGTCAAGCTCGGCAACCAGGGCAAGCTGGTCCAGATGCAGATGGAGCAGCTCGCCGGCGAGAGCATGGATACCGAATACGACCTCATGATCCGCGACTACGCGAGCGATTCTTCGGAGGAGAACGCGCGCCGCATCCGTGAGCGCTTCAGCTCCATGACGCCCGAGGAGCTCTCCAATCCCGCGCGCGTCGCCGACGCGCTCGGTTTCGACGACCTGGACGAGGATTCCGTCATGACGCCGCTCGGCCTGCGCACCCTCTCGCGCGTGTCGGTGGTGCGCGACGGTGTGGCCGAGAAGATCGTCGACGAATACGGCTCGTTGCAGGAGCTCATGGGCGATATCCAGAAGGACCCCGAGCGTCTGGGCGACTTCGGCGTCAACAATCCCGCGATCCTGGCCGATTCCCTCGCGCGCATGCAGGGCAAGCAGGGTGCCTGACATGGGCGACGTGTGCGCGGTCATCGTTGCCGGCGGATCGGGGCAGCGTTTCGGCAACCCCGGCGGCAAGCAGCTCATCGATGCCGCGGGACGTCCGCTCATGACCTGGTCGCTTCTGGCGTTTGACGCCGCGCCCTCGGTCGGCCATATCGTGGTGGTCTGCCCGGCTGAGCGCACCGAGGAGGTGCGCCGCCGCGCGGTCGATCCGTTCGACCTCACGGTGCCCGTGAGTTTTGCCTCTGCGGGCGACACCAGGCAGGATTCCACGCGCTCCGGTCTGGCGGAGGTGCCAAAGACCTGCGATTTCGTGGCGATCCATGATGGCGCACGCCCCCTCATCACCCCAGAGGTCATCGAAGGCGCGGTGCGCGTCCTGCGTGAGGACGCCGAACTCGACGGCGTGGTGTGCGGACAGCCCGCCGTCGACACGCTCAAGCTCGTCGAAGACGGAATGATTCTCGACACGCCCGATCGAAGCCGCTTCTGGACCGTGCAGACGCCCCAGATCTTCCGCGTCGAGGCGCTCCGCCGTGCCGAGGACGCGGTGCGCGCGGAGGGCTTCGTGGGCACCGACGACGCATCGATCGTCGAGCGCGCCGGTGGCCGCGTCCGCTGCGTCGAGGCTCCGCGCGACAACCTGAAGGTCACGCTGCCCGAAGACCTGCCCTTGGTTGAATTCCTGCTGCGCTCCCGCGGCTGACCGATGGGTTGCTTAGGGACGGGTTCGTTTCAACCCATCCCGCCATCCCGGCTCGGCGCTTTTTCATGAGCGTCGTCCGGTGCTCCCTTAACCTTGTGCGCGCTGCACGAGGTCGGCAAACAGGCCGAGCATGCGCGGCTCGCTGTCGAGCAGCTCTTCGGGGTGCCATTGGACCAAGATGATCTGGCCATCCGGAGATTCCAGCGCCTCCGGGATGCCGTCCGAGGTTCGGGCGACGACGGTAAGCCCGCGGCCCGCATCCTTGACGCACTGGTGGTGCAAGGTATTGGTGAACAGCGAGGTGGTGCCGAGAATCTGCGCCAGGCGGCTCTCGGCGTCGATCTCGATGCGATGCATCGGGTAGTCGCGGCCCTGCTTCTGGGCGTGCAGAAGATGATGCGGGTTCGCCAGGGAGAGGTCCTGGTGCAGGCTGCCGCCTAGAGCCACGTTGGCGAGCTGCAGGCCGCGGCAGATGCCCAGCACGGGAAGACCCAGCTCGAGCGCCTTTGTGCAGGCGGCTATCCAGAGCCGGTCGGTCTGCAGGTCGACGTCGCCCAGCACGGGCAGGGGATCTTCGTGGTAGAGGCGCGGATCGACGTCGATGCCGCCCGGCAGGAGCAATCCCTGGCAGCAGGCGAGAAGCCTGTCCACGTCATCGATGCCCGTCGTGGCGGGGATGAGCAGCGGGATTCCGCCGCCTCGCTGGACGGCCGCACAGTACGCGGCGTTGGTGAAGTCGCGCATGACGGGGACGTTTCCGCTCGCGTCGATCGTGCGCATGCCGAGAATGCCGATGACCGGCCGATCCATGGGCTTCTCCTTTGGAGGTTGAAGGTGCTGTGCGAAAACCGTGCTCTCGCTTCGGTTGACCGCGCACCATGGTAGCAAGTTTGACGCTGGATGTGGCCGCGGCGCTCCGCCCGGCGCGAAGGAGTGCGAGGCGCACCTTTGCGCCATGGGCCTTTTCCGCAAACCGCGGCCTGCTGAGGTATGATGCTGGCAACGCAAACCGAGCAGGAAGGCAATCGCGCCATGCAGCAGCCCGCACTTCGCATAGGACACGGCTACGATGTTCACCGTCTGGTGGAAGGACGCCGCTGCATCATCGGTGGCGTGGACATCCCGTACGAGAAGGGCCTGCTCGGCCATTCGGACGCCGACGTGCTCGCTCACGCGCTGGCAGACGCGATTCTCGGCGCCTGCCGGGGAGGCGACATCGGGAAGCTGTTCCCCGACACGGACCCCGCGTACGAGGGCGCGGACTCGCTCGTGCTGCTTTCGCGCGTCATGGAGTTCGCACGCGAGCGCGGCTACGAGTTCGTCGATGCCGACTGCACCATTGCGGCGCAGGCGCCCAAGATCACGCCGCATCGCGACGCGATGCGCGCCAATCTCGCCCGCGCGCTCGGCGTCGATGTCGAGCAGGTGGGCGTGAAGGCAACGACCACCGAGAAGCTTGGCTGGGAAGGCGAGGGCGCCGGCATCGGCGCCTGGGCCGTGTGCCTGCTCGAGCGATGTAGCTCCCGCGATCGGGCCTAGGAGCCGGCGCATCGCCCGCCCCGAAGACCCCATCTCCGACCGACCGCACGACGGACGGACGAGGTGCCGCATCGCGCCTCGCCGTCTTTGGACCTCCCCGAGAGGATGTTTACCATGAAGATCTACAACAGCAAGACCCATACCAAAGAAGAGTTCCAGCCCATCGAGGCGGGCAAGGTGCGCATGTACGTGTGCGGCCCCACCGTCTACGACAATATCCACATCGGCAACGCGCGCACGTTCATCTCCTTCGACGTCATCCGCCGCTGGCTGATCGCTTCCGGGTTCGAGGTCACGTTCGCGCAGAACCTCACCGATGTGGATGACAAGATCATCAACCGCGCGAATGAGCAGGGCCGTACGGCTGAGGACGTGGCGAGCGAGTTCTCCGAGAAGTTCATCGCGGTCATGCACAAGGCCAACGTGATGGATCCCGACATCCGCCCGCGCGCCACCAAGGAGATCGGCCCCATGATCGGCATGATCAAGACGCTCATCGAGCAGGGTCACGCCTATGCGGCCGATAACGGCGACGTGTACTTCGCGGTCCGTAGCGACCCCGGCTACGGCGAGGTTTCCGGTCGCAAGATCGACGACCTGATGGTCGGCGCGCGCATCGAGGAGAACGAGGACAAGAACGATCCGCTGGACTTCGCCCTGTGGAAGGCCGCCAAGCCGGGAGAGCCCATGTGGAACTCTCCGTGGGGCAAGGGGCGCCCCGGCTGGCATACCGAGTGCGCCGCGATGGTGCACCGCTACCTGGGCACGCCGATCGATATCCACGGCGGCGGTTCCGACCTCGCCTTCCCGCATCATGAGAACGAGTGCGCACAGGCCTCGTGCGCGTGGCATCAGGGCTTTGCCAACACCTGGATGCACACGGGCATGCTGCTCGTGGACGGCGAGAAGATGTCGAAGTCGCTCGGCAACTTCTTCACGCTCGAGGAGGTGCTCGAGAAGCACTCCGCGGCGGCGCTTCGCCTGCTCATGCTGCAGACGCACTACCGCAGCCCGCTCGACTTCAGCTGGGAGCGTCTCGAGGGCGCGGAGAACTCGCTCGCGCGCATCGCGGGCACGGTGAACAACCTCAAGTGGGCCGCCGACCACGCGGAGGGCGAGGCGGACGCCCAGCGCGCGGCCGCGCTCGTCGCTGCGACCGAGAGGGCTTCCGCGGAGTTTGAGTCCTGCATGAACGACGATTTCAACACCGCCGGTGCGCTCGCTGCGTACTTCCAGCTGGTGACGGAGGCGAACACCTATCTCGACCAGGCCGGCTCCGCCGTGGACGAGGAGGCGGCGACCGTGTGCGCCGTGTCCATCGCGGGCGCGTTCGCGATCCTGGGCATCGAGCTGCCTAAGCCGGAAGAGGAGCTGCCGGTCGGCCTGCTCGGCGTCGCCGCCGGGCTTGTCGGCTACACGGGCGATGACGTCGACGAGGCCGCGGAGAAGATCCTCGCCGCCCGTGCCGAGGCGCGCGCAGCCAAGAACTGGGAGCTTGCCGACGCGATTCGCGACCAGCTCCGCGACATGGGCCTCATGATCGAGGACACTGCCGCGGGATCGCGCATCAAGCATCTCTAGCGTCACCTTTTGGGGCGGGGTCATCGTTAATCATCTGCGAGCAGGGGTTTCGATTGCGAAGCCCCTGCCGCCTTTTTGGGCCTCGACGTCGTTCCTAACCGTGGAACATCTGCGCAACGTGTCGGTGCCGAGGGCGTCTCATCTATACTGCAAGGTCGAATAACGATGAGAGTCAGATGGGAGCCGCATGGCACGACAGCAGAACAACAAGGGACAGCGCCCCGAAGCCCGCGGAGGGCGCGGTGCGAACCGCAAGGGGCCCGAACGGCAGCGCGAGGCCGCTGGGCGACAGCGCTCGGGCGTTCGCAGCCAGGCGCATCCCGGCAAGGGCGGCCAGCGCTCCGGGGGAGCGACGCGCCCTGCTCGCGCGGCCCAGCCCGCCCATGCGCCGGCGGGCTCGTATCTCGAAGGCCGCCGCGCAGCCATCGAGGCGCTGCGCACGGGTTATCCCGTCAAGCGCGCGCTGGTTGCGGAGAGCTCGAGCAAAGACGTCGTCCTGACGCAGATCATTGAGGCGTTGCGCTCGGTGAACGCGCCCGTCAGCTACGTTGCGCGCGAGCAGCTCGATGCCATCTCGAGCCATGGCGCGCATCAGGGCATCGTGCTCGAGGTCGGCTCGTACCCGTACGCCGACCTGTCGGATATCATCGCGCGCGCCGGCGACGGTCCGGCGCTGGTGCTCGTGCTCGACCATGTGACCGACGCGGGCAATTTCGGCGCAATCGTGCGCTCGGCCGAGGTCGTCGGCGCTGCGGGCGTCGTCATCGCGAACAAGCGCGCCGCCGAGGTCACGGTTGCGACCTATAAGACGAGCGCGGGTGCGGTCATGCATCTGCCGATCGCCCAGGTTCCCAACATCGCGCGTGCGCTCGAGGACCTCAAGGAGGCCGGTTTTTGGGCGTGCGGCGCCTCCGAGCACGCCGAGCAGGTGTGTTGGGACGCCCCGCTCGAGGGCCGGGTCGCGCTCGTCATGGGCTCAGAGGGCGAGGGCATCTCCCGCCTGGTGCTCCAGACGTGCGACTTCCTGACCAAGCTCCCCCAGCGCGGCGAGACCGAGAGCCTGAATGTCGCCCAGGCGGCGACGGCTCTCAGCTTCGAGTGGATGCGCCGTAACCGTGCCGTGCTCGTCGACGGGGCGGGCGAGTAGCCCATGACCAAGAAGAACCGGGCCAAGGCCAAGGCGAAGCGCTTCGGCGAGGGATCGGCGCAAAAGTTCGTCGATGCGAGCACCTACGGCGTGGGCAACGCGTTCGCCTCGGCTTTCTCGACGCCCGACGTGCCGCGCGGGTCGAACGTGAGCGGGAAGCGCGAGCTTCTGGTCGTGGACGGCTACAACGTCATCCATGCGACGCCGCGCTACGAGCAGCTTATCTTCGACAAGTCGGATGACCCCTATTCGCACGATGTGTACGACCGCGCGCGCACGGCGCTGATCGCCGACGTCGCGGCGTTCGCCGGTCGCCGCTACGAACCGGTCATCGTGTTCGACGGCGCCGGCAACGTTTCGGCCGACCGGCCCAATCTGCCGCAGGCGGGCGTGCGCATCGAGTTCTCTCCCACGGGCGTATCGGCCGACACGGTGGTTCAGCAGCTGTGCACCGATGCCCGCGAGGCGGGCCGGGCGTGCACGGTGGTCACCAGCGACGGCACGATCCAGGCGACCGTGATGGGGAAGGGCGTGGCGCGCATCTCGGCCCGCATCTTCGTGGAGGAGCTTCGTCACGTCGACGAGGATGTGCGCGAGGCGGAGGAGGCTCCCAAGATCAAGATGACGCTGGGCGGACGCCTGTCGCCCGAGTCTCTCGCGCGCCTGGAGGCGCTCCGCAACAGTTTCCGATAGGAGATGGGTTGGTTGGGGACGGGTTCGTTTCGACCCATTTTGCCAGCCCGGTGGCAGGCGGAGTTCCCGTGTATAAAGCCCTGGAAAACCCGCAGGTGGTGAGAAATCTCGTGCATAAAAAACCGCCCGAAGTAAAACCCACCGGAGACATAGGCTGAGTTTGTCACTGTTTTTCGGTGCCCTTTCCCCACAGGCACCGTACCCCTCGACATTCTCCCAGTTGTTTCCTGCGGAAACGCTGGAGGCTATGGCGCGTGTGGAGGATCGGCACCCAAAAACAATGACAAACTCGTATACACGGTTTTCGGGCGGCTCGCCGGGGCGATCGCTTCGCACAAGAGCTCAAGCCGCTACGCCTCCAGCCGCTAGATGCGGTTGGTTGAGGATGGATGCGGCGGCCCCCACGACCTCAGCCCGCACTCTTTCATGATCCCCGTTGGCCGCTGCGAGCATGGTGGAGCAGCAGAAGTTATTCTGGGATGACGCTTCAAAGTCTTGCCGGATTCGAGGGGTTTCAGTATCCTGAAGAAGCTTCGTGCGCAAGCGCCAAGCGTGCCAGCGTGGCTCAACGGTAGAGCAAATGATTTGTAATCATTGGGTTGCGGGTTCGATTCCTGTCGCTGGCTCCATAGGATGGATGGCGAGTCCGGTGCTCTTGTAGCGCCGGGCTCGCTTCTTTTGCGGGCCGACAGGGATCGAACCCGGTTGCGGGCACGGAGCTGAGGCAATGCGGAGCATTGCCCAGCGAAGTGCGCAAGGCGGCGCAGCCGCCGCAGCGGTCTGAGCGCGCGTAAGCGCGCGGCGATTCCTGTCGCTGGCTCCATAGAAAACAGCAGGTCAGACGCGGTAAACGGTCTGGCCTGTTTCTTTTTGTTGCCAGTGTTAATAAGAAGTGCCAGTAAATCGCCAGTAAATATGGTGAAGTGGGCGCGAAAAGATTCCTGTCGCCGTATTCCATTCGCATCAAGTCATGAAACGGTCATGAACCAGTCATGAAATCGAGGCGGATCCGGAACGCTGAACCTTCGTCGGGGGAGCTCGAGCATCGAAGCCGGGCTCACCGGTACGTCGAGCGCCCTCTGTCACTTGCGCCCATCCCTAATGGCAGAAGGCAGGCCGTGGGAGATGGGCGCGGGCGACGGGATGGGTTGAAATGAACCCGTACCCAAACAACCCATCCAGAAGTGCAAGCGGAAGGTACGTCCCCAATTTGCACTTGTCAGGGATCCTGCGTCTTCACAAGCTCACCACGATAAAGTGAGCACAAAACCGCAGGTCAACGCCTATGTGGCACAAATAGGATACGCCCGGTGGCGTGTATTAAGAAACTTTGCGTTGACATCCGGCCCCTGAGCGTCGTAATATCCTTCCTGCGCAACGGAGCGGCCAGCCGTTCCGAGCGCGTGAACACATGGGAGTTTGCCCGAGTGGTTAATGGGGACGGGCTGTAAACCCGTTGGCTATGCCTACATAGGTTCGAATCCTATAGCTCCCACCCGTTCACGCCTGTGTAGCTCAGTCGGTAGAGCACCTCGTTGGTAACGAGGAGGTCACCGGTTCAAGTCCGGTCGCAGGCTCCAGTACGGCGGTGTAGCTCAGCTGGTTAGAGCACACGGTTCATACCCGTGGCGTCACTGGTTCGAATCCAGTCACCGCTACCCAGGTAACACGGTGGCTTTCCTATATACTAGGGGAGCCACTAAGTTTATTGGTACGTCCCGCCGGGGACACCTTTAAGGAGGAGGCTTCATGGCCAAGGAAAAGTTCGAGCGCACTAAGCCGCATGTTAACATCGGCAGCCGATGTTAAC
>DGYMJ06203__coassemble_971_pt1 | contig 13487 bp, 15 predicted proteins | sample DGYMJ06203__metabat2_high_PE_015 | metagenome-assembled genome bin DGYMJ06203
GGGGTACAGTTACGGGGCCCTTTTAGAGGGTAGCCAGGTAGATGCGGTGGTTGGACCTTGCCGCAGGACCTCGCTTCACGGTACGCGACCGCCGCGCTCCCTAGAGCCCGGCTTCGCGGGCGAAGAGATCGGCGACGGCACTCCCCGCCTCGTCGGGCTCGATAAAGCATGCGCCCATGCCCGCAGGCCCGCCGTAGCGCCCATGGTAATCGCTGCCGCCCGTCATCATCAGGCCGTGATGCGCCGCGGCCTCACGCGCCCGCTGCTCGTCTTTGGCATCATGGTCGGGGTGGTAGACCTCGATGCCCATCAGCCCCGCTTCGACCAGATCCGGGATGATCGACCAGGAGTCCATCTGGCCGGGATGGGCAAGCACCGGTACGCCTCCCTGCTCGCGAATCGCGCGCACCGCATCGGCCGCCCCGGGGTACGAGATGTCTCTTGCGCATACGCCCGATCCTTTGAACAGGCTGCGGTAAACCATCTGATAGGTCTCATCGAGATACGGGCGATGCGCAAGCGCCTCCATGATGTGCTGCTTGTACACACCGGTGCTGGCATGGCACACCCTCCACACGGCGTCGAGCGAAAACGCGCCGTCGATCGCGTCAGCGCAAGCCGCGCCCGCCCGCTCGAGCGCCTCGACGGGCTGCGGGGCCGATGCCATGACCTTGCATATCGTCCATGCCTGCCATAAGGTGTTCGCGCTCCGCACCCGCAGCGTTTTTCGGACCAACCGCTCGACGGGGCCGGACCCATCGGCCGTGGCGCTCAGCCCAAAGCCGAGGATGTGGACCTTACGACCGGTCGCCGCGCACGCCGCCGATATCTCGAGGCCCGCGAGCACCGGGAACCCCTCCGCACGCGCGCAGGCGCGAACCGCGGCGAGCTGGCTCAGGCTGTCGTGGTCGATCACGGCGATGCCCGCAAGGCCGGCAGCGCGCGCCTGGGCGATCAGCTCTTCAACCGTATGCGAACCATCCGAGTACACCGAATGGGAGTGCAGGTCGAAGGCCCCTTCGACCGACACCCCGTCATGCACGCTGATCGGCTGCTCCATATGGTCTCTCCCCTTCCGTCGGCAACGGCATGGTCAGACGATAGTGCGTCTTCACCATACCGCAACGCTCGTAAAACCGGTGCGCATCCGTCCGCTCGAATTTGGAAGCGACCTCCATGAGCTCGCACCCTTCGGATATCGCAAGCAGGCGGGCACGCTCGACAAGGCGGGCGCCCAGCCCGGCCCCACGCTCGCCCGCAGCGACGATAAGCTCGAGGATCTCCGCCGTCGGATGCGCATGATGTATATGGTGATCGATGCGCAGGTTGAGATACCCGGCCACGCGCCCGTCCACCTCGAGCACCAGGCAGTGCACGGCAGGATCGGAAAGCTGCGACGCAAAGGACCGAAAGAACGCGTCGTAGACGAACTGCTGACCTTCAAGCTCGCATACCAACCGATAAATCGACGGCGCGTCGTCCTCGCGCGCCATACGGATATCCCAGGCCTCGCCCATGCGCACCTCCCCTGTATGCATCTGATGCGGCGGCGACCGCTAGCGCATCTCGCCGGCCTGCATATTGTACTCGCGGTCGCAGACGCCTTCCATGAACTCAAGGTCATGGAAGATGCCGAGCATCGTGGTGCCGCCCTCCTTGAGCTGCTCGATCAGATCGCGGACCTTGACCTTGCTCGCGTTGTCCAGGCTCGCCGTCGGCTCGTCGAGCAGCAGCAGGCGCGGACGGCGCACCATGGCGCGGGCGATGTTCAGACGCAGCTTCTCACCGCCGGAGAAGGTGTTGGGATACAGGTCCCACAGCTCGCGGGGAAAATCAAAATGCTCGAGCATGCGCACGGTCTCGGACTCGATCACCTGCGGATCGTCGAACGCCTCGGCGGCGCTTGCCTCCACGATCTCGCGCGCCGTGGTGCGCGGCACGCAATCGAGGAACTGGGAGATGTAGCCGATCTCGTAATTGCGCAGGTAGATGACACGGCGCTCATCAAGGCGCGCAAGGTCGACCATCCCGAACGCGGCCGAGTCGTACCAGATGGAGCCGGTCTCGGGCAGATTCGTGCGGTAGATGCACTTGAGGATCGTGGACTTGCCCGAACCGGAGCGGCCGGTGATGCCCACGAACTCGCCGGGGGCGATGGAAAGCGAGATGTGCTCGCAACCGCGCACGCGGCGGTCGGCGGCGTGCAGGGTAAAGCCCTTCGACAGGTCCTGGATGTCGAGCATGGGGCGCACGGCGTCAGCGGGCGCCGGAGTCTCGCCGGAAACGGCAACCGAGCTGATATTCATCTAGCGCACCTCCAGATCGGTCACGGTCTCCTCGAGCGTCGCCGCGTCAACGGCGAAGCGCGCCGACATGGACGGCAGGGCGGGGTACCACATGCGGCTCACCACGCGGCCGTCGACCAGCGATGCCGTGATGACCGGATAGGAGCGCTGGCCCTCCTCGACCTCACGCACCACCAGGATGTCGGCCTTCTTGCCCTCCTCGAGGCTGCCCAGCATGCCGTCGATCTTGACCGCGCGGGCGGGATTGATGGTGAGCATGGCGAACGCCTGCTCAAGCGGCAGCTTGAAGTCGCGGTGCAGCACGAACGCGCTTTGGAGCATGGCCGTGGGATAGTAGTCCGAGCACAGGCAGCGGGCCACGCCGGCGCGCACCGCATCGCGCGCGGACAGGTTGCCCGAATGGCTCTTGCCGAGCAGGATGTTCGGGGTGCCCATGACCGTGAACATGCCGCGCTCGACTGCAGCGGCGGCGACCTCCTGCGAGATGGGGAACTCGGATATCGTGCAGCCGAGTTCGCGCATGAGATCGAGCTTGTCGATCGAATCGTCATCGTGGCTCGCCAGCGCGATGCCCTGCTCGCGCGCGATGCCGGCAAGGTAGCTGAGCTGCTCGTAGCTCAGCTTGGGAGCGGCCTGGGCGTCAGCCGCCATGGCGGCGGCTTCCTGCTCGGAGAGCGACTTGCCGCGGAACGACTTGCGCCAGATCTCCATGTCGCGATACTGGCCCTGACCGGGCGTGTGGTCCATGAAGGAGAGCTCGTCGATCTCGCCGGCGCGCAGGCGGTGCTCGACCTGCTCGACCAGATTGACGTTATCGATCTCCAGGCGCAGGTGCAGGCGGTGGCGGATCAGATGGGCGTTGCGGCCCTCGGTGCGCTTGGCGCGCGAGATGAGCGCCATGATCTGCTCGGTGCGGTCCCACTGACGCACCGGCTTGACGTCCATCTTGTCGTTGCCGTACACCGAAAGGGAGTGGAACATCGTCGTGATGCCGTGGGCGAGCAGCTCGCGCTCGGCCTCGAACAGCGCGGTCGGAAAATCCATCAGCACCGTCGGGCGCGGCGAGATCACCGTCTCGATGTAGTCGGAATGGATATCGATGAGACCGGGCACCACATAGCCCCCGTGAGCATCGATGATGCCGGCGCCCGCCGCCTCGGCGTCGAGCGCCCCTTGGCGCTGGATCGCCTCGATATGGTCCTCGACCACCACGAGCTCGTAGCCGAACAGCAGCCGATCGGGCTGCACGATGATTCCGTTGCGAATGACGTACAAGGAACGACCTCCTTGGATCGCGTGATACGTTTGGGACGGGGTCAACATGCGTCAGGCGTGCCGTCTGCCCCAGAACCCGTCCTCCATGGACAGAAAGCTGGATTACAGCAGGGAGTAGACGAGCTCCTGCGTGTACGCGTGCTGCGGGTCCTGCATGATCTGATCGGTGAGGCCGTGCTCGATGACCTGGCCGTCGAGCATGACGATCGTGCGGTCCGCGAGCAGGCGGATCACGCCCAGGCCATGGCTGACCACGACCATCGACACGCCCAGGTCGCGGCGCAGCTGCAAGATCAGGTCGAGCACGCGCGCCTGAACCGACAGGTCCAGGCGCGCGGTCACCTCGTCCAAGAACAGCATCGGCGGCTCGTTGGAGAGTGCCTTGGCGATCTGGACGCGCTGCTGCATGCCGCCGGAAAACGCACGGGGTGGATCCTGCTTGCGCCGCAGGGGGATCTTCACGCGCTCGAGCAGCTCCTCGCCGCGCTTCACCATGTGGTGCACATCGCGCACGCCGGCCGCGATCTGCTTCTCGGCGATGTTTGAGAGGCTCGAGAAATTCATGCGCAGGCCCAGGTAGGGATTCTGGTAGACCATACCGAAGATCCGGTCGCGGATGTAGCGCTGCTGCTGGCGCGACACGTCGAAGCAGTTCGCGGCACCCCCGTCGAACGCGGCCACGCGCATGTCACCCTCGGTCGGGTCCTGGTCGAAGTAGAGGCACTGCATGAGCGTCGACTTGCCGGGGCCCGACTCGCCCACGATGACCAGGATCTCGCCGGGATGCACCTCGAGCGACACGTTGCGAACCGCGTGCACCGTACCGCACACGGGGCAGATGTTGCGCTCGAGCTCGGCGCGGGGATCGGCGCAATACGGGCAGCCGGCGCCGAAGCGCTTGGAGAGCCCGCTCACCTTGAGCACGGGCGCGTCGTCGCAAAAGACGTGCTCGACGGGCACGGGAGTTGTCTGTGGCGTCACCATGGTCTCATGCCTCGCTTTCTTGTTCGGCGGCATGCTGCGCGCAGAAACCGGTGTCGGAGCACTGCCACACCTGCTCACCGGTCGCAGGGTCGACGGTCTGGGTGAGGTACACGCCCGTCGCCCCGCACACATGGCAGCTCGCACCCTCGAACTCCTCGGTCACGAAGGGATAGTCATCGAAGGCGAGCGACTTCGTTGCAAGCGCTGACTGATGTTTACGCGACCTCTGCGGGAGCGATAACACGCCCCTTGCTCAGTAGGGATTCAGGCAAATCGATGTCGGTTTTCGTAAGCGGAACGACGCGTTTTTTCATCTATGTAAGGGCTGGGGCGACCCCGCAGCCCAAAGACGCCCGTTTGTTGGCGCAATGTCTGGAATGTCAGGGCATCGTCCGGAACATATTCGGTGCCGGTACGCTTTGCGGAAACACCGATCGGCCGCCATGTCTTGCGAGAGGGGCGAAGAGGGGCCTGCTGACACAAAACGGACCGTTTGGCACGCAAAAGCTTTTACTGACCCCCTTTAACGTGCCAAACGGTCCGTTCTGTGTCATCCGCCCCGAACGACTTACTGCCCGCGGCGCTCCCTCGTCAGCTTCTTCGCCTGGACACGGGCAACCACCAGCAAAAAGAAGGTCAGCGCGAACAGCACGTAGCTCGCCACGTGCCCATAGTGCTGAAGCGCGCCCACGCCGAGCACCTCGCCCACATACGACAGCACGTACAGCACGATGGCGACGGCAAGCGCCGCAAGCATCACCTTGGTCACCGGCAGCGAGAACAGGATGTCGTTATCCACCGAGCGCTCGCGGGCGTTTGCGCGCTCGCGCTCCTTCGCCTCGCGAATCTTGTCGACATTGCTCTTCTTGCTCATGAGCCGTGATCCCCCTTGCCGTCTAGCGACGTGCATCCTGCTCGGCGCGACGCTCGCGCGTCAGCCGCTTTGCCGTTGTATAGGAATGGAAATACGTGAGGCCGCCAATGATCAGCAGGCTGAAGCACACCATGTTGCCGCCGCGGAACAGCAGATCGCTGTCGATTACCGTGCCGACCAGCGAGAGCGCATAGGCGATGATCGCGCCGGCGATCATGCCGTACATCGCATGCGTGCCCGGCAGGCTGCGCATGATATCGCGGTCGACAGAGCGCCGATACGTCGCGTCGGCGCCCGATGCCGTCTGGCCGCCAGCCGCGGCGCCATCCTGCTCGACAGCCTTCTTCTCGGTCTCGGCCATGCCCGCATCCCCTCGTCTCGCCGGCCTCCGCGTTATGCGGTACCGACTGCCTGTTAACCCTTAAACTTAGTACGCATGCGCGCTCATGCGGTGTACTCAAAGTGCACGCGTAGCATCTCCATGAAGGCAGCCATGGCGCGGGAGACGGGCTTCGCCTCGTGCGTGAACGCCTGAATCCACATGGATATGGGCTCTATATCGCATGCGAGCTCGACCAGGCTCTTCCTGCGCAGGGAATGCGCCACCGAGAAGCGCGGAAGGAACGCGATGCCCACGCCCTGCTCCGCCAGATGGACCAGCGTCTCGGTATTGCCGGTTTCCACCACGGGATGCAGCCGCTCGTCGCGCTCCGCAAGCAGGCACTCGAGCTCGTGCCGATAGCTCTCGCCGCGCTCGGTCAGCACGAGCGGCAGCCCGGCCAGCTCATCGATGCGCACGGACCCGATCTGCTGCGCCATCTGCAAGGACGCCGCGAACACGATGGGCTCCTCGCGCAATACGGTGCGTTCGAGCCGCGCGATGCTGAGCTTGCGGTCCATGGTGAGCAGCACGTCGAGCGTGTTGTCGAGCACCCCTTCAGCGAGCCGCTCCAGACGAGCCGTCGACACGATGAGCTCCACGCGCGGATGCCGCTCGTGGAATCGGGCGAGCAGCGTCGGCAACAGCGCCGTCGCGACGGATTCGACGCTGCCGATACGCAGCGTGCCGACCAGCTGGTCGGCGTCCGCATCCGGGATGCGCACCGACGCGGGATCGGTCGACCCGCTCCGCGACATCGCGCGCATCTGCCGTGATCAGCATCTTTGGATGCATGTCGACGGCGCGTTCGGCGCAAGCGTGCTCCTGACGCGCTATCGCGACATGCTCGACGGCGTCGAGCTCGCCGACTCGCTGTCGTGGGACGCGCACAAGTGGCTGTTCCAGACGTATTCGTGCGACATGGTGCTCGTGCGCGACCGCACACACCTGCTCAAGACCTACAGCACGCATCCCGAGTACCTCCAGGACCTGGAAAGCGACGCTGATCTCGTCAACCCGTGGGACCTTGGACCCGAGCTCACGCGCCCCGCGCGCGGGCTCAAGCTGTGGTTCACGCTTCAGGCGATGGGATCCGACGGCCTGGCCTCCGCCGTGGAGCACGGTTTCACGCTCGCCCGGTGGGCCGAGGACGAGTGCCGCAAGGACCCCGACATCGAGATCGTCTCACCCGCCCAGATGGCCATGGTGAATTTCCGCTTCGCGCCCGCAGGCTATCCCGACACCGAGCTCGACGAGCTCAATCGCGAGATCTCGCGGCGCATCGTGGCGAGCGGATACGCGGGCGTCTTCACGACGGAACTTGCCGGCAAGACCTGCCTCCGCATCTGCGCCATCCACCCCGAGGCGAAAGAGGAGGACATGCGCGGCACGATCCGGCATCTGCGCGCCCACTGCCGAGACATTCTCGCAGGGCGGTCGTGAGACGAGGCGGCCTGGGGCCCAAGGACGGGGTGAGCAGAATCGGCCCCGTCCAAAACGTTCCGCCCGCTATCCGAACAGACGCTTCGAGTTCTCCCACACGGCGTGAAGGATATCCTCTGCGCGCTCCCCGGTGCGCTCGGCACGCTGCGACGCCAGCGTCAGGACGGTCTGGCAGATCATGGCGGGCTCGCACTCAAGGCCTCGAATGGGCTCCGGCGCCATGTACGGGCAGTCCGTCTCGAACAGCAAAAGATCGAGCGGGCAGGCGCAAAACGCCTCGCGGACGTCTTCGTTGCGCTTGAACGTCGCCGCACCGCCGAAGGCGATGTAGCAGCCCAGGCCGGCAAAGCGCTCCATCGTGGCCCGATCCTCGCCAAAGCAGTGCAGCACGCACCCCGCCTCCGGGACGCCCTCCTCGCTCAGCACGCGATACGCATCCGCATGCGAGCTGCGCTCATCGTCGGTGTCCTCATGGCGGAGATGGAGCTCGACGGGCAGCCGATACTCGTGGGCAAGCGCAAGCTGGCGGACCATGGCATGGATCTGGATATCGTGCGGCGCCGCCTCGATATCGTCGTCGGCGTCGAAATGGTAATCGAGCCCGATCTCGCCGATGCCGCGACACCACGGATCGTCGAGCGCCTCGGCAACCTGGGCGTGGACCGCATCGGTGTAGCGCGGCGCGCCATACGGGTGGACGCCGGCGAGATACGAGATGTGATCGAACAGTTCGGGCATCGCACGAGCCTCGTCCACCGCGCCCGCCGCCACGCCCTGAGCGAACAGCGCGCGGGCATCGGCGATCCAGCCCTCGAGCAGCGCATGGAAATCGGCTGCACACGACGCGTGCCGCCCGTCTGACAGCGGATCCCAGATGGTCGTCAGCCGGCCCACGCCCGCCGCCGCCGCGCGCGCGAGCGCCGACACGGGGTCCACGCGCCAGAAGCTCATGAGGTGCGCGTGGGTGTCGGCAACGGGCGCCCCCGCCCAAGGCAGCTCGAACACCTTGCTTTTCTTCTTATACGCCAGGCTCAGGCGAAGCGTCGGGTTGAGGCTTCCCCCTTGCACATCCTGCTCGACGAGCCCGACCTGGCCCGACTGTCCGTGACGCTTACTCATTGTCTTCCTGCCGCCTTCCGCCCAGGCACGCCGCGAGACGCACGAAGTCCTCGACCCCGAGCGTTTCGGCGCGCGCCGTTGGCGCGATGCCGCACGCCCTGAACGCGGCATCGAGCGCCGTCTTATCGAAACCCGATGCCGACATGGAGTTGCGGATCGTCTTGCGCCGCTGGGCAAACGCGGCGTCGATGACCTCGCAGATGCGATCGACATCGGAGGCCTCCGGCGCGAGCGGCACCTCATGGCGATCGAGGCGCACGACGGCCGAGTCCACATGGGGAGCCGGCATGAAGCAGCGCGGCGGGATCTCGAACCTGCCCGTCACGCCCGCATACAGGCCGAGCTTTGCCGTGTAGCCGCCATATGTCTTGGTCCCCGGGTGCGCGGCGATTCGATCGGCGACTTCCTTCTGAACCATCACGACGGCGCTGCGCAAGTCCGGCATGGTCTGGAAGAACTGCAGGATGATGGTCGCGGCGACGTTGTAGGGCAGGTTGGCCACGAGTATCTCGGGCGCCCCGCCGCACGCCTCCGCGATCCGCTCGGGTGCGACGCGCAGCGCATCTCCCATAATGTAGGCGAAGTTGTCGTGCTCGAGGGCATGAGTCCTCAACACGGGTTCGAGCTCCCCGTCGGCCTCGACCGAGACGACCCGCGCCGCGTCCTGCAGCAGGGCCAGGGTAAGCGTGCCGATGCCCGGCCCGACCTCCAGCACGCACTCGGACCCGTCAAGGGCCGCCAAGTCCATGATCTTCTCGATCACGTGGTTGTCGATCAGGAAGTTCTGGCCGAGCCTGTGCTTGGTCGCCAGGCCATAGGTCTCAAGAAGCGCCCGGGTGGCGCCGGGATTTGCCAAAGGCGAGGTCGTCATGTCGTCTCCGTCGTCATCATGCCGGTGTATCCCGCCTATTATCCCCCACGAACCGCAGGCCCACAAAAGCCCGATGAGCTCGCTGCACGCGCGAGCCGTTGCCCTTGTGCGCAACGAACCGGCCGGCAACTCCTTGGCCTCAAGCGCCGTTCATTCATGAATGAACGGAGCCCTTTTCGGCGTTTGCCCAGGATTCTTTTATTTGACCCACCTCTTCGTTCATGAATGAATGAGTTGGCCGGCACCCGCGACGAGCGCGAACCCCACCGCCGAGGCGCACGAAAAAGCACCCGCCCGCACCCCGGAAGCTCTAGGCCATGCAGGGTGCGGGCGGATGCGAAGCGAATTGAGCGATGTCGTTCTAGTCGACCAGGCGCGGGAACAGCGCGTCGCCCTTCTCGACCGGCTGGCCGCCGGCAAGGCCGCCCCATGCGCACGCTGCGACCAGATCGTCGGTCGCGGCCTCATCGGCGCACGAGATGCGACGCAGGGCCTCGGCGCTCGTGGTGGGCATGAACGGCGCGAGCAGATGGGCGGAGATGCGAATCGCCTCGAGCAGGTTATAGATCACGAACGCCAGCTCATCGGCGCGCGCCGGATCCTTGGCGAGCGCCCAGGGCTCGGAATCCTCGATGTAATGGTTGGCCGCATGGATGAGCTCCATGGCCTCGTTGACCGCCTCACCGTAGGCGAACGCCTCCATCTTGGCCGCATAGCGCTCGACCAGGCCGTCGGCAACCTGCGCGAGCGGGTTGGCGAACGCGTCGGTCGCGGCGGGCTTGGCCGGAGCGCAGCCGTCGAAGTACTTGGCGCTCATGTTCAGCGACCGCGACACAAGGTTGCCCCAGCTGTTGGCAAGGTCCGCATTGTAGACCTGCTTCATGCGGCCGAACGAAATCGCGCCGTCGGAGCCGGGCACCACGTCGGTCATGAAGTAGTACCGGTAGCCCTCGACGCCCATGAGGTCGATGACCTCGCGCGGAGCGATGGCGTTGCCGCGGGACTTGGACATCTTTTCGGCCTTACCGGTCTGCTCGTTGCGGACGGTCAAGAAGCCGTGGGCGAACACGTGCTCGGGCAGGGCCTCGCCGATAGCCATGAGCATGGCCGGCCAGATCACGCAGTGGAAGCGGATGATGTCCTTGCCCACGATATGCGTCTGCGCAGGCCAACGGTACGCGAGCTCGGCGCGGGCCTCGTCGGTGTCCACGCCGTATCCGACCGCCGTCATGTAGTTTAGAAGCGCGTCGAACCACACGTAGGTCACATGGCCGTCGCCAAAGGGCAGCGGAATGCCCCAATCGATGTTGTTGCGGGAGACGGACAGGTCCTGCAGGCCGCCCTCGACAAATGTGCGGACCTCGTTCATGCGGAAATCGGGCTGCACGAAATCGGGGTGCTCGTCATAGAGCTTGAGCAGGCGATCCTGGAACTCGGAGAGCTTGAAGAACCAGCTCTCCTCCTGAATGCGCTCGAGCGGACGGCCGCAATCCGGGCACAGGTGCTGGCCTTTGGTGCCGCGCTCCTCGTCGGCCTTCTCGACCTGGGTCTCGGTGAAGTAGGTCTCGTCGGGCACGCAGTACCAACCGTCGTAGTTGCCCTTGTAGATGTAGCCGGCCTCCTTCATGCGCTCCCACAGGTACTGGACCGCATGCTCTTGGCGCTTCTCGGTGGTGCGGATGAAATCGTCGTTGGAGATCTCGAGCTCCTCCCACAGCGCGTGGAACAGCGGAGCCTGGGAGTCGCACCACTCCTGCGGCGTCAGGCCGTGCGATGCCGCAGCCTCGGCGACCTTCTGGCCATGCTCGTCCATGCCGGTCAGGAACATGACGTCGTAGCCCATGGCGCGGCGGAAGCGCGCCTGGACATCGGCCATGATGGTGGAGTACGCCGTGCCCAGATGCGGGGCGGCGTTCACGTAGTAGATAGGCGTGGTGATGTAATAGGACGGTTTCGTGCTCATGACGCGCGGACCTCCCCCTCATTGACGTTGCAGTGGGTTCACAATCAATGCGCCATTGTAACGCAAACAGCGCGGGCCCCTTCGGCTTGGGCAGAAAAAGGAGAGACGGCAAGATGTTGCGGGACATGCGCGCCGCTCGGCCGCTTTCGCGCCCGGCAGGTATCCCGCGGGCGCCCGCAGCCCCAGCTTTCCTACCGCTGCTCGTCCATCTGCAAGATCAGGTTGTACACGTCGCGCTTCTTGCGGGAATACTGCTGCGCCAGGCGCTTCGAGAGCGCCGAGGTCGACTCGCCGGCGGCAAGCGCCTGCTCGATGTCGGCGCGAAGTGCCTCGTCGGGGTCGACATGCGCATCCGCCGCGACGGCGCCGCGCAGACCGGACAGCTCGTCTGCCGCGGGCGGCGCCACGACGATGACCATCTCCCCTCGCAGCTCACCGCGCTCGCGCACCGCAACGGCAAGCTGCGGGGCCTTATCGCGCAGAACCTCCTCGTGCAGTTTGGTGAGCTCACGGCACAGCGCTACCGTGCGCGCGGGAAACACCTGGGCGATGGCGTCGAGCGACGCCGCGACGCGGTGCGGCGACTCATAGAACAGCAGCGCGCCCGGCACCGGCGCAAGCTCTTGCAGGCGACGTACGCGCTCGCCGTTCTTGCGCGGCAAGAACCCCTCGAAGAAGAAGTGCTCGCACGGGATACCGCTCGCCACGAGCGCCGTCACGCACGCGGAGGGACCGGGGATGACCTCCACGTCCGCCCCCGCCTCGCGCGCGGCATCGACCAGCACCTGACCGGGATCGGACACGCTCGGCATGCCCGCATCGGAGGCGAAGGCGACAATCTCCCCCGCAAGCACCCGCTCCACGATCTCGGGGGCCCGCGTAGCGATGACGTTCTCGTCGCACCGGATAAGCGGGCGGGAGATCTCCAGGTGGGCCAAAAGCTTCGCCGTCACCCTGGTATCCTCGCAGCATATGACGTCGGCCGCGCGGAACGCGTCGGCCGCGCGCGGAGTCAGGTCCCCGAGGTTGCCGATGGGAGTGCCCACGATATAGAGGCGCCCGGACTGCATGCCGAATACCCCCGCCTAGTCGATCATCGCGCGCTCAAGCGGCGAGAGCGCGACGCGCGCGTCCCACGCGGGGATGCGCTTCTCGGTCTTCCACGTCTGGAAAAACCAGCCCGCCGCCTCGCCGAAGCTGGCCAGCTCGCTCGAGATGAAGACGCGTTCGTACGCGTCGCGGCCCTCCGGGGTCACCGTCGAGCTCGACATCACGGCGGCGGCGGACCACTCGCCCACGATCACCGGGAACCCGCAGGAGCGCGCCTCCTTGATGAGACGGCGGTTGCGCGCGACGGCCTGGGAGATGCCCTTGGGCGACGTGATGTCCACCGCGGTGTCGTCACGGTAGTGGTACAGGTGCAGATCCATGTACACGTTCTGGTACTTGGCGCCGCTCATGAAGCGCTTCCACATCTCGGGGTGGCCCGAATCGGAGAACACCACGATCTTGTCCTCGGGCATGTGGGCGCGCACGAGCTCGTAGGCATCGCGGTAGTAATTGCGCAGGTAATGGCTCGGAATGCCCTGCGTCACGTTGAAAAGGCCGCGCCGCACGCTCATGATCGGGGAGTCGAGCAGCTCGATGCCGAGCAGCGCCGGAGACGTGCCGTAGCGCTCGGCGAGCTTGCCCAGAACGCTCAGGGCGACATGGCGGCCGTTGGACGTCGAGTGCCAGTCCGCCGTGGTCTCGGGCGTGGTGGCGCTCTCGTTGGAGTCGCCCTGCCCGCCGGGCACGGTCGCCAGGTCGAGCAAGACGGTCATATCGTACTTCTCGGCCCACTCCATGGCGCGGTCCACGTAATCGACCGCCGGGATGTGCGCGAGCGCATCGCTTTGCGAACCGAACACGTACCACGGCACCGGCAGGCGAACGGCATTGAAGCCGATGGCGGACATGCGGTTGAAATCGAATTCGCTGATGAACGTCTCGTAGTGCTGGCGCAGGCGGTCGCTGTACATCGCAGAACCCATGGCCTGCTGCAGCTCGACGTCGTTCGAGGCCCCCGTTGCCGCGTACAGCGACGGGGTGACCCAAGGCTCAGGGATAAACCAGCCGGACAGATTGACGCCGCGGATTCTCTCTGCCATCCCGACCCCTCCTTGCGAGCGGAATAAAAAAGCGTCCGGCGTTTCCGCCGGACGCTCATCAATCAAAGGGTGGCCAGAAAGGGATTCGAACCCCTGACACGAGGATTTTCAGTCCTCTGCTCT
>DGYMJ06203__coassemble_974_pt1 | contig 13432 bp, 11 predicted proteins | sample DGYMJ06203__metabat2_high_PE_015 | metagenome-assembled genome bin DGYMJ06203
CTTGGACATGCGGCTGCCGTCCTTGGCGAGGATCGTCGGGTAGATGACGACGTCGTGGAACGGCTCCTCGCCCAGGAAGTACTCGGAGCTCATGATCATGCGGGCGACCCACAGCGCGATGATGTCGCGCGCGGTGACGAGCGCCGTCGTGGGATGATGCCCCTCGAGCGCCTCGGGCTTCTGCGGCCAGCCCTGCGTGGCGAAGGTCCACAGCTGCGAGCTGAACCAGGTGTCCAGCACGTTCTCGTCCTGATGCACATGGTGGCCGCCGCACTTGGGACACACGTCGGTGTCCTCCATGAGGGCGTCCTCCCAGCCGCAGTCCTCGCAGTAGAACACGGGGATGCGGTGGCCCCACCACAGCTGGCGGCTGATGCACCAGTCCTTCAGGTTCTCCATCCAGGTGAGGTAGCTCTGCTTCCAGCGCTCCGCGTTGAAGCGCACCTTGCCCGAGGTCACGGCCTCGATCGCCGGCCCCTTGAGCTTGTCGACGGCCACGAACCACTGCTCGGACAGCCAGGGCTCGAGCGTGGTGTCGCAGCGGTAGCAGTGCATGACGGAGTGGTCGTGCTCCTCGATGTGATCGAGCAGGCCGTGCTCCTCGAACCATGCGACGACGGCCTCGCGGCACTCGTCGCGCGTCATGCCGGAGAACGCGCCGTAGCCGTCCACGACGACCGCGTGCTCGTCGAAGATGTTGATCTTGGGCAGGCCGTGGGCCTCACCCATGGCGTAGTCGTTGGGGTCGTGGGCGGGCGTGACCTTCACGAAGCCGGAGCCGAAGCCGGCGTCGACGTGCCAGTCCTCGAAGATGGGGATCTCGCGGTCGACGATGGGCAGGCGCACGGTCTTGCCCACGAAGGCGGCCTTCTCGGGGTCCTTCGGGGAGACGGCCACGCCCGTGTCGCCGAGCATGGTCTCGGGGCGCGTGGTGGCGACGACGATGTAGTCCTGTCCGTTCACCGGCTCGGTCAGCGGGTAGCGCAGGTGCCACAGATGGCCGTGCTCGTCATGGTACTCGGCCTCGTCGTCCGATATGGCCGTGGTGCAGCTGGGGCACCAGTTGACGATGCGCTTGCCGCGGTAGATGAGCCCGTCGTGGTACCAGTCGCAGAACACGCGGCGCACGGCCTCGGCGTACTCGGCGTCCATGGTGAAGCGCTCGCCCTCGAAGTCGACGGAGCAGCCCATGCGGCGGATCTGGTTCTGGATGATGCCGCCGTACTCGTGCGTCCAGTCCCAGCAGGCGTCGATGAAGGCGTCGCGGCCCATCTCGAGGCGGTTTTTGCCCTCGCCCTTGAGCTTCTTGTCGACCTTGGTCTGGGTGGCGATGCCGGCGTGGTCGGTGCCCAGGATCCAGCGGGTGGAGCGGCCGCGCATGCGCGCTTGGCGCACGATGGCGTCCTGGATGGAGTCGTCGAGCGCATGGCCCATGTGCAGCATGCCCGTGACGTTGGGCGGCGGGATGGTGACGGTGCAGTCCCCCACGCCCGGGCGGCGCCGGTAGTAGCCGCCGTCGAGCCACTGCTGCAGGATCTTCGGCTCGTTTACGGACGGGTCGTATGTCTTGGGCATCTCTTCCATGCGAAATTCCCTTTCTGTTGCGATACACAAGTCTTGAGGTTACCACGAATGTCCCCGCGGTTGCGCCATACCTACGGGAAATCGTCACTTGACCCCATTGTCTGGGGAAGACGAGGCGCCGCGCCTGTCCCCCGCCACCGTCGCGCAATCTATGATTTCCGGATCGTGGTCAATTTACCCATCGAACCGGGAGCCAGGTGACCCGCATCCCGCCCGAAGGCCTACCTCGCGAGTCAAATCACAATATTTGTTATTAATGCTCTTGATCCGATGGCGGCATCGAAGCCGCCGCGGGCACGATATCCCTGAAAACGCCCGGCTTTCAGGCCGCCAGAACCCCTCGCAGCTCGGCAAAATCCCGGTTCGATGGGCAAGTTGACCACGATGCGGAATCTATACCGTGGCGGCCGCACTCCGCACGCCCATCCCGGCCTGGCGCGGCAGCTGCAAGCCGGTTCACAGCCGCCAAACAGAACAAGGGCGCGTCCGGGACGAACCCGGGCGCGCCCTTGCGCGGAAATGAGCCGGAACTTAGTCCAGGTCGACCTCGTACACGCGACGGGGCTCCTCCTCGCCGCGCACGCAGGCGCCGGTCACGACGACCTTGGCGACATCCTGCTCGCTCGGGAGGTCGAACATCGTCTTTTGGAGCAGGTCCTCGCAGATGCTGCGCAGGCCGCGCGCACCGGTCTTGCGGGCGAGCGCGAGCTTGGCGATCTCGTGCAGGGCCTCGTCCTCGAACTCCAGATCGCAGTCCTCGAGCTCGAACATCTTGCGGTACTGGCGCACGATGGCGTTTCGGGGCTCGGTCAGAATCGACACGAGGTCGTCTTCGGACAGCGCGTTGGTCTGCGTGATCACCGGCGTACGGCCGATGAACTCGGGGATCATGCCGAATGCGTTCAGATCCTGCGGGAGTACCTGCTTGAGCAGGTCGTTCTCGTCGGCCGACGTGGGGCCGGCGATCTCGGAGTTGAAGCCCACGCCCTTGTTGCCCACACGGTCGGACACGATCTTGTCGAGCCCCACGAAGGCACCGCCGCAGATGAACAGGATGTTCGTCGTGTCGATCTGAAGCAGCTCCTGCTGAGGGTGCTTGCGTCCGCCGGTGGGCGGCACGCTCGCGACCGTGCCCTCGAGGATCTTGAGCAGCGCCTGCTGCACGCCCTCGCCGGAGACGTCGCGCGTGATCGACAGGTTCTCCGCCTTGCGCGCGATCTTGTCGATCTCGTCGACGTAGATGATGCCGATCTGCGCGCGGGCGATATCGCCGTCGGCCGCGTTGATGAGCTTGAGCAGGATGTTCTCGACGTCCTCGCCCACATAGCCGGCCTCGGTGAGCGCCGTCGCGTCGGCGATGGCGAACGGAACCTCGAGGATGCGCGCGAGCGTCTGCGCGAGCAGCGTCTTGCCCGTGCCCGTGGGGCCGAGCAGCAAGATGTTGCTCTTGGCGAGCTCGACATCATCGAGGTCGCCGCCGACAGCGTGCTTGCCGAGCGCCTTGCCCTTATCGGTGGCCTCGGCGTCCGCCTCGCGCTCGAGCACGCGCTTGTAGTGGTTGTACACCGCCACAGACATGGCGCGCTTGGCTTCCTCCTGGCCCATGACGTAGGCAGAGAGCTGGTCGTAGATCTCATGGGGCGTCGGCACGCGCTTGATGAGCTGCGAGGCCACGTGCTTGGTGTCGGGCTCCGGCTCGGGCTCGGGTTCGGAGGCCGCAAAGCCCATTCCCTCGGGCGGGAACGGCATCTGCTGCTGCGCCGCCAGGAAGTCCTGGGCGAGCGATTCCTCGAGGATCTCGGAGCACGCGGCTACGCACTCGTCGCAGATGAAGATGTTGGAGGGACCCTTGACGAGCTTGCGCACCTGATCTTGGGTCTTGCCGCAAAACGAGCAGTGGATGGGGCCGAACCCCACCTCGCCGGGCGTCATGTCGTTGGCCATTACTCAGCACTCCCCTGCGTGGCGGCGCGGGACGTGACGATGCGGTCGACCAGGCCGTACTCGAGGGCGGCGTTCGCGCGCATGTAGTGGTCGCGCTCGGTGTCGGCCTCGACCTTCTCGAAGGGCTGGCCCGTCGCGTCGGACAGGATCTGGTTGAGGTTGCGGCGCGTCTCCTTGATCTCGCGCGCCGCGATCTCGATCTCTGTCTGCTGACCCTGGGCGCCACCGCTCGGCTGATGGATCATGATCATGGAGTTGGGCAGGCAGAAGCGCTTGCCCTTCGCACCGCTCGCCAGCAGGACGGCGGCCATGCTCGCCGCCATGCCCACGCAGATGGTGGACACGTCGGGCTTGATGAAGTTCATGGTGTCGAGGATGGCAAGACCCGAATACACCTCGCCGCCCGGAGAGTTGATGTACAGCGAGATGTCCTTCTCGGCATCCTGGCTCTCAAGGTGCAGCAGCTGGGCGATGACGAGGTTGGCCGTCGTGGAGTTGATCTCCTCGCCCAAAAAGATGATGCGATCGTTGAGGAGTCGAGAATAGATGTCGTAGCTGCGCTCGCCGCGCGGCGTCTGCTCGATGACGTAGGGCACGAGCGCGGAATCGATCCGGTACATGGTGCTTCCCCTTTCGCAATCTTTCTCATTTACGTAGGTACGGTGCACGTCTGGCGCCACGCGCCCGATCATGCACCGTACTCGCGATCCCGGTTACCCCGGTATGATACCCACCTGGGGCAGATGTTACTCGGCGTCAGCCTCGGCGTCGTCCTTCTTGGCGAACTCGTCGACCTCGGTGACGACCGCGGTGTCGACCAGCCAGTCAACGGCCTTGGAGCGGCGGATGGAGTCGCGGACGGCGGGCATGCGGCCCTCGGAGAGGAACGCGGCCTTGGAGGCGGCGACATCCTGGATGCCGGCGCGCTCGAACTCGGCGTCGACGTCCTCGTCGGTGACCTCGATGTTGAGCTGGCGGGCCAGCGCGTCGAGGGCGAGGGACTCGCGGGCGACGTCGTCGGCCTGGTGATGCAGGTCGGCGAGGAAGGCCTCGGTGGACATGTTGGACATCTTCAGCCAGGAGTCGAGCGTCATGCCGCGGCCGGACAGGCTCTGCAGGAAGTTCTGGCCCAGCTCGGAGAACACGGACTGCTCGTAGTCCTCGTCGACCTTCTCGAGCTCAAGACGCTCGGCCAGCTTGGCGACGGCGCGGTTCTCCTTGATGCCCGGGAGCTTGGAGGACTTGTCGGCATCGAGCTCGGTCTTGACGGCGTCGCGCATGGCGGCGATGTCGTCGAAGCCGAAGGACTCCTTGGCGAACTCATCGGTGAGCTCGGGCAGGACGCGCTCCTTCACGCTCTTGACGGTCACCTTGACGGCGGCCTCCTCGGCGCCCTCGACCTCGGGAGTCCAGGAGATCTCCTTGGACTCGTCGACGTTCATGCCGACCAGGCCCTCGTCGAAGGCGGCGGGCAGGTTGCCGGAGCCGACCACGATCATGCGGCCCTCGCCGGCGAGCGCCTCGGCGTTCTTGACGTTCTCGATGTCGACGGTGACGTAATCGCCGTTCTGGACGGCGCGCTCAGCGTCGTTGAAGGAGGCGTGATAGCCCATGAGCATCTCGATCTGGGCGTCGATCTCGCCCTCGGTGACCTCCGCGGGAGGCATCTCGATCTCGACGGGATCGTAGGAGGTGAGCTCGCAGCTGGGGCGCAGCTGGAACTCGATGGTGTAGACGTAGTCCTCGTGGTCCGCGACGATGTTGTCGACGTTGTCGTAGTTGCCGGCCTTGACCGGGACGATGTCGAGCTCGTTCAGGACGTCGGCCTCGTTGGCGCCGATCAGGTCGTTGGTGGCCTGAGCCAGCACGGCCTGGGCACCGAGCATGTTGTCGATGACGGGACGAGGAGCATGACCAGCGCGGAAGCCCGGGAAGCGGTATTTCTTGGCAGCCTCACGGTAGGCCTTCTTGATGGCAGCGTCGACGTCGGCGGCCGGAATGGTGACCGTCGCGGTGAGCTTTGCGTCCTTCACGTCAGAAGTGATGTTCAACGTTCCTCCTCTTACATACTGTCGGCATGGTCAGGGTGCCGATAGCCCTTGTAACCGGTTGATACGGCGAAAATGGTGCGGGCGAAAGGACTCGAACCTTCACGGGAAGCCCACTGGAACCTAAATCCAGCGCGTCTACCAATTCCGCCACGCCCGCCTATTTGCGCACAGTTTATGAATGATAGCAGATAGCGCCTGCACGCGGGCGATGAAGCTTTTCGCGCTACCCATGCTCACGCGACGCGCACATGCGCGGGGCAAACGGCGACATTCCCGCCCCGCGCGAGACGGGACGCGCGGGGCGGGGCCGCGACGATGCGGCCCCTATCCCCCGCAGCTCCAGAAACCTACTCTCCGAACAGTGCCTTCTCGGGCGTGATCGGCAGCGTGCGCACATAGTTGCCGGTAGCATGCGCCACGGCGCTCGCGATGGCCGGGCTCGGCGTGTTGATGACGACCTCTCCGATGGATTTGGCGCCGAACGGGCCGGTCGGCTCGTAGCTCGGCGCGAACTCCACGCGGATGTTGGGCACATCGAGGCGCGTGGGCACCTTGTAGCTCATGAACGAGCGGGTGCGCATGCGGCCGCGGTCGCTGTACTGCACGTCCTCGGTGAGCGCCATGCCGATGCCCTGGCCGATGCCGCCTTCGGCTTGCACGCGGGCGAGGTTCTCGTTCACGACCGTGCCGCAGTCGACCACGCTCACGTAATCGACGACCGTGACCTTGCCGGTCGCCTTGTCGACGTCGACCTCGGCGATACCGCTCATGAAGGGCGGCGGGCTCGTGGGCGAGCTCGCGGCAGCATGCGCCGTCAGGCAGTCGCCGTCGCCGCCTGCCACGAGCTTGTTGGCGAGCTCGGCGAGCGTCATGCGCGCCACCGGCTCGGCATCGGGCGCTTCCTGGGCCACGCGGTAGGAGCGCGCGATCGCGTCGATGTCGTCGTCGATGTCCGTGAACTCGGGTCGATCGGCCTCGGAGACGTCGATATCGAGCACGCCGGGCTTGAACGCCAGCAGCTCCTCGCCATCGAACAGCACGTCGGCGGCGTCCACGCCCATGAAGCCCGCGGCGCGGCGGCGCAGCTCGGCGATGAGCTTTTCTGCGGCCTTCACCACGGCCATGCCGGTCAGATAGGTCGAAGCGCTCGCATACGAGCCGGTGTCGAACGGCGACACGTCCGTGTCGACGCCGTGCACGACGATGCGGTCGGTGTCGCAGCGCAGCGCCTCGGCGGCGAACTGGGCCAAGATGGTGTCGCAGCCGGTTCCCATATCGGTCGCGCCGATGGAGAGCGTGTAGAAGCCGGTCTCCTCCAGGCGCAGGTCGACCGAGCCGATGTCGATGCGCGCGATGGCGGAGCCCTGCATGGACAGCGCGCAGCCGAGCGCGCGCACGCGGTCGCCCAGGTCGCGACGGAGCGGCTTGTCCTTCCAGCCGATCATCTCCATCGCGCGCTCGAGGCACGCCGACACGCCGCACGAGTACAGCACGTTGTCGTCGTACTGGGCCAGGCGCTCGCCCTCCTGGACGAGGTTCTTGAGGCGCAGCTCACAGGGGTCCATGCCCAGGCGGTCCGCCAGCTCGTTGACGGCCGACTCGACGGCGAACAGGCCCTGCGTGGCGCCGTAGCCGCGGTAGGCACCGGCGGGCATGGTGTTGGAGTACACGACGTCGAAGGCGAACCGGCTCGCCAGCGCGCGGTTGTACAGCGGCAGGCTCTTGTGGCCGGACAGGCCGACCGTCGTGGGGCCGTGCTCGCCGTATGCGCCCTGGTTGGAGAGCGTATACAGGTCGATCGCCACGATCGTGCCGTCGTTTTTGGCGCCGAGGCGCACGTGCATCTGCATCTCGTGGCGCGAGTTGGACGAGCTGAACGTCTCCTCGCGCGTGTAGATGATCTTGGAGGGGCGCCCGGTCTTGAAGGTGACGAACGCGCAGAAGATCTCGTTGCAGCCGCTCTGCTTGGCGCCGAAGCCGCCACCGATGCGCGGCTTGATCACACGCACGCGCGACTGCGGGATGTCGAGGGCGTTGGCCACCATGCGGCGCACATGGAAGGGCACCTGCGTGGAGGAGGTCACCGTGATGCGGCCGTAGGCGTCGAGCTCGGCGAAGGAGCGGAACGTCTCCATCATGCCCTGGTTGTCCGCAAGCGTGTGGTAGGTCTCGTCCACCACGATGTCGGCCTGCGCGAAGGCGGCGTCGAGGTCCCCGTGCTCCGAGAGGCCGGAGGCCACGACGTTGTGCATGCGGTCGTTGTTGATCCATGCGCCGTTGACGTGGTAGTTGTCCTCGGTGTGGATGACGATGGGGTTGTTCTTCGCCTTCGTGAAGTCGAGCACGGGCTCCATGACCTCGTAGTCGACCTTGATGAGCTTGAGCGCGCGGGCGGCGGCGTCATCGTTCTCGGCGGCGACGATGGCGACCTCGTCGCCCACGTAGCGCACGGTCCGATCGAGGATCAGGCGGTCGTAGGGGCTCGCCTCGGGATAGGACTGGCCGGCGAGCGTGAAGCGGCGGTTCGGCACGTCCTTATAGGTGTAGACGGCGACCACGCCGGGCACCTTCTCCGCGCGCGACGTGTCGATGTCGCAGATGCGCGCGAAGGCGTGCGGGCTGTGCAGGATCTTGACGCAAAGCACGTCCGCCGGGGCGATGTCATTGGTGAACAGGGGCTTGCCGGACAGAAGCGCCGCAGCGTCGCGCTTCACGGTGCGGGAGCCGACGTGGGTGAGGTTTTCGCGCTCGCTTTCCCGCGTGACGATCATGCTCATGGGCTACTCCCCCTCTCCGGAGACGATGGTTCCCGCCCACGCGCCCTCGGGCGCCGGCGCCGGCTCGAAGCGGCTCGCCATGTAGCGGCGGATGGCGCGGCGCTGGCTCGCATATCCCGTGCAGCGGCACAGGTTGCCGGCGAGATAGGAGTCCATGTCGGCATCGGTGGGCATATACGCCTGCTCGCCCGCCGCTTCGGCGCGCTCGCGGATCTCGCGCTCCATGGCGAGCACGTTCATGATGAGGCCCGGGGAGCAGAATCCGCACTGCTCGGCGCCCTCCTCGGCCATGCAGCGGGCAAAATCAGCGGACTGCTCCTGCAGGCCCTCGAGCGTGGTGACGGTGTGGCCGTTCGCGCGCGCCATGGGCACGGCGCACGACAGCACCGCGCGGCCGTCGAGCCACACCGTGCACAGGCCGCAGTTCGTCGTCTCGCAGGCGCACTTCACGGATTTGCAGCCGTGGTCGCGCACGAAGGCGAGCAGCGACATGTCGGGCGCCACCTCGGCGGCGACCTTCTTGCCGTTCAGGTTGATCGTGACATCCATCAGCTTTCCGCTCATCGAATCGCCTCCTCGCGGGTGCACGCGGCAAGCGCCGCCTGGTAAGCCTCGGTCGAGGCGTAGTGCGCCGCCTGTACGATGGAACGGGCCGTGAGCGCGCCGGCAAGGTGACGGCGATAGCGCTCGGAACCCCACATGTTGGAACTGTAGGCAAGGCCGCGGACCGCCTCGACGGCGCGCGCGATCTCATCGGCGGTCGGCTCGGCTGAGCTCACGCCGAGCGCCTCGCCGGCAAGCAGGCGCGCCTTCGCCGGACGGGATCCGACGGCGACGTGCCAGGTGCCGTCCCAGCGCGCCGCGCACACGTTGATGGTCGAAAAATCGGTCGCCGCCTTGCGCAGGCACTGATAGGACGCCTGGTAGTCGTGCTTCTTCACGATGACGTGGGTCAGGACGTCGAGCTCGTAGGGCATATCGATAAAGGTGGCGAGGGGAACGCGGCCGGCTCCGACGAGCTCGACCTCGGAGTCGAGCGCGAGCAGTGCGCAGATCACATCCGAGAAGCCGAAGCGCCCGAACACGCTGCCGCCGACGGTCGCGAGTTGGCGGAACTGCACGCCCACGATGTCGTGGACCGCCGCGTTGAGCACGTTTCCCGTACGGTAGTTGAAATCCGCCGCGCACTCGAGGTCGCGCAGCGTCACGTAGGCACCGATACGGTACTCGTCCTCGGTCTCCTCGATCTTGTCGAGACCGCAGTCCGACAGATCGATCACGCAGGGCACGGTGCGGTCGGACAGGCGCATCCACATACCGCCTCCCATGACCTGCGCCCCCTTGCGGAAGCGGAGCACCTCGAGGGCGTCCTCGACGTTCGCCGCCCGGACGTATCTTCCGAATCTGAGCATTCCTCCCCCATCCCTCAAGATAGGTCGATTCCTTGGCAGAACCCGATTAGTGTAGCGGAGCGGCACAACATATGCGCCCATGCGTCGGTGCAAGCACAAAATACGCGCCCGACCGCGCGTCTCTCGGTGTGCTCGAGTGCCGAAGTAGGCAAAAACAGCCCCGTCCCCACCGGCCCCACCCGATGGTCCCCAAAAGTACCGGCTGCGATAAATCCTCGTTTCCAACGTTGCGGTTCGGTTTCCGGCCGGATGCGAGAAGGATTCGCACCGGTTACGATTCGGGTTTTCGAAATCCAGCTCCCGGATTCGCGAAGACCCCATGCCATCATGGCCGCGTCCTGCACATCCGAACAAAGGAGTGACCATGTTCAACAGCGGCTCCACTGCCTTCATGCTCGTTTGCACCATGCTCGTGTTCCTCATGACACCGGGTCTGGCGTTCTTCTACGGCGGCCTGGCGCGCCGGAAGAACGTCGTGAACACGATGCTCATGTGCTTCGGCATCATCGGGCTTGTCGGCATCCTATGGGTTGTCGCGGGCTGGTCGTTCGCCTACGGCGGCGACGGCTCGCTCTCGTTCTTCGGGGGCTTTGACCAGATGCTCGCGTTGCCGACCGTATCCGACCTGCTCGCCGAGGCGAGCAACCCGCCCGCCGACGCGACCTACCCCGGCGTCGTCGATATCGCATTCCAGATGGCCTTCGCCATGATCACCTCGGCGATCGTGACCGGCTCGCTCGCCGGACGCGCGCGCTTCGGGTTCATCGCCCTGTTCATGGGCATCTGGGTGCTCGTGGTCTACGCGCCGCTCGCCCATATGGTATGGGGCGGCGAGGGATCGCTCATCGGCGACGTCATCGGAGCCCTCGACTTCGCGGGCGGCGACGTCGTGCACATCTCCTCGGGCGTGACCGGCCTCATCCTCTGCCTCATGGTGGGCGGGCGCCGCGGATTCGGCGTCATGAGCTACCGTCCGCACAACGTGCCGTTCGTCGCCCTCGGCGCTGGGCTGCTGTGGTTCGGCTGGTTCGGCTTCAACGGCGGTTCCGCGTTCGCGGCCGACGGCATCGCCGCGCTGGCGGTGCTCAACACGGTGACCGCGAGCGCCGCAGGCCTGGCCTCGTGGATGGTGGTCGAGCGCGTCTGCACGGGCAAGCCCACCCTCGTGGGCGCGAGCACCGGCCTGGTGGCGGGCCTCGTGGTGGTCACGCCGGGCGCCGGCTTTGTCGAGCCCTGGGCGGCTCTCGTCATGGGCGCAATCGTGTCCCCCGTGTGTTACCTGGCCATCTCGCACCTCAAGGCCCGCTTCGGCTACGACGACGCGCTCGATGCGTTCGGCTGCCACGGGGTGGGCGGCATCCTGGGCGGCGTGCTCACGGGCCTGTTCTGCGTGCCCGAGCTCTCGTGGACCGAGCACGGCGGCCTGCTCTACACCGGCGACCCCGCGCTGCTCATCGACCAGATCCTCGGCATCGCGGTAACCCTGGTCATCGTGGTTGCGCTCGACCTCGTCATCGCCTTCGTCGTGCGCGCGCTGATGGGCGGTAACGTCAGGGTGGACGAAGCCGACGAGGCGCTGGGCCTCGACGTCGCCGAGCACGGCGAGAGCGCGTACCCGGCGTTCAGCGGATTGGACTGATCATGAGCCGCTCCATGATGCGCTCCCCGATCCCCGCGGCTCAGCTCATCCGCCGCGTCCGCTCGCTCGCGTTCGGACGCACCGCCGCGCACGGGGGCGCCGCGCACGGGGGCGGGCGCCGACACGACGACGACACAAGAAGGAAGGAAGCGAAATGAAGAGAATCACCGCGATCGTTCGCGCCGAGAAGCTCGAGGCACTGAAGGACGCGCTGTTCGCCGCAGACGTCCGCGGCATGACCATCGTCCAGGTGATGGGCTGCGGCAACCAGCACGGGTGGAAGGAGTACGTGCGCGGCACCGAAGTCCTTCTTAACACCATCCCCAAGGTGCAGTTCGACCTCGTGGTACAGGAATCCCAGGTAGATGAGGTGATCGAGGTCATCTGCAGCGCCGCGCGCACCGGCGAGGTGGGCGACGGCAAGATCTTCGTGGCACCCGTCGAGGAAGTCGTCCGCATCCGGACGGGCGAACGGGGCGCCTCCGCGCTGTAGTTGCACGGGCCGCCCGCGCCTCGCATCGGGATTCCCGCCGCGAGGCGCGAGGGTCCGCGCCCGCCATGGGGACGCTGCGATTCGTCCCGCATCCGGCACCCACCGTGCCGGGCACCGAGTGCGGGATGAATCGCAGCGTCCCTTTGCTGGGTTGGTTGGGGACGGGTTCGTTCCAACCCATACTCGACGTCGCGACGGTTTCTGCGGGAAGCCCGGACGTAATATGCATGTCGGTTCGGGCAAGACGCAGAACCCCGAGGTGAACGGTCATGTCGTCTTGGCCGTTATGCAAAACGTCCCCGCCGTTCCCGCAAAATCCGTCGCGACGTTTTCTACGGGAAGGCGCCACGGCGCCCCGAGCGCCCGGAATGCAAATCGGGGACGTACCTTCCGCATGCACTTCTGCACGCCGGGGACACCCCTTCGGCGCGCGCTTGCACGAGCCCCGTATCCACGGTGGCACAACAGGGACTTTCATGAATAACCTCCGCGGGGCGGGCCCTGTGACACAAAGCAGACCGTTTGGCACGCTAACTCCTTTTACAGACCCCCTTTAGCGTGCCAAACGGTCCGCTTTGTGTCATCGGCGCATCTTCGCTCCTCTCGCAAAACGCGGAATCTGCCCGTATGCGCGCGATGGGCAAACTGCACTGCAAAACCCCAGGAAAGAGGGGGTTACTATTTCTTGAAAATGAATTTGGTATCAATTCGGGAAGTAAGAATAGCAAACGGCCATATCTGACAAGCCCGTGACCTACGGTTTCCTTGGCCGGCAGATCCCAGAGGCCCCTTCCGGAGCCTCCGAACCGCCCCCAGGCGGCCCTTATTGCCCTATATTTGATACCAAATTCAAAACGAAGCGCCCGCGCACCTTGATAAAACCTTTAACCAAGGTGCGTTTTCGCATACGGGCGGATACAGCCGCCTCTTCACGCACTCCGGGAGCCCGGTCGGCGCTTCCCTAGTTGATGAGCATACGCTTCATGGGTTTATGGCACACCCGGCACTCCGGAGTCGATCCAAACATGTACTCGACCGTCCTGCCGCACGCGGGGCACACGAACGTCACGGGAAACCTCGCCCCAAAGAACCCGCCGGAAGCCTCGTTCAGCTCGTCGTCGGACAGCTCCTCACCCTGCACGCGATCCCTCTCGTCAGCCATATGCCCCTCCATCTCGCATGTATCGATCGTTGCGAGCCGCGCTACCGCAGCCCTCCTTGCCGTCCCCATGATACAAACCGAGAGACCCGCAGCACCCATCGCCGGAATGAAAGCCTCGCATTCGGAACGAATGGGCGCCCCGCACCAACCAGGTGCGGGGCGTCCATCATCTCGAACGTATTGCGATCAGCAAAACCGCTGCGATATGCCTCGGGCCGTTAGCAGACGCCCTGGGCCATCATGGCGTCGGCGACCTTGAGGAAGCCGGCGATGTTGGCACCGGTGACGAAGTCGCCCTCGTGGCCATAGGCGCGCGCGGTGTCGTCCACGTTGTGGAACATGCCGCGCATGAGGCTCTCGAGCTTGCCGT
>DGYMJ06203__coassemble_999_pt1 | contig 13149 bp, 12 predicted proteins | sample DGYMJ06203__metabat2_high_PE_015 | metagenome-assembled genome bin DGYMJ06203
GGGGTACAGTTACGGGGCCCCTTTAGCGGGTAATCCCGTCTTTTCCGATGGCTCGGAGCATATCGAGACATGCGCCGGCGTTTCCAGGGAGCGCTCAGCGTGTGAGGAGCGTCGGGCGCGGCGCCACGTGACGGGCAGATTTCGGTCCCCGTATGCGCGCGGTGGGCAAACCACACCGCAAAAGTGCAGGATTGAGGGGGTCAATGTTTCCTGAACATGAATTTGGTATCAAGTCGGGAAGTACGAATGGAAAACGGCCATATCTGACAAGCCCGTGACCTGCCGTTTCTTTGCCTGGCCGATCTCAGAGGCCCCGGGAGGGGTCCTCGATCCGCCCCCAAGCGGCCCTAATTGCCCAAGATTTGATACCAAATTCAGAACAAGGCACCCACGCACCTTGGTAAAACCTTTTACCAAGGTGCGATTCTGCACACGGGTGGATACAGTGGCTTCCTCACGCGCCCAGAAGCCCCGGACCATGTAAAGCACCTGCTGCGCGCCGCCGCCTTCGACCGCTCGTCGGCGATATGCATCCGCTCGTTTTCGCGTCGCTCCCTCAATCGGATTGAACGCGGGCCCGTCTCGATTCGCCCGTAAGGTGTGAGTCATGGAAGGCGCCGCCTCGCGCGCAGGGCTGGCGCCTTGAGGGAAGCATCGGGGTTGCCGATGCGTGTTCTATACAAGAAAGGAGGGACGATATGGCGGATACGAAAGCTGTCGCGGCTACCGACCAGGGCGGTATGAAGAAGACCCTTTCGCTGTGGAACTTCTTTACCATCGGATTCGGCGCCATCATCGGCACCGGCTGGGTGCTGCAGGTGGGCGACTGGATGGTCGTCGGCGGCGGTCCCGTTCCCGCGATGATCGCGTTCCTTCTGGGTGCCATATTCCTGGTTCCCATCGGAGCGGTGTTTGGCGAGCTTACGGCTGCCATCCCCATCTCGGGCGGCATCGTCGAGTACGTGGACCGCAGTTTCGGGCGCATACCGTCCTACATCACCGGTTGGTTCTTGGCGCTTGGCAACGGCATCCTGTGCCCGTGGGAGGCCATCGCCATCTCTACGCTGGTGTCCGACATGTTCGGCAGCCTGCCCGGCCTCGAGTGGCTGCGCGCGGTCAAGCTCTACACCATCCTGGGCGCCGACGTGTATCTCATCCCGACCGTCATCGCGCTCGGTTTCGCCGCGTACGTGATCTACCTCAACTTCCGCGGCGCCCAGTCTGCGGCCAAGCTGCAGGCGTTTCTCACCAAGGCGCTGCTGTGCGGCATGCTGCTCGCCATGGGTATCTCGATCTTCACCGGTTCGCCCGACAACGCCATGCCCGTGTTCTCGCAGGTCACGAATGCCGGCGGCAGCGAGCCCGCGACCTCTGCCGGCAACCTGTTCGCCGGCATCGTCTCCGTGCTCGTGCTGACCCCGTTCTTCTACGCGGGCTTCGACACGATCCCCCAGCAGGCCGAGGAGGCCGCCGAGGGCCTCAACTGGAACAAGTTCGGCAAGATCATCTCCCTTGCCCTGCTTGCTGCCGGCGGCTTCTACATCGTGTGCATCTACTCCTTCGGCACGATCCTCCCGTGGCATGAGTTCGTCGAGAGCCCCGTGCCCGCGCTGGCGTGCCTGAAGAACATCAACATGATCCTGTACGTCATCATGCTGTGCATCGCGACGCTCGGCCCCATGGGTCCCATGAACTCCTTCTACGGCGCCACGAGCCGCATCATGCTCGCCATGGGCCGCAAGGGCCAGCTGCCCGACAAGTTCGCCGAGGTCGATCCGCAGTCCGGCGCTCCCCGTCTTGCCTGCGTCGTGCTTGCGATCATCACCGTGGTCGGTCCGTTCCTGGGCAAGAACATGCTCATCCCGCTGACCAACGTGAGCGCCCTCGCCTTCATCTTCTCCTGCACCATGGTCGCCTTCGCATGTCTGCGCATGCGCTACACCGAGCCCGACCTGCCGCGCCCCTACAAGGTGCCCGGCGGCAAGTTCGGCATCGTGCTCGCCTGCCTGGCCGGCTGCATCATCATCGGCCTGCTCGTGCTGCCCTTCAGCCCCGCGTCGCTCAACCTCGTCGAGTGGTCGATCGTGCTGGGTTGGCTCGTAGTCGGCATCGTCCTCATGGTCGTCACCAGGGCCAAGAAGGCATAAGGGATGGGGCAGGGATGGGGCGGCCCCGGCACCAAGCGCGGCCGCCCGATCTCCCATCGCATTCATCCGTAACTTCCTATACAAGGAGGAACCAATGAGCAAGAACTACGCAATCGTACACGGCAAGCTCGTCGACGGCCTGGGCGGCGCCCCGGTCGAGGATTCGCTCGTGCTCGTCGAGGACGGCAAGATCACCTATGCCGGCTCCTACCAGGACGCGCCCGAGGGCTTTGAGGTCATCGACGCCGCCGGCAAGACCGTCATGCCCGGCCTGATCGACACCCACCTGCACTTCTCCGGCAACCTGACCGACGACGATACCGATTGGGTCATGCAGCCGCTTCTGGAGAAGCAGGCCGTGGCCGTCAAGCAGGCATATGACTGCCTGACCCACGGTCTGACCACCGTCTGCGAGATCGGCCGCTTCGGCATCCACGTGCGCGACTGCATCAACAACGGCGTCTTCAAGGGCCCGCGCGTCTATGCGACCGGCCTGGGCTTCTGCCGCACCGCCGGCCATGGTGACTCGCATCACTGCAGCCAGCTCGAGAACAAAGAGTCCCACCCCTGGGGCGACCAGGTCGACGGCCCCTGGGATCTGCGCAAGGCGGTGCGCCGTCGTCTGCGCGAGAACCCCGACGCCATCAAGATCTGGGCGACCGGCGGCGGCATCTGGCGCTGGGATTCCGGCCGCGACCAGCACTACTGCGCCGAGGAGATCAAGGCCGTGGTCGATGAGGCCAAGATGGTGGGGATCCCCGTGTGGAGCCACTGCTACAACTCTCACTCCGCCGCCTACGATTCGGTCCGCTTCGGCTGCGAGCAGCTGATCCACGGCTTCGACATCGACGAACGCACCATGGACCTCATGGCCGAGCAGGGCACGTTCTTCACGCCCACCATCGGCTTTTTGCCCACCTGGTACTCCACCTATCCGCCGGTCTACGTGCCCGCGATTCACGACAAGTACGAGGGCACGCTCGTCGAGAAGGAGCTCCAGCGCAACTATGACTGCCTGCGCGAGGCCAAGAAGCGCGGCGTCATCTTCACCATCGGTTCGGACTCCTTCAGCTTCGTGACGCCTTACGGCTACGTCACCATCGACGAGATGTACGACTTCGTCGACAAGGTCGGCATCTCCCCGCTCGAGACCATCACCTGCGCCACCATCAACGGCGCCAAGATGGCCCATTGCGACGATGAGACCGGTTCGCTCGAGGCGGGCAAGTGCGCCGACCTGCTGATCGTGAACGGCGATCCGGCCAAGAACATCCATGACCTCACGCCCGAGAACATGGACGTCATCATGAAGGACGGCTGGATCGTCGATTCCGGCACCTTCGGCGAGCGCAACAAGTATTCCGCCTAGACGATACAACCTCTCCTTTCAGTGACCCGGCCTGCGCGTCCGTACGGGGGACGCGCGGCCGGGCCCGCGCTTTGCGCAGGTAGCGGGGCGTGCGGCTGCTCAGCCTATTAGTGAACCCCTGGTAGGTGAGGGCGCCACAAGGTAGTATGGACGACGTTTGGGGCGATGCCCCTTTTTCGCGTTGAGGGCAGAGGGGGCGATTATGGTCAGGGTTCCACATCCTATTCGATGGTCTCGCCGGTTGAATCCCACGAAGGTGATGCGGTCGAGCCAGGTGATCATGACCGTCCTGTTGGGCCTTTGCGTGCCGCTGCTACTGATCCTGCTCGTGTGGGACCTGATGGACAATCCGCATCCCGTTCCCGCCGTGGTGTCCATCGCCGGCCTCGTGCTTCTGTGCTTCTTCTTCTCGTACGTGTTCGTGGTCCCCGATGACCTGACGTCGAGCGCGACCGACCGCACCTTGAGCATCGCCTCCAAGATCTTCACGTACACGCGCCACGGCATGACGCCGGCCGCGGCGCTCGGCGCCTGCCGGATCATCCTGCCCGAGACGCTGGCCTCGGCGATCTGCATCACCGACGGCAAGCAGGTGATCGCCTGCTGGGGCGAGGGGTCCGACCGCTGCCCTCCGGGCACGCCGGTGTCGCTCGCCACCACCAAGCAGGTGATCGAGTCGGGCGCCATGAGTGTGTTCTCGCGCGACGTTTCGGCCTCCGAGGAGCGCCGCTACTTTCCGCGCCTGCGCGCCGGCGTGGCGGCGCCGCTGGCCGTGCGCGGACGGTGCGTGGGCACGTTCGAGCTGTACTACCCGCGCTTCAGCAACATCGACATGCGCCAGACGGCGCTCGCGACCGGTTTTGCCGACCTTATCTCCACCCAGCTGGCGAGTTTCGAGCTCGAGCGCCAAGATGAGGTGACGGCCCGCGTGGAGCTGCGCGCGCTGCAGTCCCAGGTCGATCCGCATTTCCTGTTCAACACCATCGGCACGATCGTATCGCTCGTGCGCACCGAGCCCGAGAAGGCCCGCTCGCTGCTCATCGACTTCTCGAACTACTATCGCCGGACGCTGTCTGATTCGGACACGCTCACCACGCTTGAGCACGAGGTCGAGCAGGGCATTCGCTACATCAACCTCATGCAGGCCCGCTACGGGGCGGAGCGGCTGCATGTACGCGTGGATATCGACCGGCAGACGCTCGGGTGCCGCGTGCCGCCGTTCATCTTGCAGCCGCTGCTCGAAAACTGCATCAAGCACGCCATGCGCGAGGCGGCGCCGCTGTCGATCGTGGTGTCGTCGCGCGCGACGGCCCGCGGGCTTAAGGTCATGGTCGCCGACGACGGCATCGGCATGGGCGAAGAGGTCCTCGCGCATCTGTTCGAGCCGCGCGAGGTGGCGGTCGACGAGCCCCGGACGCTGACGGCCGACGGATCGGTCAAGCGCGGATGCGGCCTCGCGCTGTCGAACGTGCTCATGCGCATCCGGTTCTTCTTCGGTGACGACTCGGGCATCCGGGTGGAGTCGCAGCAGGACGTGGGCACCAAGGTGACGGTCGAGCTTGTGGGCGAGCCGCGCGAGCCGAGCCATGCTTAAGAGGGGAGAGGCAATGGAGCGTTGTGGATGGAGCGCGCTAGTGGTGGACGACGAGCCGCCGATCCGTGCCGAGCTGCGCTATCTGCTGGAGCGCGACAGCCGCATCGGCGCGATCGACGAGGCGGCAAACGGCAGCGAGGCGGTGGAGAAGCTGCTCGCCGGCCGTCCCGACGTGCTGTTCTTGGACATCCAGATGCCCGGGACGAGCGGCATCAAGCTCGCCGAGACGCTGAGGAACCTCAAGACGCCGCCGGCGGTGGTGTTCGTGACGGCATTTTCCGAGTACGCCGCCGAGGCCTTCGAGCTCGACGCGGTCGACTATGTGCTCAAACCCGTCGAGGAGGCGCGCCTGGCGCGCGCTCTCGACAAGGTGGCGGCGCTGCTGGGCGCCCGCTGCGCGCCCGTTCCCGCCGAGCGGGTCCACCGGCTCGCTGTCGAGCGCGGAGGGCACCATGCGTTCATTCCGGTGAGCGACATCTGCTATATCGAGGCCAAGGCGGACTACTCGAGCGTGATCTGCCCGACGGGGACCTATCTTGCCAACGAATCCATCTCCTCGCTCGAGCGCCGTCTGGCCGATGACGGCTTTTTGCGCGTGCACCGCAGCTATCTGGTGAACGTGGACGAGGTGCACGACATCGAGGTGACGCGCAGCGGCTTGATGGAGCTGCGCTGCAGCCGCATCGATGCCGTGGTTCCCGTGTCGAGGCGCCGTGCGGCGGAGGCCAAATCCCGTCTCGGCCTCACCTAAGGCGTCGTTGGCTGGTGGATCGGCGTCCCCAGTTTTTCACGGCAGGAACCGTGCTTCCGACGAAATGAAGGCCGTCCCATTCCGTCATCGTGTCCCGACGTCGCCAAAGTGGGAATAATGGGCAAGAGCTTTTACGCGTTTGGAAGGAAGTTGTTATGCCCGCGCTGATCACCCACCATCTGTTTGGCGAAGAAAGCATCGATCGTTTGCCCGTAGGCGTCATCACGGCCGAAGAGGAGCGCATCGCGTTTCTGATCGGCAACCAGGGTCCCGATCCGTTCTTCTTCCATGCAAGGTCGACGAGGGCGTCCGCGTGCATGCAGCTCGGCAGCCGCATGCATGCAGCGCGCATATCGCGGCAGTTTGCCGCCCTGCGCGACGGCGTCGGCCATCTGCCCGAGCGCGATGCCAACCTGGGCAGGGCGTTCGTGCTCGGCCTGCTGTCCCACTACGTGCTCGACCGCAACGCGCACCCCTTCGTGTACGACCAGCAGTGGGGCATCCAGCGCATGGACGAAGACCTCGCCCGTTCGGGTGGAAAGGTCCATGCGGTGATCGAGGCGGACCTGGACGTCCTGATGGTGCAGATCAAGCGCAACGGGGCAACCTGCGCCGATTATCCGCCGGTCGACGAGCTGGTGACGACCGACCGCGTCAACAAGGTCGCCGGCGCCTTGATGAGCTTTGTCGCCAAGAGCGTGTACGGGCTCGAGGTCGGCGCTGCCGACTACGGTGGAGCGGTGGCCAACATGCAGCTGGTCTATCGTCTGGTTGAGCCCGCGGGCTCGCTCGCATCGGGCATCATCGGCAGGCTCGAGGGGCTCATGACCGATTACTCGCTGCTCGCCTCGCTTGCCCATCGCGTGACGGACGAGCCGCCCGCGGGCGCGGGGAACCTCGCTCACCGGGCCTGGAGCAACCCCTTCACGCATGCCGGCTCGAACGAGAGCTTCCCCGAGGTCTTCAATCGCGCGCTTGACGACTACCGCCTCGCGGTGGAGCGGTTCCTCCAGACGGGCAACATGGAGGCGGTGACCGGCCACATGAACTATTCGGGCCGCATCCTCGATGCCGACGAGGAGTACGACGGCGAGGAGTGATTCCCCGTCCCCTGCTGCTGCAGGGGCGCTCCGCGGAAGGCGCCGATCGGCCGCTCCCCGAAGGGCTTAACATAATCCTGACGCAGTTCGGGCGCTTCGTGCCGTACCATAGGTCAGATGCCTATTGGAGGGGACGAAATGAAATACACCAAGCTCGAGCGCAACTGGGTCATGTACGACGTGGGCAATTCCGCCCTCGTGCTGCTCAACACCTCTGTCGTGCCCATCTATTTCGACGCCATCAACACCGGGGCCTCGTCGGCGGAGCTCGTGACCGCGTGGGCGAACGCCCAGACCATCGCGTCGCTCGTGGTCGCGCTGCTCATGCCCATCCTGGGCTCGCTTGCGGACTTCACCGGCAACAAGATCAAATTCTTCCTGGGATTATTCCTCACCGGCCTGGTGCTGTGCCTGGCGCAGGCCATCCCCATGGGCGCCATGCCGTTTTTGATCATCTACGTGCTGTGCACCATCGGCCTCAACTCGTCCATGACGTTCTACGACGCCATGCTGCCCGATGTCACGACCGACGAGCGCATGGACAGCGTGTCGAGCTCGGGGTACGCGTGGGGCTACATCGGCTCCTGCGTCCCGTTCATCGTGTGCATCGCCCTCATCATGCTGGGGCCGAGCGCGCTGGGTCTCGATATGATGGTGGCCACGCGCCTGTCGTTCGTCATCACCGGCGCTTGGTGGCTCATCTTCACCCTGCCGCTGCTGCGCACCTATAGGCAGCGGTTCGGCAAGGAGCTCGCCCCCGGCGAGACGCCCGCCTCCGAGATCGCCAAGACGTTCCGCGGCCTGGCGGCCACGCTCAAGCGTATCGCCTCCGACCGTGCTCTGCTCATCTACATGGTCGCGTTCTTCTTCTACATCGACGGCGTGCACACGGTCATCTCCATGTCCACCACGTACGGGACCTCGCTGGGCATCGATTCCACCCAGCTGATCTTGGCGCTGCTCGTCACCCAGTTCGTGGCGTTTCCCTCCGCCATCGCCTACGGCAAGCTCGCCGGCACGTTCGGCACGCTGCGCATGATTATGATCGCGGTGTTCGCTTACGTGTGCATCGTGCTGTTCGCCGCGTTCTTCCTCAGGACGGCGACGGAGTTTTGGATCCTCGCCATCGCCGTCGGCATGTTCCAGGGCGGCATCCAGGCGCTTTCGCGCAGTTTCTTCGGCAAGCTCATCCCCAAGGAGCGCGCCAACGAGTACTACGGCTTTTTTGACATTTTCGGGCGCTACGCCTCCGTCATGGGAACTCTGCTAGTATCGGTCGTGACATCGCTCACGGGGAATCCTTCTTTAGGAGTGCTTTCCATCGGGATCCTCTTGGTTGTGGGCTTTGTCCTGCTAGTAAAGCTCTCCAGTATGCGAGGCGTCTCGTAGACGGTACCGCGCCGCCCCATACCCGCACCTTCGTCGGAGGGCTTTGCTGCAAACCAGTAAAGCCCTCCGATTTTGTAGAAGGTGACCTTGAACATGAAAACGAACTACATCGCCCGCGCCGGCGTCATCGCGGCCGTCTATGCGGCCTGCACGCTGGTGACCATGCTCTTTTTGGGCAACCTGGCCTGGGGCCCCATCCAGTTCCGTATCTCCGAGGCGCTCTGCGCGCTCGCGCTGCTGACGCCCGCCGCCGTGCCCGGCCTCACGCTGGGCTGCGCCATCGCCAACATCGCCAACATCGCGCTGTCAGGCACCGGCGCGCTCGGCCTGCTCGATGTGGTGTTCGGCTCGCTGGCGACGTGCGTCGGCGCGCTGTTCACGTGGAAGATGCGCAGGCATCCGGCGATCGCCCTTGCCGGCCCCGTGCTCGCCAACGCGCTGATTGTCCCCGCGTACCTGCCCATACTTCTGACGGGCGTCGGTTTCTACACCATCCCCTTCACGTCCATCTCGCTCGACGGCGCATGGCCGCTCATGTATCTGTTCGGACTCGTGACGACCGGCGCTGGTGAAGCGGTTATCATGTATGTTCTGGGGTACCCGCTCTACCGTTCGCTGGCCAAAACGCACATGATGCAGCGTGAGGTGTCCGAGGTGGGTACAAGCAGATAAGGGCGGAAAGAGGATTTGTCTGCCTCCTCTTTCTGCGTGGCAAAACCGCGTGGCGTGGGGAAAGGGGAGCAGATGAATCCTACGATCGTTATCCCCTCCTATTGGGCCGAGGGTTCAGCGGATGTCCATGCTCCGGGAGCTTACGATCACAGCACGGATCTCAGGAGCGCCGCGCCCGAGCTCAACACCTGCCTCGCCTCGCTCGAGCAGGTGCGCGGACTGTGCCGCGTCATCATCTTGGTGGTGTGCCCGCCGGCGACCACCGACGCCGCGCGCACGCGCGTGGAGCAGATCGCCCGCGCGCATCCCAAGATCGTCTGCACGATCCTCACCAACCGAGAGGCCTCGCGCATCCAGGAGCGCGTCGACCAGATCGCTCCCAAGGCGCCGGGCGAGCCGGTGTCGCTGCGCGGCTACGGCGCCATCCGCAACATGGGCCTCGCCGCGGCGAGCATTCTCGGCCACGACAGCGTGATCTTCCTCGACGACGACGAGCTCGTTCTCGATCCCGACTTCATGCAGAAGGCGCTGTACGGGCTGGGACAGCAGACGCGCCAGGGGCTGCCCATTCTGGCCAAGAGCGGCTACTTCTTCAATCGCGAGGGGTCTCCTCTCGCCGACACCTCGAAGGCCGACCTCGCGCATCGCTGGTGGACCAAGCGAATCGAGTTCAACCGCTGGATGCGCAAGGCGCTGGCCGGCACGCGCATCTCGCGCTCCAACTACGTGTGCGGCGGCTGCTTCGCGCTGCACGCGCGCGCCTACACGCGCGTGGCGTTCGACCCGTGGATCACGCGCGGCGAGGACCTCGACTACCTGTTCAACATGCGCATGCAGGGACTCGACGTGTGGTTCGACAACCAATGGGCGGTTAAGCACCTGCCGCCGGCGAGCGAACACCGCGCACCGCGCTTCATGCAGAACGTCTACCGTTGGTACTACGAGCGCGCCAAGCTCTCGTACGCCGCGCGCCAGCACGACCTGGTGCCCGTGACCCCCGCCTCGCTCATGCCGTACCCCGGCCCGTGGTTCTCCAGCGAGCTGGACGAGCGCGTGCGCAAGACCGCGTTCGCCCGCGCGCTGCTCACGCGCGAGCGCGAGGGCTACCTGCATATCTGGCGCTATGGTCGAGGGCAGGCGGAGCGCTACGCCAACGAGAACAAATCGAAATATATCCGGTTCCAAAGCTTCTGGCCCAGCATCATGGATGGCCTGTGGAATGACGAGGGACTGTCCAAGATGTTGGAGGATTGCACATGCCGAATACCATCAAACGCCTGAACGAGCGGATGATATCGCGCCCGGGCGTGCTGCCCGGGTTTCGCGCCTTCTCGACCATATGCATCCTGGGGCTCGCGGCGCTGTGCGTCTACACGCTCGTGGAGGGGCTCGACCCCGCCTCGGCGGTCGTGGCGAGCGTCATCTTGTGCCTGACGCTGATCGCCTTCATCTACCTGTGCCTGAATCCCGATTCGCTGCGCTCCCAGTACACCGAGCAGGCGCTGTCCACCGCCTCCGAGATGCTCGAGATCACCAAGTCGGGCCTGAACGCGCAGAGCGCCGAGGAGATCTGCCGGCGCCTGCTGCCCGAGACGCGCGCCATGGCCATCGCCGTGACCGACGACGAGTGCGTGCTGGCCTGCGTCGGCGACCTCGCGACCGACTTTCCGCCGGGATCGCCCATCCACACGCCCGCCACGCGCTACGTGCTCGAGCACGGCGTGGCCCAGTCGTTCACCCATATGGTCGACGTGAAAAGCGAGCGCTCCGAGCACCGCGCCATCCCCGCGGGCATCATCGTGCCGCTCAAGGTGCGCGGCAAGGCCGTCGGCACACTCAAGTTCTATTTCCGCCGCAGCCATGATGTGAACCGCACCCAGTACGCGCTGGCCTCGGGCTTTGCCGAGCTTCTGTCCACGCAGCTGGCCATCCACGAGCTCGAGCTGCAAGACGAGCTCACGGCGCGCGCGGAGCTGCGGGCCCTGCAGGCGCAGATCAATCCGCACTTCCTGTTCAACACGCTGAACACCATCGCCGCGCTCACGCGCACGGAACCGCTGCGCGCACGCGGGCTGCTGCGCGAGTTCTCGTCGTTCTACCGCGCGACGCTCGAGAACTCCGGATCGGTCATCCCCCTTGCGCGCGAGGTCGAGCAGACGAGCCGCTACCTGCTGTTCGAGAAGGCGCGGTTCGGCGAGGACCGCATCCAGGAGACGGTCGACATCTCCGGCGAGGCGGGCAGCACGCCGGTGCCGGCGTTCATCATCCAACCGCTGGTGGAAAACGCCGTCCGCCACGGCATGCGCGACGAGGGGGCGCTGCACATCTCGGTGCGCGCCTCGGTTCCCGAGGAGGACATCGTGTGCATCGAGGTGTCCGACGACGGCGTGGGCATGGACGAGCAGACCGCGTCGCGCCTGTTCGGGGGCGATGAGCGCCCCGATATGCGCGACGCGCCGCAGGGCGGCGGCGCCGGGGTGGCCATGCGCAACATCTTTGAGCGTATTGAGCACTTTTACGGACCGCGTTCGAATGCTAAGGTCGATTCTGTGCAGGGTCGCGGTACAACGGTTTCGTTCAGGCTCGACTTGCAGAACAGCATTCTGTTTGAGAGAGATGTAAAATAAACCACGCATCGCGGATGTTTTGGCCGCTGCGATGCCACATGGAGAGCAACCGGGAAGGATTTACACGCCTATGCTACGTGCGATGATCGTCGATGATGAGGCGCCTGCACGATCTGAGCTGCGCTTTTTGCTGGAGCAGACCGGCAAGATGGGGGCTATCACCGAGGCCGCGAGCGTTCGCAAGGCCATCGAGATGCTCATGGAGAATCGGGTCGACGTGGTGTTCTTGGATATCTCCATGCCGGGTGCATCGGGAATCCAGCTGGCTGAGGCGCTTCACAAGCTGAAGAATCCGCCCGCGATCGTGTTCGTGACGGCCTACAGCGACCACGCGGTCGAGGCTTTTGACGTCGACGCGGTCGACTATCTGCTGAAGCCGGTGGAGGAGGCGAGGCTCGACCAGGCCATCAACAAGGTGCTGGCCCGCGTCAAGCCGGTGGCGGAAAGCAAGACCCCGATCGAGCGCATCCCCGTCGAGAAGGGCGGGCGCAAGGTCCTGATCCCGGTCGATCAGATCCGCTACATCATGGCCAAAGACGATTACTCCTGCATCTTCACGGAGGACGACCGCTACCTGTCGACCACGTCGCTCGCGCAGTTCGAGTCCAAGCTCGGCGACTTCGGCTTCTTCCGCGTGCACCGTCGCTATATCGTGAACCTTGCGTGCGTGGAGGACGTGGAGACCGCCGCCTCCGGCGCCATCCAGCTGGGCGTGACGGGTGTGGACGACCGCATCCCGGTGTCGCGCCGCCGCGTGGTGCCGCTCAAGAAGGCGCTCAACCTGTAGGAACGACGGCAGACGGCAAGACATGGGGGCATCTGCGTGAACATGCGGGACGCCAAGCGAATCGACATCATCTCCGATACCCATGGGCATCTGTCCTCGCGGTTGCTCCAGGAGCTTGAGGGCGCCGACCTTATCGTCCATGCCGGCGACATGACGTCGGAGCCGGATTACTTCGAGCTCGCGACCATCGCGCCGATCAAGGCGGTGCTCGGCAACAACGATTATTTCTACGATTACGGTCCCGGCGTCGAGCGCACGATCCGCTTTGAGTACGAGGGGCTGAGGTTTACGGTCAACCACTACCAGGAGCGCCTGCAGCTCATGGGGGTCGACGTGGCCGTGTGCGGGCATACGCACCGCTCGAAGATCATGCGCCTGGGCGCATGCACGCTCGTCAACCCCGGGTCGCCCACCTATCCTCGCGACAACCGGGGTCCCACGATGGCGCGCATGTTCGTCATGGACGGGACGATCGTCTCGACGAAGATCATCAGCCTGTAGGGGAGCGTCGGACAGTTTGTGCCGCGCCCTGCCGGCCGAGCCGGCTGCCGAGCCGGTTGGACGCCCAAAAGTTTTTGAAAAAAGCCCTTGCGCAACCGATTGGGTTCTGTGTATACTAGCTCTCGCAGCACGCGGGGTACCGCGAACTGTATGGGGGGTTAGCTCAGTTTGGTTAGAGCGCCGGCCTGTCACGTCGGAGGTCGCGGGTTCGA
>DGYMJ06203__coassemble_1004_pt1 | contig 13115 bp, 13 predicted proteins | sample DGYMJ06203__metabat2_high_PE_015 | metagenome-assembled genome bin DGYMJ06203
CCCCCCGTGCAGGTACGCCATATCGTGGTCATGGTTTTCATGCGCCGCGTCGAGCACCACGTCGAAGTCGCAGCAGTCGATACCGGCCTTCTTCACGCGGCTCACACGGATGTCGAAGCCGGAGACCGGCAGCGTTGCCAGCGTGTCGCGCAGACGCGCCTCGTTGGCGCCCGCATCGAGCAGCGCCGCGACGAGCATGTCGCCGCTGATGCCGTTCGTGCAATCAAGATAGAGCGTTTTGCCCATGGTTCCCCCTCGCAAGCAGGCGCGCGCCTGCATAGATCAATCGTTTGCCGGACCGGGTAGATGGTTGATGAGCGACGCCTGGTACGCAGCGCCGAAGCCGTTGTCGATGTTCACGACGGACACCCCGCTCGCGCAGCTGTTGACCATGGCGAGCAGCGTGGTGAGGCCACCGAGGTTCGCGCCGTAGCCCACGCTCGTGGGAACGGCGATGACCGGACATGCGGCAAGACCGCCCACGACGCTGGGGAGCGCGCCCTCCATGCCGGCGATGGCGATAATCACCTGCGCCCGGGCGATCTGCTCGCCATGCGACAGCAGGCGATGGATGCCAGCCACGCCGGCATCGTTTACGCACTCGACGTCGTTTCCCAAAAAGCGCGCCGTCAGCGCGGCCTCCTGCGCGACGCCGACATCGGACGTCCCCGCGGTCACGACCAGGATCGTGCCGTTGCCGTTCGGCTCGGGCAGATCTCCCACCACGCCCGCTCGCGCATCGCGATGATAGGTATAGGGGCAGCCGAGTTCAGAGAGTCTCGCGGCCTTCTCCTCATCAAGACGCGTGATCAGCACGCGTTGCTGGCCCGCCGCGCGCATCGCGTCGACGATTCCCGCAATCTGCTCGGCTGTCTTCCCCGCTCCGTAGATGACCTCGGATACCCCGGTCCGCACGCCGCGCTCGGTATCGATCTGCGCGTACCCCAGATCCGTCACCGTGTCGAGCCGCGCGCGCTCCACCAGCTGCTCGGGCGTCATGTCGCCCGCAGCGACCGCGCGGGCGAGCGCCGTCAATTCGGCTGCGTCCATACCGGTCCACCTTTCATCGCGAATACCCCAGGCCGCTCGGAAGACGAGCGGCGGATGCACCCATGACGCTATCACATGGAGTCCACTCTAGGGCACCCGAATTCACAGGGGGTACGCATGTCCTTAAGGACAAACTGTTATCCTTGCCCTTCAGCATACCGAACGCATCTCGGCACGGCCGTACTTCAAACGAAGGGAGGGCCTATGTCCCATTCGACCCCAACGTCCAACCGTTCCACCGACACGAACGGCACCAAGCCCCAGCGCCCTATGAGCAGCACCGGAGAGGGTTCCCTCATGGGCGGCGACTTCTCGGGCAACGCCGCGAGCGCGCCCGCGACCACCACGAGCCCCGCGCTGTCGATCGCGTCCGCTGCAGCCGGCGTGATCGGCGTGGTTTTGGCGCTTTTCGTAAGCTGGCTGCTCAGCGTCATCGTCGGCGTCGTCGCCATCCTACTGGGACGCGCGGCAACCCGCCGCGAGGCGCCCTATCCCAAGCTTGCGCTCGTCGGGAAGATCCTCGGCTTCATCTGCGTCGTCGCCAACACAGCGCTCATGGTCCTCTACATTTACCAGCTCATGAGCTTGGGCTTGCTCTAGCGAGACGCTGTCGACGGCAGACAAAAACGCCCGCGTGCGGTCCTCCCGAAAGACCGCCCGCGGGCGCAACGTGCCGTCAGAAGCACCTATGGCAGTAGCGTCTGCTCCCACTCCGCCTCGCGAAAGCCGACGAGCACGGCATCGTCCGTAACCACGATGGGGCGCTTGACCAGCATGCCGTCGGTCGCAAGCAGGGCGAAGGCGTCCTCGTCGCTCATCCCCGCATCCAACTTGGCCTTGACGCCGAGCTCGCGGTAGCGCATGCCGCTCGTGTTGAAGAAACGGCGAATGGGCAAGCCGGAGCGCTCATGCCATCTGGCGAGCTCGTCTGCCGTCGGATTGTCCTCGACGATATGGCGATCGACGTACTCGATCGCGTGGTCATCCAGCCACTTCTTGGCTTTCTTGCAGGTCGAGCACTTAGGATATTCCACGAACAGCACCGGCATATGGCAACCACCTCTCAGATCGCGTGGGTCGTTGCGGCGATTGTAGCACGAGCATCCGCCCTACTCTTCCGATGCCGTCCTCCTCAACAGCTCGAGCGCGTCCTCCTTCGTGGCGACGCCGAGCTTCTCGTACGCGCGCGTGCAATACGTGCCGACCGTCGATCTCGATAGGTACATCTCGTCGGCGAGCTGGGCCTGGGTCTTGCCGCGGTAGACGCCGATCAGGATGTCGCGCTCCCGATCGGTGAGATTATGCTCGGCGAGCAAGCGGTCGATGCGGATGCGCTCCTCGTCGCTGGAGGCCGGCGCCGCATCGGCATGCGCCTGGTTGGCGGCTGGTGCGACAGGTGCGGCAGGGGCTGCCGGCGCTTCCGGAACCGCGTTCGTCCGTGCCGCGTCGCGCTTGCTGAACCTGCGCACCAAGAACACGACGAGCACGGCGACCAGCACGATGGGCAGCACGTAGTAGATCAGCCCCATGACGATAATGACCACCCACTCGAATCCTTTGGGCAACATCGTCGGCCTCCTCACCTTGTAGACAGTCCGCCTTCAAGACGAATTATTCCCGCTCGACACGCCTGCGTCTGTCATGCACCCTGTTGATTTTTAGCAACGATTCCGCAGGTCGATCGTGTCGTGCAAAAATGTCTACACGCGCCGGAGCGCCCTTTTGCCTCAGCGGTGGCGCGCGTCGAGCTCCCCGGCGAGCTCGTCAAGCGTGACGCCGTAGCGCTCGAGCGTGACGAGCAGATGGTAGATGAGATCGCCCGCCTCGTAGCGGATGTGGTCGTGATCGTTATCCTTGCACGCCATGATGACCTCGCTCGCCTCCTCGGCAAGCTTCTTGAGCAAGCTGTCGGCCTCGCCCTGCAGCAGCTTGGCCGTATAGGACGTATCCGGCGTCGCGCCACGGCGCTCGTGGATAACCGCGGCGAGCCCCGTCAGCGTCTCGCCGATGTTGCCGTCCTGCACATGCTCGGTGCGAACTCCCATAGTCCAGCCTTTCTAACGTGCGTCGTCCAAGGTGCGGAAAAAACAGCTTCGGTTGCCGGTATGGCACGCAGGGCCCGGCGAGTCGACCAGCGCGAGCAGGGTGTCCGCATCGCAGTCGACTTTGAGCTCATGCAGCTGCTGCATGTTGCCGCTCGTCGCCCCCTTGTTCCACAGCTCTTGACGGCTGCGGCTCCAAAACCACGTCGTGCCCGTCTGAAGCGTCAACCCCACCGACTCGGCGTTCATCCACGCCACCATGAGCACCTCGCCCGTGTCGTACTGCTGCACCACGCACGGGATGAGCCCCTGCGCATCGAACTTCAGCTCGCTGATATCCATTGCCGCCCTTTCTGACGAGACCTGCGAAAAAGCACCGATCGATTACTAAAAATCGAGGCGGACGGGGATGCCCTGCGATGCCATGTACTCCTTGACCTGCCGAATGCTGTAAGTGCCGAAGTGGAACACGCTCGCCGCCAGCACGGCGTCGGCCTCGCCCTCGATAACCCCCTCGGCAAAGTGCTCGAGCGTGCCCACGCCGCCGCTCGCAATGACGGGAATGGGAACCGCGCGGGCCACCGCGCGGGTCAGCGCCAGATCGAAACCCTCTTTGGTTCCGTCGCGGTCCATGCTCGTCAGCAGGATCTCGCCCGCGCCGCGCCGCGCAGCCTCCTGCGCCCAGGCGACCGCATCGATGCCCGTCGGCGTGCGCCCGCCGGCAAGATAGACTTCCCACTTGTCGGCGCCCGGCGCCCCGGGCACGCCGACGCGCTTGGCGTCGATGGCGACAATGACCGCCTGGCTGCCGAATGCCGCGGCAGCCTCGGTGATGAGCTCGGGCCGGCGCACGGCGGCCGAGTTGATCGACACCTTGTCCGCGCCCGCCGCGACCATCTGGCGCATGCCGGCAAGATCGCGGAACCCGCCGCCCACCGTATAGGGAATCGACAGCTCGCAGGCGGCGTGCGCCGCCATGCCGATCGTCGTCGCGCGATCGTCGCTCGTCGCCGTGATGTCAAGGAACACCACCTCGTCGGCGCCCTCGCGATCATAGGCGGCCGCGAGCTCGATGGGGTCTCCCGCATCGCGCAGCGACACGAAGTTCACGCCCTTGACCACACGCCCGTCCTTCACGTCCAGGCATGGGATGATCCGCTTGGTCAGCATGTCGCCTCCTTCGCCGCGGCGAGCGCCTCGGCCAACGTGAAGTTCTTCTCGTACAGGGCGCGTCCGATGATGCAGCCCTCGATGACGCCCGCATCCGCGGCAGCGCACGCGCGAATGTCGTCCAGCGTGGAGATGCCGCCCGACGCCACCACGGGAAAGCCCGCGTATCCGGCGACGCGGCGGTAGGCCTCCACGTCGATGCCGGTCTGCATGCCGTCTCGCGCGATATCCGTGAACACCAGGTGCTTGAAGCCGAGGCCCGACAGCTCCCCCACCACGTCCTCGACGCTGCGGGAGATGCCCTCGCGCCAGCCGTTTATCTTGACCTGGCCGTCGCGGGCGGCGACATCCGCTGCGAGCAGATCGCCGAACCCGCGCGCCGCGATCTCGGCAAACCCGGGTTCAGTCACAAGCACCGTGCCGAGCGCGATGCGCCGGGCCCCATAGGCTGCCAGCTCGTCGATGCGGGCAAGCGACCGCACGCCGCCGCCCACGTCGACAGACAGGCCGTCGATGCGGCAGATCGCCTCGATGGCAGCGGAATTGGCCGCGCGGGAGTCATCGTCTTCCTCGAGCGCTGCCGAGAGGTCGACCACGTGCACCCACGTGGCCCCCTGCTCCAAAAACTCGTGTGCCTGGGCGACCGGGTCGTCGGAATACACCTTCATATGCGCGCGGTCGCCGCGCTCCAGGCGCACGACCTTGCCGGCAACGAGATCGATAGCGGGAAAGACGATCATGCGCGCGCCTCCTTCACGTGCGCCTTCACGATGCGCACGAAATTCTCGAGAATCTGATGCCCGTGAGCCGAGGATTTCTCGGGGTGGAACTGGCATCCGTAGATGTTGCCATGCCACACGACCGAGCCGAACGCGCGCGCGTAGAACGTGCGGGCGGCGACAACGCGTGCGTCCACGTCCTCGTCGAGTGCGTAGGAATGAGTGAAGTAGAGGTTCGCGCCCTCGTCGAACCCCTCGAGCAGCGGACACGAGAGGCCCGCCGGCGCAAGATGCACCTGGTCCCATCCCACGTGCGGTATCTTCAGGCGATCCGCCGGCAGGATGGTGCACGACCCCTTGAGCAGGCCGAGGCCGCGGACCCAGTGCTTCCCCTCGGCCTCGAATACGGACCCGGGGGCGCCGACGGGCGCGGAGCCGGCCGCCGCGTCTGCCGGCACGCCTTCGTCACCGCGCTCAAAAAGCAGCTGGAGCCCCAGGCAGATACCCAGAAACGGGGTTCCCGCCCCGTCTGCCAGCGCATCGACGACCGCCTGGTCCTGGCCCGATTCGTGCATGAAGGCGATCGCGTCGTAAAAGGACCCCACGCCCGGCAGCACGATGCCGTCTGCCGCGCGGATGCGCTCGGGGTCGTCGGACACGACGGCCTCGGCGCCCGCACGCGCAAGCCCGCGAGCCACGCTGGACAGGTTGCCTTTGTGGTAGTCGACGATGACGATGCTCGGCTTATCGGCCATAGCCGCACCTTTCTCCATGCATGAACAGAAATGACCCCGTCCCCAAACGCGCCATCAGAGGGAACCCTTGGTGGACGGCACGCCCGTCACGCGCGGATCGCGCTCGCAGGCATGCCGCATGGCGCGCCCGACCGCTTTGAACGCCGCCTCGATGATGTGGTGGCTGTTCGCGCCGGCAAGCTCGCGCACATGCAGGGTCAGGCGCGCATCGCGGGCGAACGCGTAGAAGAACTCGACGGCGAGCTCGGTGTCGAACGCGCCGACGCGCTCGGTCGGCAGCGGCAGGTCGCAATACGCCTGGCCGCGTCCCGAGATATCCACCGCGGCCATGACGAGCGTCTCGTCCATGGGGATGGCGCAGTCGGCAAAGCGCGTGATGCCCGCCTTGTCGCCCAGCGCGCAGGCGAACGCCTGCCCGAGCACGATGCCCGTGTCCTCCACGGTGTGATGCGCATCGACCTCGATGTCGCCGGTCGCGTGGACCGTCAGGTCGAACAGGCCGTGGCGCCCGAAGGCGTTCAGCATGTGGTCGAAAAACGGAACGCCCGTCGAGATGTCACAGGTACCCGATCCGTCCAGATCCAGCTCGATCGTAATGTCGGTTTCGCCCGTCGTGCGGGCCACTCGCGCCGTTCGCGTCATATCCCTCATGCCTCCTCGTCGAACAGCGCCCCCAGCGCCGCAAGCACCTCGTCGTTTTCCTCGGGCGTGCCCACGGTGATGCGCAGGCACCCCTCCAGCCCGGGCACGGCGCTGAAGTCGCGCACGAGGATGGAGTGCTCATCGCGCAGGCGGCGGCGAATCGCACTCGCCTCGTCGACGCGCACGAGCAGGAAGTTCCCCTGGCTCGGCCAGGCCTGAACGCGCTCGTCGGACTCCAACGCGGCGAGCATGCGCTCGCGCTCGGAGCGGATCTTTTCCACGACCGGCACGAACGCGTCGCGCATCTGCGCGGCGGCGAGCGCCGCCGCCTGCGTGAGCACGTTGACCGAATAGATCTGGCGCACCGCCGCGAACACCTCGATCGCATCGGCGGCCGCGATCACGTACCCGCAGCGGATGCCCGCCTCGCCGAATGCCTTGGAAAGCGTGTGGAGGATCACCAGGTTGGGGCACGACGCAAGCAGCCCGCACGCGTCATAGCCCGCATCGGCGAACTCGATGTAGGCCTCGTCCAGCATCACCATGCCGGGGCACGCGCGGCACAGCTGCGCCACGAAGCTCACGGACAGCGCGTCGCCGGTCGGGTTGTTGGGCGAGGTGACGATGACCAGGTCGGCCGCCTGCGCCGCCGCCAGCGTCGCCTTCTCGTCGACGCGCAGCGTCTTGCGGTCGCGCCGGACGGTCCTCACCGATGTCTGGGTAAGCGAGGCGAAGAACTCGTACTCGGAAAAGCACGGCGGGCAGACCAGCAGCGTGCGCCCCTGGCCCCCGAAGGCGAGCAGGAAGTTGTAGAGCAGCTCGTCGCCGCCGTTGCCCACGCAGACGTTCTCGCGGGCAACGCCATGCCACGCGGCGAGCTCGTCGCGCAGCGCCCCGGACATGGGATCCGGGTAACGGTTGAGCGGCGTTGCCGCCAGGGCCCCATCAATTGCTGCGCGTACGCCATCGGGCAGCGGATAGGTGTTCTCGTTGGCCGACAGGTTGATGCGCGTGGGCGTGAAGTTCGGATCGTAGGGCTCGATGCCGGCGAGATGGGGCTGGACCAGCGCGCGCATGCGCTCGGAGAGCTCTGCCATGGGACTCCTCTTTCGTACATGCCGGGCAGGCTGCCCGGTAGATTCGGTCGGATGCGAAGCGGTTGCTTCGAGAGAGCGCCTACGCGCCCGCGGCCACCGTTTCGGCGGGGTCGTCGGGCCAGGCGACGGCGGTCAGGTCGACGGCCGCCAGGGCGTCCGTCGCCACCGCGTCCTCACCGCGCTCCAGCACGCGGCGGCGCAGCGCCGTGGAGAGCGCATGGGCCCAGAGCCCCTCGGCGTGCGCAAGGCGCTGGGTTGCCGGCGCATCCTTGAGCAGGCCCGCAGGCGTGTAGCAGATGACCGAGGACTTCTTGACGAAGTCGTCCACCGAAAGCGGGTTGGAGAACGCCGCGGTGCCGCCCGTGGGCAGCGTGTGGTTGGGTCCCGCCACGTAATCGCCGAGCGGCTCGGTGCTCCACGCACCCACGAAGATGGCGCCCGCGTTGCGGATGGCCCCCAGCAGCCCCAGCGCGTCGGCGCAATGGAGCTCGAGATGCTCGGGCGCGATGGTGTTCACCGCCTCGACGGCGGCATCCATATCGGCGGCGATGATGATCGTGCCCTCGTTGTCGAGCGAGGCGCGCGTGATGTCCGCGCGCGGGCTCTGGGCGACCAGCACCCCGATCGCCCGCTCGACCTCGGCGGCAAAGGCGGCATCGCAGGTCACGAGGTAGCAGGCCGCCAGCGGGTCGTGCTCGGCCTGCGCCATCAGGTCGGCGGCGACCACGGCGGGATGGGCGGTCGCATCCGCCAGCACGCAGACCTCGGAGGGGCCGGCTACCATGTCGATGCCGACGTCTCCGGACACCAGGCGCTTGGCTGCCGCCACATACGCGTTGCCGGGGCCGGTGATCTTCCCCACCCGCGGGATGGACTCGGTGCCGTAGGCGAGCGCGGCGACGGCCTGCGCGCCGCCGACCGTGTAGATCTCATCGACCCCGCCGACTTTGGCCGCGGCCAGCGTGTAGGGAGAGATGGGGCAGGTCCCCGCCTCAACGGCATCGCGCTGCGGCGGCGTGACCATGATCACCCGCTCGACGCCGGCGACTTTGGCGGGAATCGCATTCATGAGCACGGTCGAAGGGTACTGGGCGCGGCCGCCGGGCACGTAGATGCCGGCAGCTGCCAGCGGCGTCACCTTCACGCCCAGCATGGTGCCGTCGGGACGTGTCGTGAACCAGGACTGCTGCGCCTCGCGCTCGTGGAAATCGCGAATCTGAGCGGCGGCCTTCTCGAGGGCCGCCAGAAACGCGGGGTCGAGTCCCTCGAGCGCGGCGTCGATCTGCTCTTGCGGCAGGCGGAACGAGGCGAGGTCCACGCCATCGAACTCGCTGCAATAGCGCCGAACGGCGGCGTCTCCCTCGGAGCGCACCGCATCGATGATGCGCTGGGCCGCCTGCGTGATGTCGGCCGGCAGCACGCCCTCGCGCGTCAGCATCGAGGCGTCGAGGAGCTCGCCTGCGGCCAGCGTGATGGTCTTCATATCAAATCGTCTCCTCACGAGATCGGGCAGTCCGTCTTGGCGGATAGGGGCGCACGGCAGCAGACATGAATCCCTGCCGGGCATTGCTACTTTAGCACGATAAAGTTTTTCACACCACATCTGGAAACACGAGGGAAATACGGTGCCTCGGAAAGGGAGGTATCCGCCCCGTGGCGAAACGGCACCGTATTTCCCCAGATATGAGGGGGTTGTTATTTCTGAAAATCCAATTTGGTATCAAAGTGACGCGTATCACGCATGTCGAGCGCAAAACGGACACATGCGACACGCTATCTACCAGCGGTTTTGCTCAGCCACCTCATCGCAGGGCGCTGCGACGCGCCCGTTTTGCCCGAACATACCCCGATTGTTGATACCAAATTCGGCAAGCTTCGATCAGGGACCTCAATCCTGCGCCACGACGGCGGCCAGGCGCTCCGCGAGCCTCCTCACGCGCCCATCCAGCCTCGCGCGGCCGGGGTTCACGAAGAACCGCGCCGTGCACTCCATGATCTCGCCGGTGATGACGAGGTCGTTTTCGCGCAGCGTCGTGCCGGTCGCCGTGATGTCCACGATGCGGTCGGACAGGCCCACGATGGGCCCGAGCTCGATGTTGCCGTGAAGCGAGATGATGTCCGCGTTCACGCCGCGCTCCTCGTACCAGGCGCTCGCGATGCGCGGGTACTTCGTCGCAACGCGCAGGCTGCCGCGGCGCGCATAGGCGCGCTCCGCCTCCCCCGCCCGCCATGCGGGCTCGGCCTCGATGAACCGGCATGCGCCGAATTGCAGGTCGATAAGCTGAAGCAGGTTGAGGTCGGCCTCGATCAAGGAGTCACGCCCGCAGATGCCGCAGTCGGCTCCCCCGCAAGCAACGAACGCCGGGGCGTCGGTTGGCCGCACGATGATGTATTCCACCTCGCCGATGGAGTCGTCGCCCTCGCGCGTATCGCGCGCCCTGAAGATCAGGTGCCGGCCGGGATCGCGCAGAGCGGACACGTCAAGCCCCGCAGCCTCGAGCACGCGCAGCGTATCGGCGTTGAGTGAGCCCTTGGGGACGGCGATGCGCAAGGGCGCCGCCACATCGCGCGGGATCGCCCCGTCCCCGCCCGCGCATACGGCCTTCTCGTCGGGACGGACGGCCTCGAGCCGCTCGAGCGAGAACGCAAAGCCGGCGGCGGGGACGCGCTGCACGCCATCGATCGCGCCGTCGAGCACGGTATCGTAGCGACCGCCCGAGCCGACGGAGTCCGGCATGCCGGCGGCGTAGACCTTGAACAGCAGGCCCGTGTAGTAGTCAAACGAGTTCAAGATGGAGAAGTCGAACGTCAGGCGCGCGCGGACGTCCTCCCCCATCGCTGAGACCGCCTCATAGAGCGCGCGCAGCTCGTCGGTGGCGGAATCGCCCACGCCTGCGTCCTCCAGCAGCGCATCGACCTCGTCGAGCACCTCGATGCCGCCGCTCAGGCGCGGCAGGGCGCACACGGCGCGCTTGAAGGCCTCGTCCTCGCCGCTTGCGCGCACGCACGCATCGAGGTCGACGAGGTTGTTGGCGTGCACGAATTCGAGCACGCGGCGGGCGAGGTCCGCGTCGGCACAGCGGGAGAGCAGGGCCTTGATGGGCAGGACGCTGCCGCAGACGAGCCGCCAGCCGGGTAGGCCGAGCTCGCGCACGACCTCGACCGCGATCGAGACGATCTCGGCATCCCCCGCCGCACCGCCGGCGCCGATCAGCTCGTAGCCGAGCTGCGTGAACTGGCGCGAGGTGCCGCTGTTGCGCGAGGCGGCGCGCACGACCGGGGCCTCGTAGCGCAGGCGCAGCGGCAGATCGCCGGCGCTCATGCGCGAGGACACGAGCCTCACGATGGAAAGCGTGTTGTCGGGACGGACTACCAGGAAGCGACCGTCGTCGTCGAAAAGCTTGAAGGGCGTGTCCGCCAGGTGCCCGCCCTGCTCCAGCGCGCTTTTGTCCTCCAAAAGCGGCGTCTCGACCGGAAGGTAGCGATGCGCCTTGAGGCAGTTCTTTACCGTCAGCGCGATATCCTCGCGCGCCTGCGCCTCCTCGGGCAGAATGTCCCTGAATCCCCATGGCGTTGCCGTCATGCGCCGCTCCTCTCTTTCTTGCTGGCCAGATACTTTAGCATACTAGAGTGCTTGCGGCAGCAAACACGCAATTGTTAACCAAGTCCTGATAGTTCTTGCCGAAGCGGCGCCCGGCGGAGCGATAGAAAAAGGGGCACGGCCTCGTGGCCGTGCCCCCTCACTTGCGGTTGGCTGAACCGGATGTTCCGGGCGCTACTCGTTGTCGCCGGCGGTCATCTGGGTCGCGGAAAGCTCGCCGTCGGTCGCGGCGGCGGCGTCGGGCCAGACCCAGTTGGTGAAGTCGGGGTGATCGTAGCCCTCGTCCACGGCGAAGCGGAACGCCTCCTCGCGGAAGTCCTCCCACGTCTGGATCTGATCGGCGTACTTATCGGCGTCGACCAGGCGCAGCGCGTCGGACGCGAGCTCCCAGCGATCCATGTTGTTGAGGCGCAGCATGTCGTACGGGGTGGTCGTGGAGCCCTTCTCCTCGTAGCCGTGCACGCGGAAGCTCTTGACGCCCGGACGATCCCACAGGATGCGGTGGATGGTGCCTTCGTAAGCGTGGAAGCAGAAGAGCACGGGCTTGTTCTCGTCACCGAAGAACTCGACGAAGCGCTCGTCGGAGATGGCCTGGTCGTTGTCGGCGACGCTCTGGATCTTGAGCAGGTCGACGACGTTCACGAACCACACCTTGACGCCGAGCTTGCGCAGCAGGTCGGTGGCAGCCAGGGCCTCCATGGTGGGGACGTCACCGCACGAGGCGATCACGAGGTCGGCGTCCTCGAGGCTATCGGCGGTGCAGGCCCAATCCCACACGGCCAGGCCCTCTTCGAGCTCGGCCTTGGCCTCGTCGACCGTCACGAAGGTCGGCGCGGGCTGCTTGCCGCAGAAGATGGCGTTCACGCAGTTGGTGGACTGGTAGCAACGCTCGGCGACGGCCAGGGCCATATCGGCGTCGCACGGATAGTAGGCGTTCACGACGTGGGTGTCGTTGGCCTTGTTGAGCAGCAGGTCGATGAAGCCGGGGTCCTGATGGGAGAAGCCGTTGTGGTCCTGACGCCACACGTGGCTGGACAGCAGGATGTTCAGGCCGGCGATGGGCTCGCGCCACGGGATCTCGCGGACGGTGGCCTCGAGCCACTTGCAGTGCTGGTTGACCATGGAGTCGACCACGTGCACGAAGCTCTCGTAGGTGCTCCACACGCCGTGACGGCCGGTGAGCAGGTAGGCCTCGAGGAAGCCCTCGCACTGGTGCTCGGAGAGCTGCTCGATCACCTTGCCGGAGGTGGCCAGCAGGTCGTCGTTGTCGGCGTCGGCGTGATAGCCGGCCTCCCACTGCTTCTTGGTCACCTTGTAGGCGTCCTGCAGGCGGTTCGAAGCGGTCTCGTCGGGGCCGAAGATGCGGAAGTCGTCGTTAGCGGCGAGCACGTCGGCGGTGTAGGCGCCGAAGACGCGTGCGGCCTCGGTGGAGCCCCAGCCGTGACCCTTCTCGGCGACCGGCACCTCATGGGCATGGATATCGGGCAGGGTGAGCGGCTGACGGACCTTGCCGCCGTTAGCGTTGGGGTTGGCGCCGATGCGCAGGTCGCCCTTGGGCATAAAGGCCGTCACCTCGGGACGAACCTGGCCCTCCGGCGTGAAGAGCTCCTCGGGCATGTAGGAGCGCAGCCAGGCGCGCAGGACGCGGAAGTGCTCGTGGGTGTCCTTGGCGCTCGCCAGCGGCACCTGGTGGGCACGCCAGGAGTCCTCGGTCTTCTTGCCGTCGATGTGCTTGGGGCACGTCCAGCCCTTGGGCGTGCGGAAGATGATCATCGGGTAGACCGGGCGGGTCTCGACGCCGGTCTCGGCCTTGGTCTTGATGTCGCAGATCTCGTTGAAGACCTCCTCGAGGAGGGTGGCGAAACGAGCGTGGATCGACATGTGCGGCTCGTTGTCGAAGCCGGCCATGAAGAAGTGCGGCTTGTAGCCCATGCCCTCGAAGAACTTGGTGAGCTCCTCGTCGGAGATGCGGGCCAGGATGGTGGGGTTGGCGATCTTGTAGCCGTTGAGGTGCAGGATCGGCAGGACGATGCCGTCGG
>DGYMJ06203__coassemble_1005_pt1 | contig 13115 bp, 15 predicted proteins | sample DGYMJ06203__metabat2_high_PE_015 | metagenome-assembled genome bin DGYMJ06203
AGACGTCCCCGTTGTACGCGACCGGGCACGAGACGGCCCTCAGGGTCGCGCCGTAGGCCTCTTGGCGCGGTGTGCCCTGGTAGCGGTCCTTCTGGACGCGGGGGTGCACGATGAGCTCGGCGAGCTCGTGGCGCCGATACACCTCCAGGATGCGCTCGTACTCGGTGTCATCCGAGACGCCGATCCTCGTCTTGACCGAAACCGGGAGGGGGGAGCGGGCGCAGATCTCGTCCAAAAACGCGTCGAGCCTCTCGAGGTCGCGCAGGAACCCTGCGCCCTTGCCCTTGGAGACGACCGTCCCCGAGGGGCATCCCAGGTTCAGGTTGACCTCTGTAAACCCCATGTCGGCGAGAAGGCCTGCCGCCCATACGAATTCGTCGGCGTCTTTCGTGAGCAGCTGCGGCACCACGACCAGGCCCCGGTTGACCTCGGGGTCGAGCTCCGCGCGGACGCGCCCTCCGAACGAGCTCCCGACCCGCGGGGGTGCGATGAACGGCGTGTAGTACCGGTCGAGGGCCCCGAAGCACTCGGCGTGGATCGCTCGGAACGTGTGGCCGGTCAGCCCTTCCATGGGCGCCAAAGACAGAATCATGAACCCTCGCTCACGACATCGGGCGGATAGGGGGCTTGGCGTCGGGCGCGCGGTCTCGCGGTACCTCGCCGGTCGGGCGCGGCCGACGTCAAGCGGTCCTCCATCATACAGGACCGAAGGGGCTTTCGCTTCATCCATGGGCGAGCGAGGGGCGGGTGACGAGACGGGGCGTCAATCCGGGTTGCCGGCAGGGTCGGCCCCTGCCCCGTCCTCCGCCTCGTCGAGGATGGCGAGCGCGTCACGGTACCTCTTGCACCTGCGGGAGCATTCCTCTGCCGGCGGCGGGGTGCTGCCCGCATAGCGCGAGGTGTCGAGGTTGTGCGCGAGGTCGGCCCGCTTGACCGCGCGTGCCAGCGGGTTCACGGATATGGAACGGACGTAGTCGAGATAGGGCACGCCCGCCTCGTGCGTGAGCAGGCGCAGGGCGTCGATGACCTCGGGCGGAAACGCACGGGCAAGCTCGTCGAGGGTGGTATCGGTGTCCTCGACCACGTCGTGCAGCAGCGCGACGCAGACCGCGTGCTCGTCGGGCATCTGCTCCGCGAGGTGGAATGGGTGGAAGACGTAGGGCGTCCCGCATTTGTCGGTCTGCCCGTCGTGCGCCGCGTAGGCGATGCGCATCGCGCGGTTGGTGAGCGGTGTGTATATCATGGCGGCCTCCTTGCGCTGGGACCATTGTCGCACGTTTTGGCCGGGCCCGGCGCATGCCGCGGGCGATCCCGCGAACGCCGCGGCCGTTTCCTGATAGGCTAGGGAGATGCTGAACAACCCATATCGCGTCGCCGTCGCCGGGCCGAGCCGGGCCCGGGGGCGCGGCGCGCCGGGAGGCCCGTCCGGAGCCTCTTCGGACGACACTCGTTCCCGGCGGGGACTCAAGTTGAAAGGAGGGGCGATGGGGGCGATCGATACGGCTGCCCGGCGGCCCTACGGACATGGCGGCGACATCTGGGGGAGCCGCGAGCGCTGGGGCGCGGACATCGTCGACTTCTCCGCCAACACGAACCCGCTCGGCATGCCCGCCGCCGCACGCGAGGCGGCATCGCGCGCCCTCGAGACCGCGGACCGCTATCCCGACCCGCACTGCCGAGAGCTCACGGCCGCCATCGCCGGGCACGAGGGGGTCGACGCGTCGTCCATCCTGTGCGGCAACGGCGCGGCCGATCTCATCTGGCGCCTGATGGCGGCGCTGCGGCCCAAGACGGTGCTCGTCTGCGCCCCGACGTTTTCGGAATACGCCCAGGCGGCTCGGGCCGCAGGAGCCGCCGTGCGCGAGTTCGCGCTTTCCGAGCAAAACGGCTTCGCCGTTGACATGAGCCTGATCGACGCGATCGACGAGAGCGTCGACGTCGTGTTCCTCTGCAGCCCCAACAACCCGACGGGTCGGACGATCGCCCCCGACGTCCTCGAGGCGATCGAGCGGAAGTGCCGCGAGGCGGGCGCCCTGCTCGCGCTCGACGAGTGCTTCCTCGGGTTCGTGGCCGACGGCGTCTCCCGCTCGCGCGTGCGCGCCGCGGCCGCCGGCACGGGCCTCATCGTGTTCAGGGCCTTCACCAAGCTCTACGGTATGGCGGGGCTCCGTTTGGGCTACGCCGTGTCGGGGGACGTCGAGCTCACCGCGCGCATGTACGCGGCGGGCCCTCCATGGGCCGTCTCGTCGATCGCGCAGGCCGCAGGCCGTGCCGCCTTGGGCGACGCGGCGTTCGTCGACCGCACGAGAGGGCTCGTGGCGGGCGAGCGCCCGCGCATCGCGGGCGCCTTCGAGGACATCGGCTGCGCGGTCGTTCCCGGCGAGGCGAACTATCTGCTCTTGAAGTGCCCGGTCGCCGATATGGCCGAGCGCATGGCGGCGCGCGGCGTCATCGTCCGCCCGTGCGCCACGTTCGGAGGGCTCTCTTCCGCCTACATCCGCGTGGCCGTGCGCACGCCCGAGGAGAACGACCGCCTGATCGACGCCGCGCGCGCGGCGCTTGCGGGCGAGGAGGGGATGGAGGCGCCATGGCAAAGCCGCTGATGGTCCAGGGTACCATGTCGAATGCGGGCAAAAGCCTGCTGGTGGCGGGCCTCGCCCGCGTGCTCGTCCAGGACGGCGTGCGCGTCGCCCCGTTCAAGAGCCAGAACATGGCGCTCAACAGCTTCGTCACCAGGGACGGGTGCGAGATGGGTCGCGCCCAGGCCATGCAGGCCGAGGCGGCGGGCATCGAGCCCGATGTGGCCATGAACCCGATCCTGCTCAAGCCCGAGGGCGCGCGCGGCAGCCAGGTCATCGTGTCCGGGTGCGCCATCGGGACCATGCCGGCGCGCGAGTACTTCTCGTATCGGCGCTCGCTCATCCCGACCATCCGCGAGGCGTACGATCGGCTCGCGGCGGACTTCGACGTGGTGCTCGTGGAGGGCGCGGGCTCTCCTGCCGAGATCAACCTGCAGCGCGACGACATCGTCAACATGGGGCTCGCGCGCCTGATCGACGCGCCGGTGCTGCTTGCGGGAGATATCGACCCCGGAGGGGTGTTCGCCCAGCTCTACGGCACCGTCGCGCTGCTCGATGAGGCGGACCGGGCGCGCGTGCGCGGCCTTGTGGTCAACAAGTTCCGCGGCGACGCCTCCATCCTCAAGCCGGGCCTGAAGCCGCTCGAAGAGCTCTGCGGCGTCCCGGTGCTGGGCGTGGTCCCCTATCTCGATATCGATCTGGACGACGAGGACAGCCTCTCGAGCCGTCTTGGCGCCCGCGGGCACGACCGTGCGATCGACGTGGCGGTCGTGCGCCTGCCGCACCTGTCGAATTTCACCGACTTCGACCCCCTGATGCGCCATCCTGCCGTCGGGCTGCGGTATGTGGAGCGCGCGGAGGACTTGGGCCGACCGGACCTGCTCGTGCTTCCGGGCACCAAGAGCACGCTTGCCGACCTGGCATGGCTGCGCGCGACGGGCATCGCGGCGTGCGCGCTGGCGCTTGCCGACCAGGGCACGCCGGTGCTGGGCATCTGCGGCGGGTACCAGATGCTGGGAGAGGGGATCGACGATCCCCTGTCGGTCGAGGGCGGGGGATCGGCGCCGGGGCTCGGCCTGCTCCCGATCCGCACGACGTTCGCGGAGCGCAAGCATCTGACCCAGAGCGAGCTCTCCCTGCATCCCGGCATGGGCGTTTTCTCGTGCTGGGACGGCCTGGTCGCCCACGGGTACGAGATCCATGCGGGGGACACGCGGGTCGATGCCGCTCCGGCGGGATCGGTGCGGGAGGCGGATGGAGCCGTCCGCATGCACGGGGCGGTGCGCGGCAACGTGCTGGGAACCTACCTTCACGGGCTGCTCGACGACGGCTGCATGGTCGACGCCCTGGTCGGTGCGCTGCTGCACCGGCGCGGGCTCCCCGCCTCGACGGTGCCGTCGGCCGCAGACGCGCGCTCCCATAAGGACCGCCAGTACGACCTGCTCGCCGATGCCGTGCGCGCCGCCCTGGACATGGACGCCGTGTACCGCATCATCGAGCAGGGCGCGTAGGCGCAGGGGAGCAGGACGCTCGGCCGCAAGGCGTTGATATGAGACAAGGAGGAGTTGGTCCCATGGATCACCTGTACACCGCTCCGCATGAGATCGAGCGCCGGAGCTTTGAGATCATCACCCGGGAGCTGGGCGAGCGCGCGCTCGACCCGCTTGAGGAGCCCGTCATCAAGCGCGTCATCCATACGACCGCCGATTTCTCGTTCGCCGACACGCTGACGTTTGCGCACGATGCGGTCGCGCGCGGGCTCGAGGCGCTGCGCGCGGGCGCCACGATCGTGACGGATACCAACATGGCGCTCTCGGGCATCAGCAAGCCGGCGCTTACGAAGCTGGGGTGCACCGCGATGTGCTTCATGGCGGACCCTGAGGTCGCTGAGGCGGCGCGCGCGGCGGGAACCACGCGGGCGCATGCGAGCATGGACCGCGCATGCGCTATCGACGGCCCGCTCATCATCGCCGTGGGCAACGCGCCGACCGCGCTGCTGCGCCTGTGCGAGCTGATGGACGCCGGCCGCATCGATCCCGCGTTGGTCATCGGCGTGCCCGTGGGGTTCGTGAACGTGGTCGAGGCGAAAGAGGAGCTGCTCGCGCGCACGGTGCCGGCGATCGTGGCGCGCGGCCGAAAGGGCGGCTCGACGGTGGCGACCGCGATCGTGAACGCGCTGCTGTACGAGATCACGCGCGCGGGGCATCGATGAGCGGGGAGGTCGCCGTCTTTGCCGGCACCACCGAGGGTCGCGAGCTCTGCGAGCGCCTGTCCGCCTGCGGGCGGGATGCCCGCGCGTTCACGGCGACCGATTACGGCGAGGCACTCGTCTGCGATCTGCCCGGCATCGAGGTCCATGCCGGGCGGTTGGACGAGGAGGGCATGGCGGTCGCCTTGAGGGGCTGTAAGACGGTTGTCGACGCCACGCACCCGTTCGCCGTCGAGGCGAGCCGCACCATCGCGGCCGCGTGCGCGCGCACCGGCTCACGCTACGTGCGCCTCGCCCGCGGACGGCTGGACGAGGAGGGCGAGGCGGTGCGCGTGGCCTCCGTGGCGGATGCGGCGGCGTATCTTCGCGCGTGCGAAGGGTGCGCGCTCGTCACGACGGGCAGCAAGGAGGCGCACGCGTTCGCCTCCCCTGAGCTGCTCGAGCGCGTCTATCTGCGCGTGCTGCCCGATGCCTCCGCGATCGCCCGCCTGCGCGGTCTGGGGTTTCCCGCCGCGCGCATCATCGCCATGCAGGGGCCGTTCTCGCGCGAGCTCAACGCCGCGATGCTCAGGCAGATCGATGCCCGCTGGCTGGTGACCAAGGCGTCCGGAGCTGCGGGCGGCGAGGGGGAGAAGCTCGCCGCGGCGCGCGACGCCGGGGCGCGCGTGGTCCTGGTCGAGCGCCCGGTCGAGCGCGCCGGCGCGCGCTCCTTCGACGAGGTGTGCTCGCTGCTCGGCGTGTAGGGGCGCCATCGGCTTTGCGGTCAGGAGCGCGCCCCGAGGTAGGTGAAGACGTTCCGCTCGCCATCGAATTCGAAGACGAGGATGGAGCCGTTGTCGAGCGGCGGGGGAGGGCAGGCGCGGTCGTGCTCGCTTGCCGCCCAGAAGAGCCCCATGACGGTGCCGTGCGAGACGGCGAGCACATCGAGGCCGGGGTGCGCCTCCATGATGCGCGCAAGGCCGGCGACGATGCGCGCGGAGGAATCGGCCTGGGTGTCTCCGCCGTGCGTGCGGTACGCCTCGCCCGGCTTCCAGGGATCCTGCGGGAGGTCGTCCAGGGCGCGGCCCTCGAGCGCGCCGTAGCGCTGCTCGGCAAGGCAGGGTTCGACCGATGAGGGGCACGAGGCGAGCGCGGGGTGCGCATCGCATGCGATCTCGAGCGTGCGGCGCGCCCGCCCGAGCGGGGAGCTGCAGACGGCTCCCACGTTTGCGGCGTGGTCGCGCAGCCATGATGCGGCGGCGCGCGTCTGGGAGACGCCGCGCTCGGTCAGCTGCGAGTCGAGTCCGCCCTGCAGGATGCCGCGGGCGTTGTGCTCCGTTTGGCCGTGGCGCATGAGGTACAGACGGGCCATGGCTAGACGAGCTTCTCGTAGGCGATGCGGCCGAGGTCGGTCTCGCTCTCGTCCTTCTGCGTGAGCTCGATGGGCGCGATCTCGCAGAATCCCTGCTTGGCCAGAAAGCCGCGCATGGCGCGGTTGCCCGGATGGGTATCGATGCGGATGCTTCGGGCGCCGCGCTCCCGCGCGATGGCCTCGGCGGCGTCGAACATGAAGCCCATGACGCCGCCCCCGAGCGCTTCTGCTGCCGTGGCGCTGCGGTGGATGGCGAGATAGGGGGCATCTTCTTCGCCCTCGAACGGATTGGGCGTCAACCAGGGGACCTGAGCGCGGCAGTACTCGGGATCGATGCCGCCCAAAAGCGCCAGAGTGCCCACGAGCGCGCCGGAGGGGTCCTCAGCCACGTAGCAGGAACCCGTCGCGATATCGGCGCGCACGCTCTCGATGTTGGGGTAGCCGCGCTGCCACTGCTCGATGCCGAACTGCGCGATTGTGCGCTTGCCGTCCTCGAGGATCTCGGCCACGCGGGCGGCTTCCTCTTCACGCGCCGGGCGCATCTGCAACACGTTCGCCATAAGGGTCTCTTTCTCTCCTGCGGGGCATGCCCGATTCCGTCGTCAATAAAGCCATCAGATTATGCCCCAATCGGCTTCGCAGCAGCAGTATCCAATTCCACACGCGCAAAACCTCGATACAGAGCCTAGGCATCCGATACTTATAAAAACTTTGATGTCAAAGTACTTGCAATACATGGACATCCAAGTATACTGAGAGGGAAGCGGGGGGACACGATTGCGAGGAGGTGCCTTGATGGTCGTCATCGATATGGTTTCCGTTGTGGCGCGCACGCGTGCGCTGGCAAATCGATATCTGGTGCAGCAGATGGGGGAGCGGGGCCTGGAAGGGCTCGTGACGTCTCACGGGGACGTGCTGCTCCAGCTGTTCGCCGAGGACGGTCTGCCCATGCGCGAGCTTGCCGCGCGGGTGCATCGCGATCCCTCGACGGTTACCACGCTGGTGAAAAAACTCGCTGATGCGGGATATGTTCGTACGGAGCGCGGGGTGCGCGACCGACGATCGGTCGTGGTTCTATTGACCGAACGGGGGCGCGTGCTCGAGCGTGATTTCCAGGAGATCTCTCAGAGCCTTCTGGAGGTGCAGCGCAAGGGGATCGATGATGCGCGCATGGAGGCCGCCCGCGAGGTGCTGCTTCAGATGCAGCAAAACTTTGCCGCCGCGCTCGATGCCGGTTCCGAGGAACGTCACGGCGAGCAGGAGGCTCGATAGGAAAGGACATGAATCATGGCAAAGGTTGCACATAGGGCAAAGACCGGCGAGGCACCTGTGATGACGCGCCGCGCTGTGCTGGCGATGCCGGTGCTCGTCGCGTTGGCGGGAGCGCTCGGCGGGTGCTCGCAGGGCGGTTCGGCGGACACGGGCTCTTCGGCGGGCGGCTCGCAGGCATCTGGCGGGGACCGCACGCTCGTCGTCGCGATGGAGCTTGCCTATCCGCCGTTCGAAACGAAAGATGACGCGGGTGAGCCCTCGGGCATCAGCGTCGACTTCATGCGCGATTTCGGCGAGGCGTACGATTACGACATCGTGATCGAGAACACGGCGTGGGACGGCCTCATCCCGTCGCTTCAGACCGGTAAGGCGGACTGCGTGATCAGCTCCATGACCATCACCGACGAACGCCGCCAGGCGGTCGATTTCAGCGATGCGTACGCGCAGGCGCAGCTCGCGATTCTCGCCAACAGCGGTTCGGGCATATCGTCTGTCGATGATCTGAACCAACGGGGCAAGACCGTTGCGGTGAAGACCGGGTCGACCGGTGACGTCTATGTGACGAATCACCTTACGGAGGCCACGATCACACGCTTGGCCGACGAGTCCGCCTGCGTGACAGAGGTAGTGCAGGGCCGCGCCGACGGCTTCATCTACGATCAGCTCACCATCTATCGAAATCATGAGACCAATCCCGACACGACCGAGGCCGTTTTCATCCCCTTCCAAGATCCGGAGGAGTGGGGCATCGCGGTCAAGAAGGGCGATACCGAGCTGCTCGATGAGCTCAACGCCTTCATCGCAGACAGCAAGGATAACGGAGAGTTCGATCGCCTGACAGAGAAGTATCTCGCTAAGGAGAAGGCTGCCTTCGACGAGCTCGGGTTCACCTGGTTCTTCGATTTCGAATAGGCTTTTTGCCCGCACCGGCAGCTGTTGCTGCATGGGCGGATGAGGGGAGGGACACATGGGTCGACGCATCGCGCGGCTGTTTTGCGCGGAGTCGGGATCGCCGGTTCATCCGGTGGCAGGCGTGCTTAACTACCTGCTGGTTTGTATCGCGGTGCTTGCGGGTGTCTGGGTATCGCTCGCGGCGGTCGGCGTGCAGCTCGATTTCAGTTTTGTCGGGCAGTTCCGCACGAGGATTATCGACGGCTTTCTGCTGACCGTGCAGATTTCCGCGCTCAGCCTTGTGGCGAGCCTCGCGCTGGGCGCCCTCGTGGCATGGGCGCAGGGCTGTCGGGTGCTCGTGGTCCGCTACGCGGCGGATCTCTACGTGAAGATCATCCGCGGAACGCCGCTGCTCGTGCAGATCTACCTGTTCTTCTACATCATCGGCACGGCATGGGGTATCGAAAACCGGATGGTTGCCGGCGTGGCGATCCTTTCGGTCTTCGAAGGCGCCTATATCGCCGAGATCATCCGCGGCAGCTTGCTGTCGATCGACGCCATGCAGCTCGAGGCGGCGCGCGCCGTGGGATTCACGCGAGCGCAAACGCTGCGCTACGTGGTGGTGCCTCAGCTCGTGGCACGCACGCTGCCTGCGCTGACCGGGCAGTTTGCGAGCGTGATCAAGGACTCGTCGCTGCTCTCGGTCATCGCCGTCATCGAGCTCACGCAGACCATGCGCGAGATCAGCGCGACGAACTTCAACATGTTCGGCTGCTACTTCCTGTTGGGCGGGCTGTATCTGGCGCTCACGTTGCCGCTCACGTTTGTGAGCCGCTATTTCGAGAAGAGGTGGGGCTATGCGCATTGAGATTCGCGGCCTTGAGCGCTCGTTCGCGGGACGCGCGGTGCTGCGCGGCGTCGAGCTGGATGACGAGGTGACGACGCTCGCGATCATCGGCCCGTCCGGAGGCGGCAAGTCGACGCTGCTGCGCATCGTGGGCGGATTGCTCGAGCCGACCGCCGGCACGGTCGCGCTTGACGGCAAGGTGGTCGACTATCGGGAACGGGAGCTCGAGCACTACCGGGCTCAGCTGGGATTCGTGTTCCAGCAGGGCGGTCTGTTCCAGCACCTGAGCGCGCGCGAGAACATCGCGTTGCCGCTACGTGCGGTGCACGGCGTTGCCGAGGGGGAGGCGCGCCGCCGCGCCGACGAGCTGCTTGAGCGCTTCGGCATGTCCGTGCAGGCCGATGCGCGACCGGCGGAGCTCTCGGGTGGCCAGCAGCAACGTGTGGCCATCGCGCGCGCCGTGGCGCCTCGGCCGCGTCTGCTGCTACTTGATGAGCCCACGAGCGCGCTCGATCCGGAGTACACGAGCGAGGTGCTCGACATCCTGCGCGACCTGCGCGATGAGGGAGCGCGCTTCATCGTGGTGACGCATGAGATGGGGTTCGCGCGGCATGCGTGCGACAAGGTCGCCTTCCTGTGCGACGGCGTGCTGAAGGAGTACGGGCGCTCGGAGGATCTGTTCGGCAATCCCCGTACACCCGAGCTCAAGCGGTTCTTGGGCAAGTTGCTGGAATGGAGTGTGTGAGATGGATAAGAAGAATCCGGTGTTCGAGGCACCCGCCGCGCCTTCGCTGGGCGTGCTGTACGAGTCGAGCGAATGGTCCGACTTCAAGTTCGCGATGGAGCTCTGCGCGCGGGATGTGCCGGTCCGCATGATCGACATGGAGCGCCCCGATGCGGTGGAGGCCGCCCTCGCCTGCACGATGCTCACCAGCCGTGTGCCGGCAAGCGCCGTGGCGCGCGGGCACGCACGGTCGCATGCGCATATGCTCGAATTGATCGAGGTGGCCGAGGCGGCAGGGATTCCCATGGTGAACACGGGAAGCGCGTTTCGCTATGAGATCAGCAAGCTGCGCGGCGTGCGGACGCTGGGCTCTGCGGGCCTGTGCGTGCCGAAGGTGTACGCCTGTGCGCCTGCTGACAAGATCGATGTGCACGCGCTTTCGTATCCCTGCATCATCAAGCCCGATTGCGGCGGGCGCTCCGCCCGTACCGCGGTGCTGCGCGACGATGCGGAGGCGCGCGCATTTCTGGAGGAGGCTCCGCGCGACACGACCTTTATCATCGAGGAGTTTCTTGTGGCTCGTGCGGGATACGTGACGCGCATCGAGATCGTGGGCGGCGCCTGCGCCCATATCCAGAAGCGCAGCATCGCGGCGTGCGGTCTGTCGTCCTATCACGTGGGATCGACCTACGAGGCATACGACGACACCTGCCCGCAGGAGGTGCGCGATGTCGCCGAGCGGGCCGCTGCTCTGTTGGGGTTCGAGCTCGGAAGCTTCGACGTTATCGAGACCGAGCGCGCGCCCTACATCATCGACACGAATGCGATGACCAACGTGAGCGCGGACTGCGAGGAGCTGCTCGGTTTCGACCTGATGGCCGAGCATGCCGCCTACGTCGCCGCGCGGTGGTTCGAGCATGTGGGGAAGCTTCGATAGGGGTTGTTGGCAAGTTTGGGTGACCTCCGGTAGGCCACCGTGGATACGGGGCCCCTCCGCGTTCATGAAATGGTGTGGAGCGGCGACGGGCGGCGGGACGCTTCCGTTCCGGCTCGCGATGGGTTGAAACGAACCCGTCCCCAACCATCCCAACGAAGGGAGAGATGACTGTGAAAACCATGCAAGAGGTCTACGAGCTGTTCAATGCTATCGGGTGCTGCAGTTTCGCCACGCGCGACGGCGAGAACGGCATCGACGCGCGCATCGCCCACTTCTTCGCCTATGATGATGAGGGTCTTTACCTGCGCACGATGCGTGTGAAGCCGTTCTACCGGCAGCTGAAGGAGGGCGGCGTGCTCGCCGTGTCGGCAGAGAGGACGGGTGCGCCGTGCTCGTGGGATGACGACAACCTGCCGCATTTCCAGCCCGGATATATGGTCCGCGTCTCCGGCGAGGTGCGCGAGCTTACGCGGGCCGAGGTCGACGAGAAGGCGGCGGGCAACCCCCTGTTCAACGTAGCGGTCTACGACATCAACAAGTATCCCGAGACCGTTGTGTTCGTGCTCCATCGCTTCCATGGCGAGTATTACGATTACGACTTCAACATGGTCCATCGCGACCACAAGATCCTGCGCGATCGGTTTGCCTTCGGTGGCGATTCGTTCGTGCCGGCGGGCTTGAGCATCGATCCGGACCGCTGCATTGCATGCGGGGCGTGTGCCGAGGCGTGCACGCACAAGGCGATATTCCCGACCGACGACGGTGCAGCCTACCGTATCCTCGGCGAGCGCTGCGACGAGTGCGGCAACTGCTTCCATGTCTGCCCTGCTGGAGCCGTCCGGTCAAAGGGCTGCTAGTCTGATGGCGGATGCAGCGCCGGGCCGCTTTCGAGCGGCCAGCTAAGCAGGCGCCCGTCCTGCTGTTTGCCGGCACCTGCGTGCTCCCCCTTTTGTGCACTTCTTGGAATGAGCGCCGATACATGCGCGCCGATGCGCGGGTGACGTGTCGCGCGTGCCATAATCTGTCCCACCCCGGTGCCCGCTGACGCCGGGGTCTTGACGTTATCGCTCCCTGTGCAGATGGAGGTTCCCGATATGGCCGATGCACTGACGATGTGTCCGGCGCGTTTCGATGAGGACGCGCGCGGTGCCCACTCTGCGGCTGACCGCGTGGGCGGCAAATATAACCGCTGCCTTGCCGGCCTCACGCGCATCGCGTTCGAGAGCTGGTGCAGGCGATGAATCCCGCACGTATCGAGAAGTTCGCCCGTATCGCCGATGCGCTGCGCTGCCCGTTGTGCGGCGCGGAGATGACCCTGCAGGGGACGAGTCTGCGCTGCGGGCGCGGCCATGGCTTCGACATCGCCGCCAAGGGGTACGTCAACCTGTTGCGACGCGCGGTGCACGACGATTACGATGCCGGTTTCTTCGAGTCGCGGTCGCAGATCCTCAAGGCGGGGTTCTACCGCCATGTGCTCGATGCTCTGCTCGATGTGCTCGACGGTGCAAAGCTTGCAGGCCCGGTGCTCGATGCGGGCTGCGGGGAGGGCTATTACGCGAAGGCCTTGGCCGAGACGCTGGACGTTCCCGTAATCGGGCTCGACAACTCTCGCGATGCGATCGTGCGCGCCGCGCGCGGGGGCAACGGCGTGTGCTGGCTCGTCTCCGACGTGGCGAATCTGCCGGTGCGCGACGGTGCGGCAGGGTGCGTCCTGAACATCTTCACGCCGGCGAACTACGCTGAGTTCACGCGGGTGCTTGCCGAGGGCGGGTGGCTCGTCAAGGTCGTGCCCGGCCCGGACCATCTCGTCGAGCTGCGCGAGCTCGCGGGGGAGCGCTTACGCCACGCGAGCCACTCGAACCGGCGGGTCGTCGAGCACCTGGAGCGGCATATGGCTCTCGAGCGGCGCCTGCGCACCCGTGTCACCTTTGATGTGGCACCTGACCAGGTCGACGACCTGCTGCGCATGACGCCGCTGCTGTTCGGCGTGGACACCGCGGAGCTTCCGCGCGACCGGGTGCACTCGGTCACCGTGGACGCGGAGCTGCTGATCGCCCGCTGAGCTTCCTTTGATGGGTTGAAACGAGCCCGTCCCCAAATGACCCATTCTAGTTCTGGCTCGGATGCTTCTCGAAGAAATCGAAGCGCGGCGGCAGCGGGACCACCTTGTGCTCGCCGGGTTTCTCGCCCAGGCTCGCCACGAGCTCGTCGCAGGTGTCGAAGATGCGATCCCACGAGAAGAACGTGTCGGGGTCGATGGCGAAGTGCTCGCAGATGAGCTCGCAGCCGACCGGCACGATGCCGT
>DGYMJ06203__coassemble_1018_pt1 | contig 13019 bp, 9 predicted proteins | sample DGYMJ06203__metabat2_high_PE_015 | metagenome-assembled genome bin DGYMJ06203
GATGTAGATCTGCAGGAACAGCGGCGTGCCGCGCACGATGTTGACGTAGGTGGTGGCGATGCCGCGCCACAGGCGGAACTTGGACAGGCGCATGAGCGCGAGCACGAGACCCAGCGGAATGGCGAGCGGGAAGGCGACGGCCACGATGGCGATGGACATGAAGAAGCCCGTCAGCACGACCGGGAAGCTCGTCACGAAGATCGTCGGGTCTGCGAACAGGCGCAGGAAGCGGTTGGAGTTCCACGCCTTCACCCAGTCCTGCTCCTCGAGCCACTGGGACAGCGCCTCGGTGGCGGAGATGCCCTGCACGGGGATGACGGGGATGTCCTCGATGGAGGCGTTGTCGACCGCGCCGTCGGCGGTGGAGTAGCTCGCCTCGACCTGCATATCGCCGCCCTCGGTGGGGAAGTAGACGTCGTAGACGATGATGTTCAGGTGGCCCGCCTGGGACAGCGGCGTGTTGAAGTCGAGGACGAGGTCCTGCCCGTCGACGGTCTCGGTGTAGTCGACCTCGTTGCGCGTCATGAGGTCGTCGCCGGTGAGCAGCGTCAGCGCCAGGTCGTCGGTGTTGAACGACGTGCCGTCGGGAATGTGCAGGACGAGCTGGGAGACGTTCTCCCCCTCGTCGACGGTGGCCTCGAAGGTGATGCGCGACTGGGTGTTGCCCATGATGGCGGTGGGGTCGTCTTCGGAGTTGGGTCGCCCGGTGCACTTGACGATCTCCATGGCGTGCGCGGGCGTGGAGGCAAACAGAAGGCACGCGCACAGCGCCACGATGATGGCGCTCAGGGCCGGTGCAAGATGACGACGTGTGGAACTACTACTCACGGGAGCCTCGTTTCTAGCTTCTACATATGGGAAATGCGGCCCCCTTCCGCACCGGAGAGGGGCCGCGAGCAAACGGTTGCGTAAGCTGTTGCCGTGTGATGGGGGATTAGCCCATGTTGTTGGCGATGATCTCGTCGAGCGTGCCGTCCTCGGTCAGCGCGGCGATGGCCTCGTTCATGGCGTCGACCAGGTCGGGGTTGTCCTGGGAGACAGCGATGGCGTACTCCTCGCCGGTGGCGGAGGTCAGCACGGTGTGCTCGTCGGAGTACGCGCCGGCGAGCATCTGGTCGACGACGGCCTTGTTGCCGCAGACCGCGTCGGCCTGGCCGGCCTGGACGGCGGCGAAGGCGTCGGTGAAGTTGGGGAACGGCAGCTGCTCGGCGTTGGGGAAGTTCTCGGCGGCGAAGTCGGCGCCGGTCGAACCGCTCTGGACCGCGATGGTGACGGCCTCGTTGTTGAGCGCCTCGGCGGCGTTGTCCTCGGTGATCTCGGTGTTGTCGCTCATGACCGCGACGGCCTGGTTGTCGATGTAGTACGGGTCGGTGAACAGGACCTGCTCCTCGCGTTCGGGCGTAATGGAGATGCCGGAGAGGCCCGCGTCTGCCTGGCCGCCGGCGACGATCGCCGGGATGATGCCGTCGAAGTCGATGTTGGTGTAGACGCACTCGAGGCCCAGGTAGTCGGCGATGGCGCGGCCGAGGTCCATATCGAGGCCGACGTACTCGCCGTCCTCGAGGTTCTCGAACGGCGGATAGTCGGGTGAGGTGGCAAACGTCAGCTTGCCGGACTCGAACAGGGTGAGCTCGCCGTCGGAGGAGGTGTCGGCGGACCCGGCGTCAGCGGCGGGCGTGCTGCCGGTGGCGGTGGATGCGGTGTCGTTGCTGCAGCCGGCGACACCAAAAGCGGCCATGGCGGAAGCGGCCGCCAGGGGGACAAACTGCCTACGGGTGATGTTCATGAGAGTTCTCCTTCCAAAACCCCATTGAATTCATGAGTGGACCCTATGCTAATTCTTATAACTATGCATGGGCAAGAAAATATATGCATGCAACAGTATGGAAACACCTATCAATATTCATTTTTACTGGGTCATTTTGCAACAATGTGCACGAGTGATGCATAAGGGTGCCGAATAATGCACAGTCCGTGCAAATCAATGTCTTGACATGCAAAGGTCATGTGGGGACGGGTTCGTTGCAACCCATCCTGCCCAGGGGCGGCCGAAGCCGCCGCGGGCGGGCGGCTGCGCCCCGTTTGCTTCCACTTTGTAAAGTATGCGCGGAGAGGGGAGTTTTTCGCTATGCTAATGCAACTGCCGAACCTGCGCCGTCTACGCAGGCGCGGCAATCTGTAGGCAAGCCGCCCGTACCGGCACGGGGCGGCACAGATCAATAAGGAGGACCCCTGTGGCTACCGACCACATCGCAAACCCCGCCGATATCCATTCCATGCACACCCGCACCTGCGGCGAGCTGCGCGCCGAGAACATTGGCGAGGAGGTCAAGCTCACCGGCTGGGTGAGCCGTCGCCGTGATCACGGCGGCCTCATCTTCTGCGACCTGCGCGACCGCGAGGGCATCACGCAGTGCACGTTCGATCCCGAGCACGCCGCGGGCGAGGCGTTCCACACCGCCGAGACCATGCGTCCCGAGTGGCCCATCCTCGTGCACGGCACCGTCATCGCGCGCGACGAGGACACGGTGAACCCCAAGCTCCCCACCGGCGAGATCGAGGTCCTGGCCGACCGCGTCGAGGTGCTCAACCGCTCCAAGACCCCGCCGTTCCAGATCGAGGACGGCATCGAGACTTCCGAGGACACCCGCCTGCGCTACCGCTATCTGGATCTGCGCCGTCCCGAGATGATGGCCAATCTCAAGCTGCGCAGCGATTTCACCTTCGCCATCCGCAGCGCGCTGCACGACCGCGCGTTCATGGAGGTCGAGACCCCGAGCCTGTTCAAGTCCACGCCCGAGGGCGCGCGCGACTTCATCGTCCCGTCCCGCCTGCAGCCGGGCAGCTTCTACGCCTTGCCGCAGTCCCCGCAGCTGCTCAAGCAGCTGCTCATGGTCGGCGGCGTCGAGCGCTACTACCAGGTCGCCAAGTGCTTCCGCGACGAGGACCTGCGCGCCGACCGCCAGCCCGAGTTCACGCAGGTGGACATCGAGATGAGCTTCGTCGAGCAGGACGACGTGATGGGCGCGCTCGAGGACGTGCTGTCCGCCGCGTTCGCCCAGGTGGGGGTCGAGATGCCCACGCCGCTGCGCCGCCTGTCCTTCTGGGACGCCATGGACACCTACGGCACTGACAAGCCCGATACCCGCTACGGCATGACGCTCGTCGACCTCACCGACGTGTTCGCGGGGTCCAAGTTCAAGGTCTTCTCAAGCACCGCCAACACCGAGGGCGAGGTCGTCAAGGCGATCAACGCCAAGGGCGCCGGCGCCTGGCCGCGCGCCCAGATCGACAAGCTCGCCAAGGTGGCCGAGACCTTCGGCGCCAAGGGCCTGGCGTGGATCGCGTTCCGCGAGGACGGCTCCATCAACAGCCCCATCGTCAAGTTCTTCTCCGACGAGGAGATGGCCGAGCTGCGCCGCCGCTGCGACGTCGAGCCGGGCGACCTGGTGATGTTCGCCGCCGGCCCGCGCCTAGCCTCCGACGAGATCCTGGGCGGCATGCGCTGCCACATGGCCGACGCCCTCGACGTGCCGCGCGAGGGCCACGACTTCCTGTGGGTCGTGGACTTCCCGCTGTTCCACTGGGATGACGAGGCCAAGCGCTACGAGGCCGAGCACCAGCCGTTCACCCTGCCGCACGTCGACGAGCTCGACCTGCTGGAGACCGACCCGCTCGCTATGGGCAGCTGCACCTACGACTTCGTCATGGACGGCTTCGAGGCGGGCGGCGGCGGCATGCGCATCCACGATTCCGCGCTGCAGCTCAAGATGCTCGAGTTCATGGGCTTCACCGAGGAGCGCGCCCGCGCGCAGTTCGGCTTCCTCATGGACGCGCTCGAGTTCGGCGCGCCCCCGATGGGCGGCTTCGCGCTCGGTCTCGACCGCGTGTGCATGCTGCTCGCCGGCGCGGACTCCATCCGCGACGTCATGGCGTTCCCCAAGACGAGCTCCGGCTCCGACCTCATGTCGGCCGCGCCGAGCGAGGTCTCCATGGCCCAGCTGAAGGAGGTCGGCCTGCGTCTCATGTAGGCCCTCGGCACGCCTGTAACTTTTTGAGGCGCGGTCAGAACGCGCCGCGCCTCCATGGTGAAAGCCCCCGGATCCCAGTGGATCTGGGGGCTTTGCAGACTAATGGACTGTGATGCGCTCCTACAGCGAGAGCCCGGCGCCATTTCTTGCGATCACGTCGTGGTACCAGGCAAACGAATCCTTGCGGTACCGACGGCACTCGCGCGGGTCGTCATCGGTGCGATCGACATAGATGAAGCCGTAGCGCTTCTTCACGCCGTTGCTTGTGTTTGCTTGGCAGCTTAGACGAGGCTGCGGATGCAGGCGATATCGGCTTCGGGGAGTTCGAGCGCCGGCGTGAACGAGAGCGATGCGATGTCGAGCTCGATGACGGGCGAATCGGCGAACGTGGTGATGGTGAACAGCTCGTTGGTCGCGAGCGTGTCGGGATCCTGGCCGAGCTTCAGGGTCTCGGTCTGGCTCACGCGGAGTATGAACTCTTCGGGGCTGTCGGGTCGCGACGCGGCGAGCCTCCACGCGGCGTAATCCATGCCGCTGAGGGTGTCGGTGAGCTGGGAGATATCCGAGGCGTCGTCGTAGGTGGCGAGCACCTCTCCCGTTTGCGCGTCCTCGACCGTCACGCTCTGCGCCTTGGAGAGCACGCCGTCTTTCCCGAGCAGGTCGGTAAGCACGCTCGGCAGATCGGAGAGGTCCTCGAGGGTGCCCGTCACGTCGTTGATGGCGCCCGCTATGTCGCTTTGCACCTGATCGAGGGCATCGGCCACGTCACCGAGCGCATCGGAGGTCTGGTCGAGGGCGTCTTGGATGGACGGGTCGCTCAGCTCGTCGATGCGCGATCCGGTGTTGTCGGCGACCAGGCAGCCGGAAAGGGGCGCCACGAGCGCCAGCGAAAGCGCGGAGACGGCAAGACGGGTGATGTGGGTGCGCAGCATGCAGGCCTCCTTCGAGATCGATTTCAATTGTAGGGGAGCGCTGCGCGCGTACGGCACCGTATGGCAGAGTTAAGCGATTCCTAAGCAGGGGCGCGGCAGTCGATTACACGGTGATCTCGATCTGGTTGCCCTCAAGCGCCACGATGCAGCTCTCGTAGTACCCGTCGCCCGTGGTGCGCGGGCCGCTTGCGACCCGGTACCCGTCGGCGGCGAGCTGCGCGGTCAAACGGTCGACGGCCTCGGGGCTTCCGACGCTGAAGGCAAGATGCACAAAGCCGGTCCTTGCAAGCGGTTTCTCCAGGTCGTCCATATCGGGTCGCGTCATGATCTCGAGGCGCGCGCCGTCATCGAACGAGAGGAAATAGGAGCGAAACCCCGTCGTGGCGTTGTGATACAGCTCGTTGGATCGGGCGCCGAAATAGCGCGTGAAGAACTGCTTGGCAGCATCCAGGTCGTTGACATACAGGGCGACGTGTTCGATGTGCATGTGACCTCCTTATGGCTAACATGTTCGAACAAGTATACCATGGGTTGGAACGAACCCGTCCCCAACGAACCCATCAGATGCGCGTTTGGCCCGTGTAGATCGAGCGGTTGCCGTTCACGAGGTAGCCCACCGCGCATACGACGAAGAACGCGGGCAGGTTCTCAAAGCCAAAGACCTCGCCGCCGATGAGGATGGGCGCGAGCATCGTGTTGGTGGCGCCTCCGAAGACGGCCGCGTAGCCAAGCGCCGCCGTCAGCTCGAGGGGAAGCCCGAGCGCGCCTGCAAGCACGACGCCCAGGCTCGCGCCGATGGAGAACAGCGGGGTCACCTCGCCGCCTTGGTAGCCGGCGGCAAGCGTTGCGACCGTGAGGGCGAACTTGAGCGCCCAGTCCCAGACGAAGATGCTGGTAGCGCCTCCGCCAGAAAAACTCGCGGAGATGAGGTTGGTGCCCAGGCCGGCATAGCGGCCCTGCCACAGCGCGAGCAGCGCGACCGACAGCGCGACGCCGATGACGGCGATGCGCACGAGCGGGTTGCCGATGCGCGCGGCCTGCCGCTTGGCCGCGGCGAGGCACCAGGCGAAGGCGCCGCCGACCAGTCCGAAGACGATGCCCGCCAGGCAGAGCTGCACGAGCGAGGCGGGCGTGATGGCGAGGGCCTCGGCAAGCGGGACCTCGAATTTCTCGAGCCCCAGGGCTCCTGAGGTCATGCTGGCGGCAAACGACGCGGTGAGCGCGCAGGACAGCGCGCGGTACTCGAGCCTGCCCGCCACCAGGACCTCGAGGGCGAAGACGCAGGCGGCAAGCGGCGTACGGAACAGGCCCGCGAAGCCGGCGGCCATGCCGCAGACCAGAAAGGTGTTGCCCGCATCGCGCAGGGGGGGCTTCCTTCCGACCCAGTGCGCGAGGGTGGCGCCGATCTGCACCGCCACGCCCTCTCGGCCGGCGCTTCCGCCGAACAGGTGCGTGATCCACGTGCCTCCCATGATGAGGGGGACGAGGCGCAGGGGAATCTCGGGTTCCGTGCCGTGGCCGACGTCGAACACGAGGCCCATGCCCCGTCCGGTGTTCTTGCCGAAGCGGCGGTACGCCCATGCGATCACCGCGCCTGCAAGGGTGAGAAACGGGATGAGCTGACAGGGATGCGCGTCGCGGAACGCGGTGATGGCGAGCAGCACGCGGCCGAACAGCGCGTCGATGGCGCCGACCGCGATGCCGATGGGTATACCGATGAGGGCGAGTATCGCGATGGTCCTATAGGTTTCTCCTATACGCATGAGACGCCCTCCCGACGGCGGCACTGCTTGGAACGATGTCATTTCTGCCCATGATGGCACAGCGCACCGTCATGGGTAAAAACGATCCCGTCCGAGAGCGCCACCGCACCGCGCGCGAAAGGCGGTGGGGGAGCAGCCGAAGGCGTGCTCGAAGGCGACGGTGAAGCTCGACGTGCGCGGATAGCCCACGGCGCACGCGATGGCGGCGATGTCGAGGCGGGGGTTGCCCAGCAGCTCCGCGGCGCGCTCCATGCGCGTTCGGCGGATGTAGGCGCCCAGGCTCTCACCCGTCTCCTGCTTGAACGCGGCGCACAGGCGCGTGCGGCTGGTCAGCAGGTCGCGTGCGAGCTGATCGAGCGAGAGCGGTTTTTCCAGATTGATGCCGATGTGACATTGCGCGCTGCGAACCAGCTGCCTTTGCTCCCGCGTGCCCGCTGCGGCCTCGGCGCGCGTCCGCTCGAGGTACCACCCGAGCGCGGTCAGCGCCGCCCACCCCGTATGCGCATGCAGCATCGCCAGATCGGCGAGCCTGCCGCCGAACAGCGGCGTCAGGGCGCGCATCGTGCGGTCGAGCGCCGCCGCGGTATCCCCGATGCACGTGTCGCCCGGTTCCTCCATGAGGGCGCGCGCCGCACGGCGCGCACGTCCGTCCAGCCGATCGAACCATCGGGGCAAAAGCATGATCGACGTCGCGTCCTGCCGCGTTCCGGCACGCAGGATCGACCGGTCGCTTTTCATAGCCCCGTCGCCAAAGATGGCGACGTTGCCGTGCGGACGACTGCGTCGCGGGGGCGCGACCGGGCACAGGGCGAGGCTGTCACGCGAAAGCGTGCAGACGCACAGGCCCGGCACGGATTGCTCGTAAAACGGCATGTCGCGCTTCACGAGCACGCGGTGCGAGGTGACGACGCAGCAGCCGTCGATGCGGTACACGTAGACCGCGGCGTCGGCATCGTCGGTGGACGCACGGCCCGCGAGGGCCTCGCCGCACGGTTCGAGCGCGATGCCGAACTGCTCGACCTGCGGCTCGTAGAGCATCGAGAGGCGGTCGTGCGCGCGGGTGCGTGCCCGCGGTGCCGCGCAGGATGCCGCATCGTTTCGAATTCGTCCCAATCTGGCCTCCATAAGTTAGCCAATGCTCACTCGAATGATAAGTTAGAAAAGCTCAACAAAACAAGAGAGAAGGGGGTATCCCATGGGACAAAACGGTGAGTCCGCCGCCCAGGGCAAGGGGCGCGGCGCCATATCCCAGCTGCTCGATTTTGCAGAAGAACGCCGCGTGCTCACCTATGTGGGCTGCTTGCTCTCGGCGGCATCGATGCTTATCAGCTTCGGTCCCTATATCTGCATCTGGCTCGTCGCCCGCGACCTCATCGCGGTGGCACCCGATTGGAGCGCGGCGACGGGCATCGGCGTCTACGGATGGTGGGCGCTGGTTTTTGCCGTGGGCTCGATCCTGCTGTACTTCGCGGGGCTCATGTGTACGCACGCGGCCGCCTTCCGCTGCGCCTCCAACATGCGCAAGCGCGCCACCGAGCATCTCATGCACACGAGTCTCGGCTACTTCGACACCCATGCGAGCGGCGCGCTGCGCCGCGTGGTGGACGGCTGCGCCGCCGAGACCGAGGGCCTGCTTGCGCACAAGCTGCCCGACACGGCCGGAAGCATCGCCATGATCGTCGGCATGCTCGTGCTGTTCTTTGTGTTCGACTGGCGGCTCGGCCTCGCGTGCCTGGCGGCGGTCGCCATCTCGCTCGCCTGCCTGTTCTACATGATGGGCGGCCGGGGCATGGATTTCATGACGCGCTACATGGAGTCGCTCGTCAAGATGAACAAGACGGGCACGGAATATGTGCGCGGCATCCCTGTGGTGAAGGTGTTCCAGCAGACCGTCTACTCGTTCCGCGCGTTCCACGATGCGATCGAGGAGTTCACGCGCCTGGCACAGGACTACGCGGTCAAGTGGTGCCAGATTCCGCAGTCGCTGTCGCTTACGATCATCAACGGCGTCGTGGTGTTCTTGGTGCCGGTCGCGCTGCTGCTCGCCCCGGGCGAGACGGATTTCGCCTCCTTCGTGGCGAACGTGGCGTTCTACACGATCTTCGCCGCGGTGATTCCGACGGCCATGACCCGCGTGATGTTCATGTCCGAGGCGTTCCAATCGGCGGCCGACGCCGTCTCGCGCGTGAATGAGGTGCTGGCGGCGCCCGTGATCCGGGCTCCAAGGCGGGTGCAGACCCCTGCGGGCAACGACGTGCGCTTCGAGGACGTGACCTTTACGTACGAGGGTGCTGAGGAGCCGGCGCTCGACCATGTGAGCTTCGAGGTCCCGGCGGGCGCGACGGTGGCCCTCGTGGGTCCGTCGGGCGGCGGCAAGACGACGGCGGCGAGCCTCGTCCCGCGATTTTGGGACGTCGATTCCGGACGCGTGTCGCTCGGGGGCGTCGACGTGCGCGATCTCGACCCGCACGACCTCATGGACCGCGTGGCCTTCGTGTTCCAGGCGAACCGGCTGTTCAGGCAGACCGTGCTCGAGAACGTGCGCGCCTCGCGCCCCGACGCATCGCGCGAGGAGGTCCTGGCGGCTCTTTCCGCGGCGCAGTGCGACGACATCCTGGAGAAGCTGCCGCAAGGAGTCGACACGCTGGTGGGGACGGGCGGCACGTATCTGTCCGGCGGCGAGGTCCAGCGCCTCATGATCGCCCGCGCGATCCTGAAGGACGCGCCCGTGGTCGTGCTCGACGAGGCGACGGCGTTTGCCGACCCGGAAAACGAGGTCAAGATCCAAAAGGCCTTCAAGCGCCTCGCGCGCAGCCGCGACGGCGCCCCGCGCACGGTGATCATGATCGCCCATCGCCTCTCGACGGTGCGCGGCGCGGACAACATCGTGGTGCTCGATCGAGGGCGCGTGGCCGAGCAGGGCTCGCATGGGCAGCTGCTTGCCGCGGGCGGCATCTACGCGCGCATGTGGGCCGATTACGAGCGGGCCGTGAGCTGGCGCATCTCGAGCGACGCGGCGTCAACGGAGAGGGGCGATGCCCGATGAGCATCAAGGAGAAGTACGCGCTCACCGACGAGGGCGTGCGCAACGTCAAGCTCGGCGCCGCGTGGACCGCGGCGGCCAACATCGCCGTGTTCGCCGGCGTCGGCATCATCTACATGCTGATGGATGCGTTCATGGCGCACCTCACGGACGGCGCCGCCCTGCCCGATGCGCTTCCGTACCTGGCGGGCCTGGCCGTGTTCATCATCGTGCTGTTCGTGGCGGAGTACTACGCCTACTACTATCAGTATGGCGTGATCTACAAGGAGAGCGGCCGCCAGCGCATCAACCTCGCCGAGCGCCTGCGCAAGCTGCCGCTGTCATTTTTCGGCCGCCGCGACCTCGCGGATCTCACCGAGACGCTCATGACCGACGTCAAGACGACCGAGCACGCCTACAGCCATGTGCTGCCGGAGCTCTACGGTGCCTACATCACGCTTGCCGTCGCGGCGGTGGGGCTCTTTGCGTTCGACTGGCGCCTCGCCCTCGCCTCCCTGTGGAGCTGTCCGGTCGGCTTGGCGGTGCTGTTCGGCGCGCGCTCGGCCCTGCAGCCGATGATGCACACCACCCGCATGCGGGGGCTTGCGATCTCCGAGGATATCCAGGAAGCGCTCGAGTGCGTGCGCGAGGTGCGCGCCACCAACCAGGAGGAGCGCTATCTCGAGCACATCCGTCGCGACGTCGACGAGGCCGAGCGCCAGGCGTTCAAAAGCGAGATCGCGTGCGGCGTGTGCGTGAACGGCGGCCAGATCATCCTGCGTCTGGGCTTTGCGACCACGGTGCTCGCCGGCGCGGCCTTCATCATGGACGGCACCTGCACGTTCATGACGCTGTTCGCCTTCCTCGTCGTGGTGAGCCGCATCTACGCTCCGTTCGACCAGTGCCTCATGCTGATCGCCGAGTTGTTCTCCGCGCGCACGGCGTCCGCCCGCATGCGCTCGTTTTACGAGGAGCCGCTCGCCACGGGAGACGGCGCGTTCGAGCCGGCCGGCCATGACGTGGTGTTCGACGACGTGAGCTTTTCGTACGGCGGCGCGGAGCAGGTCCTCTCGCATGTGAGCTTCACGGCGCGCGAGGGGGAGGTCACCGCGCTCGTGGGTCCCTCCGGATCCGGCAAGTCGACGTGCGCCCGCCTGGCGGCCCGCTTCTGGGACGCGTCGGATGGCCGGGTGAGCGTGGGCGGCGTGGACGTCTCGGCCGTGGACCACGAGTCGCTGCTGCGCGACTTCTCCGTGGTGTTCCAAGACGTCTTGCTGTTCGACGACACGGTGATGGGCAATATCCGCCTGGGCCAGCGCAACGCCACCGACGAGGAGGTGCTCGCGGCGGCGCGGGCCGCCAACTGCGACGACTTCGTCTCCCGCATGCCGCAGGGCTACGACACGATGATCGGCGAGAACGGCTCCAAGCTTTCCGGCGGCGAGCGCCAGCGCATCTCGATCGCCCGCGCCCTGCTCAAGGACGCACCGGTTGTGCTGCTCGACGAGGCGACGGCGAGTCTTGACGTCGAGAACGAGACGGCGGTGCAGACGGCGCTGTCGCGGCTGCTGGCGGACCGGACCGTCATCGTGATTGCCCACCGCATGCGCACGGTGCTTTCGGCGAACAAGATCGTGGTGCTCGACGAGGGGCGCGTCGTGGAGCAGGGGAGCCCTGACGAGCTGCTTGCTGCCGACGGCCTGTTCGCGCGCATGGTCCGCCTGCAGCGCGAAAGCGCCGACTGGATGCTGTAGCGCGCAAGTGCGACTTTTGTACGGGGCCGCTTGCCTCCCTCGGCTGTCGGGGGCAAGCGGCCCCGTCCCATCACACCTTCTGGCGCACGGCGGTATCGCGGAAGCGGAAATGGTCCAGGCGGTGGCGCGACTGCGTGCACTCGATGAGGATGCCTTGCGCGTCGAAGGTGCGGTTGTCCACGACGGCCAGGTAGTCGACGCCGTCGAGGTCGAGCAACGCGCGGTCGCGCTCGTTGGCGCGCTCGCCGGTGATGGTGCGCTTGCTCATGGCGATTGTGATGCCCAGCGTGTGTTCCATGTATTCATATATAGACGAGCGCGCGATGTCCTCGGTGATGTCGGGGACGACTTCGGTGAGAAACAGGCTGCAGTCGCGGATGAGGGCCTCGTCGTGTATGACGCGCACGCGCTCGACGTAGGTCAGATCGACCCCCTCCTCGAAGCCGTAGGCGGTGGCGATCTGCTCGGTGGCGGTGAGATGGTGGATGTCCACCACGCGGGTCTCGGCTCGAAAATGCGAGCGCCGGCCCGCCTCGCGGAACGACTCGATCTGTCCGACGGAGAAGGTCTCGCGCTCCGTTTTCTGGAAGACCACGCGCACGCCCTTGCCGTGCACCGGCTGCACGTAGCCCTGTTCGCGCAAGAGCCCGAGCGCGCGCCGGAGCGTGTTGTGCGAGCAGGCGTAGTACTGGGTCAGCTCCGCCTCCGAGGGGAGGAAGGACTGGAACGGGTAGGTCCCGTCCTCGATGGTGTCGCGCAGGTCGCGAAAGATAGCGTCGTATCGGGCTTTCACAGATCCACCGCCAAGAGAATCGCATCGTCGGTTATCGGATACCCACAGCTTATTCAGATAAGTGCACGCGTGCAAGCGGAAGGCGCCGAGGGGTCAAAAGCGGCCTAATCGGCCACATCTTCGCTGCTCAGCAAACCGTTTGCGGGTAAAAACCGACCGTTTATGGCAAATCAAACTTATTCAAATAAGTTTTGAGCCTGCGGGCGTACACTTGCGTCAGCAACTTATTCAAATAAGTTATCTGCGAAAGGGGTTACCGCATGGCAAAGTACACAGAGGATGCCGCAAAGCTCCTCGACCTCGTGGGCGGAAAGGAGAACATCTCCGCCGTCACCCACTGCATGACGCGCATGCGTTTCGTGCTGGTCGACGAGGGCAAGGCGGACGTGGCGGCTATCGAGGAGCTGCCCGCCGCCAAGGGCACGTTCACGCAGGCCGGACAGTTCCAGGTCATCATCGGCAACGACGTGGCCGACTTCTATCAGGAGTTCACGAAGGTCTCCGGCATCGAGGGCGTGTCGAAGGAGGCCGCCAAGGCCGCGGCGGGAGCGAACCAGAATCCGCTCCAGCGCGCCATGGGCGTGCTCGGAGAGATCTTCGCCCCGCTTATCCCCGCGCTCATCTGCGGCGGTCTGATCCTGGGCTTCCGCAACATCATCGGCGAGGTCAACTTCTTCAACGACGCCGGCGCCTTCGATCTGGAGCACGGCACGAAGTCCATCGC
>DGYMJ06203__coassemble_1025_pt1 | contig 12941 bp, 7 predicted proteins | sample DGYMJ06203__metabat2_high_PE_015 | metagenome-assembled genome bin DGYMJ06203
GCAACGCGGCCTACAAGCCCGTCATCACCGCGACTCAGATGCTCGACTCCATGCAGCACAACCCGCGCCCGACCCGCGCCGAGGTCGCCGACGTCGCGAACGCCATCTATGACGGCACCGACGCCGTCATGCTCTCCGGCGAGACCGCTGCCGGCCAGTACCCGGTCGAGGCCGTCAAGATGCAGGCCCACATCGCGCACGAGACCGAGAAGCACCTTCCCGTCCACGCGCAGCTCAAGGCCCCCGAGAACGCGCACGGCACCCGCGTCATCAACAACGTCGTGGGTATGTCCGCTGTGAACATGGCCACCGTCGTGGGCGCCAAGTGCATCACCGTCCCCACCACCACCGGCCGCACCGCGCGCCTGATCTCCCACTTCCGTCCGAACGTGCCCATCTGCGCGTTCTCCCGTCACGAGTGGGCCGTTCAGCAGATGATCATGTACTGGGGCGTTGATCCGCACCTGGCCGCCATCACGCAGGGCACCGTCAACGGCACCATTATCAAGGCAATCGAGACCGCCAAGGAGCTCGGTTACGTCAAGGAAGGCGACCTCACCGTTGCCACCGCTGGCGATCCGCGCATGTCCATCCACCTCGACGGCAAGGCGACGTCCACCAACGTGGCCTACGTCGCGCAGGTGCGCTAACGCCGGCTCCCGGCTTTTTGCCGCACGCCTGCCCTTTTGACAGCTTGCATACCCCCGTCTATATGTGTAGGCGGGGGTATTCTTTTACTCTTGCGCCATGTGATGCATAGGTTCCATTTGGTACACATCATATTGTTTTGCTTTCTTTTATAGTTCTTACTTAACTTGTGATATTCTGGTCGCATGAGAAGACTTTATGCGACAGACAAAACGGCACTTGAGCTCATCCGTTCGGGCGCCATGCCGCGTGATTACGCGTCAATTGCGTTCGCGCCGGCCGATATGCTCGATGCGGCAAGCAACGCGCGCGACATCAAGCGGCTCATCGAGCGCTCGGACACCATTGCCCGGCTCACGACGCCCTACATTGTGCTGGTCCCCGAACATACCCATCGGCGCAACTCCAAGCTCATCACCTGCCGAGCACTCTCTGCGAGCATCACGGAGCCCTATCTTGTCGGCATCGATGAAGACTGCCTGTGCGTGACACCCGAGCTGTTGTTCATCCTGTATAGCCAGAAGCATTCTCTCGCGTCGACCATCCAGGTTGGATTGGAGCTGTGCGGAACCTATACGCAGCCCGCCTTTTCCGATCACGAATGCTTTACTACATATGACCTGCCCGTCTTGACGACCGCAAAGTCTATTCGGGAGTTTATAGCGCGCAATCCGGGCATATACGGCGCAAAACGGGCAAAGCGGTTTGCGCGCATCTTGCGGGACGGGTCCGCCTCACCTATGGAAACCGCACTGTTCTTGCTGCTCTGCCTGCCGGTATCCGAAGGCGGCTACGGCCTTCCCTTGCCGGAGCTCAACGCCGACCTGCCGGTTATCCAGTATCTGGGATCGCTGCATGTCCCTCAGATCCGCTACGGGGACCTGGTCTATCGGGCCGCGCGCGTCGTATTGGAATACCAGAGCAGCGAGCATCACACAGGAGTAGAGAAGAGGGAGTCAGACGAGGATCGGCGCGACGACATCGAGGCGACCGGCTACACCGTGATGTTCATCACGCCGTCGCGCATCAAGGATTTCGATCGTTTTGAGGCGGTCGTGCAGCGGCTCGCACACTATCTGGGGGTAGATTTCTCTCGCTGCGAGCCCGGACGGAGCGCATCCCGTCTTGCGCTGAGGAAGCTTCTGCTGCCCAAATCTTGGACTGCATAGGATTCTTATAAACGTACAGGTATCGGAAATTCAAATGTATAAAAAACCGTTTTGAGCAAAACCCACAAAGATGGAGGGTTGAGTTTGGTGCGATTTTTGAGTGCCATTTCTCCCTATGCGCCATACCCCTCAACAAACGCCCAGTTGAATCCTGCGGTTTTGTTGAGGGGTATGGCACCTGTGAGCGAGGAACACTCAAAAATCGCACCAAACTCGATATTCATGGATTTTGGGCCGCCCTGGAGCGACAGCGCGCACGGGCGCGCCGGCTACAGACGCTCTTCGAGGGCGCGATCGGTCGTGTCCAGAACCTCGGCGAAAGTGATTTCGAAGAAATCCTCGGTGAGCAGCTGATAGGGAGCGTGGTCGGGAGCCCCGTTGGTGCGCACGATCTCGTGCGCCACCACGATGGCGTCGTGCACGTGCTCGCGCGCGATCGGATATTGGGGAAACTCGGCTGCGGCCTGCAGCAGCGCGGGCGTCTCCCGCGGAATCGAGACGATGGGCAGCATCTTGCCGAACCCGTCGAAATCGCCCTGCTTCTTGATGCGGAACTGCTCGCTCGGCTTGCCGCCGTGCGCATCCAAGAACTCGTTGACGCGGGTGTTCCACAGGTTGTCTGCCACCAGGTGCGCCCAGGTGCCGAGCAGAACATCGAAAAGGGTGCGCTCGGGCCGTGGCGCGGAAGCGTCCCCGCATCGATCCCGCTCGACTGCGGATGCACCCTGCTGCCCCTCGAAACGCTGGGGGAAGTGGATGCGGTCTATGACCTCGCGCTCCTCGACGATACTCATCGGCCGCACGAACGCGCAGCTGCGGTCCTCGTCGGACAGCAGCGCGGCCTGCGGAACGACATAGGTGTCCCAGAACTCGCGCTCACGCGGCTTGGGGATGAACGCGGGCGCGGCAAAATGCGTGGTCCGGTACGGAATGGGCTTGCCGATGCCGGGAACCATATACCCCACCATGATGTCGGGCACGAGGCTGCCGAACAAAAACGCGTTCGCGTCTCGAACCGTGCGGGCCACCGCACCGCCGCGCTCAAGCAGGCGCTCGGCCTCGGCGATATGAATGTTCCAGCTGGGCATAGGGTGCGCATCCTCCAAACGAACAAGGGTCCGCGCTAGGCACGGACCCTTTCAGTATAAAAGACCAATGCGTCAACGCGCCGCGACGACAGTTAAGACCTGACCTCGCCGCCCGTGGCTTTGCAGACCTTCGCCACGAGCTTGGAGTGGGCGCGCTCGACCTCCTCGGACGTGAGCGTATGGTCGTCGGAACGATAGGTCAGCGCGAACGCCATGGACTTCTTGCCCTCGCCCACGCGCACCGGGTCGCGGTACACGTCGAACAGGCGCACATCGGACAGCAGCTTGCCGCCGGCGCTTACGATGCGGCGCTCCAGATCCTCGCAGGTCACGCCCTCATCGACAACGATTGCCAGATCGTGCTCCACGCTCGGGAAGCTCGAGAACTCGTGGTAGGCCTCCTGGTTGCGGGCGCCGCGCAGCAGGGCCTCGAAGTTGAGCTCGAAGGCGACCACGGGAAGATCGATGTCCATGGCCTCGCGCGCATCGGGGTGGATCTCGCCGACCCAGCCGAGCACGGTGCCGCCGGACAGCACCTCGGCGCCGCGACCGGGCTGCAGGAACGCGTAGCCCTCGCCCTCGGCGGGACGGAAGCGAACCTTCTCGACACGCAGCTGGGCAAGCAGCTCCTCGACCACGCCCTTGCCGTCGAAGAAGCGCAGCGGCGCGAACTTCTGGTTCCACGTCACGTCGCCCATGGCGCCGGACAGCACGCCGGAGACGCTCACGTTCTCCTTGGGCTTGCTGGCGTTCTCGCGGCCGTGGAACAGGCGGCCGATCTCGTAGAGCTGCACGTTGGCGATACCGTGGGCCTCGTTATAGGCCACGGAGCGCAGCAGACCCGGCAGCAGCGAGCGGCGCATCTCGGTCTGCTCGGCAATCAGCGGGTCCATGAGAACGACGGGAAGGCCGCGGCCCTCTTCCGACATGCCGATCTTCTTGAGGTCGTCGGCCGCGGCAAAGGCGAAGGTCGTGGTCTCGTTCAGGCCGCAGGCACGCAGAATCTGGCCGATCTTGCGGGTGAGATGCTGCTCGCGCGTCAGGCCGCCGATGTGGTTCTTGGCGGCAGGGATGGTCGCCTCGACGCGGTCCATGCCCCACAGGCGCAAGATCTCCTCGATCAGGTCGATCTCGCGCGGCAGGTCGGGGCGGAAGCTCGGCGGCACGACGCGGAACGCCTGCTCGTCGCCCTCGCACGCGCGAGACACCGTGCAGCCCAGGCGGGTCAGGGCGCGCTCGATGAACTCGGGATCGATGTCCGCGCCGCAGATGGCGTGCACGCGCGCAAGGCGCAGCGTGAGCTCGGGCTGCTGCTTGGGCGCGGGATAGAGGTCCACGTAGCCCGGAGCGACCTCGCCGCCGGCGAGCTCCTCGATCAGCGCGCACGTGATGTTGGCCACGTCCGCGCAGCCGGTCTCGTCGACCTGGCGCTCGAAGCGGATGGACGCGTCGGAAATCAGGGACAGGTCGCGGCTCGTGTGCGAGGTGCGCCCGGAGTCGAAGCAGGCGCTCTCGACCATCACGTCGACGGTATCGTCCTCGATCTCGGAATCCATGCCGCCCATGACGCCGGCCAGCGCCACAGGGCGCTCGCCGTCGGTGATGAGGCTCATGCCCGCGGACAGCGTGCGCTCGACGCCGTCGAGCGTGGTAAACGTCTCGCCCTCGCGCGCGGCGCGCACCACGACGGAGCGCTTGCCGTCGCGCTCGGCGAACGTGGACAGGTCGAACGCGTGCAGCGGCTGGCCGGTGAGCATCATCACGTAGTTCGTGATGTCGACGATGTTGTTGTGCGGGCGGATGCCGAGCGCGTTCAGGCGCTGGACCATCCAGTCGGGGCTGGGGCCGACCTTCACGTTGCGGACGATGCGCGCGACGTAGCGGCTGCACATGCCCTCGCCGTCGAAGGCGACCGAGATTTCGTCGGCGGTCGGACGGCCGACCTCCTCTTTGATCTGGGGGTACTCGACATGGTAGTCGCGGTCGTAGATGGCGCCGACCTCGCGCGCCATGCCCACCATGGACAGGCAGTCGGGGCGGTTCGGCGTGATCTCGCAGTCCAGCACGGTCTCGGAGGTGCCCTGGTACTGGGCGAACGACACGCCCACGGGCGCGTCGGGCGGCAGGATCATGATGCCGGAATGGTCGCCGGACAGGCCCAGCTCGCGCGCGGAGCAGTTCATGCCGAACGACACCACGCCGCGCAGCTTGGACTTCTTGATCTTGACTCCGCCGGGCAGCTCAGCACCGATCAGAGCGGTCACGATGTGATCGCCCTCGTTGAAGTTCTGGGCGCCGCACACGATCTGCAGCGGCTCGGGCGCGCCGTCCTCGCCGAGATTGAACTCGCCCACATCGACCTTGGTGACCCACATATGGTCGGAATCGGGATGGGGCTCTTTGGAAACCACCTGGGCGGTGACGACATGGTCGAAGGACTCGCCCACCGTATCAACGGACTCCACCTCGGTGCCCGTGCGAATGAACTCGGCGACGAGATCGGCCGGATCGGACGGCAGCTCGATCATCTCGCCCAACCAACTATAAGGAACGCGCATTGCGATTTCTCCTTTATGACATGTAGAACGGTTTCGGCTTTCGCATGAACGGTCTCGAACAGGCGCGACGCCCAGGGCGTCGCGCAGGACCGGCTTGGGAAGGCTTCCCTAGAACTGGTTCAGGAAGCGCATGTCTCCCGTCATCAGCGTGCGGAGGTCGGGCAGGTCGTAACGGAGCGCCGCCACGCGCTCGACGCCGATGCCGAAGGCGAAGCCGGAATAGCGCTCGGGATCGATACCGCAGTTCACGAGGACGTTGGGATCAACCATGCCGCAACCCAGAATCTCGATCCAGCCGGAATGCTTGCAGAAGCTGCAGCCCTCGCCGTGGCATACGCCGCAGCTCACGTCGACCTCACAGGAAGGCTCGGTGAACGGGAAGAAGTGCGGCCGGTAGCGCGTCTTGCGCTCGGAGCCGAACATGCACTTGACGAAGTAGTCGAGCGTGCCCTTGAGGTCGCCGAACGTGATGCCCTCGTCCACCACAAGGCCCTCGACCTGGTTGAACTGCGGCAGATGGCAGGCATCGGGGGTGTCGGGGCGGTAGACCGTGCCCGGGGCGATCATGTAGATGGGCGGTTTCTGCTCCTCCATGGTATGCACCTGCACGCCCGAGGTCTGGGTGCGCAGCAGCACGTCGGACTCGCCGTGCGCGTGCGCCTCGGCGTGGGCGCAGGTGCCGGGCGCGTTGTCGACCACGTAGAACGTGTCGCGCGCGCTACGGCTGGGATGGTCCATCGGCGCGTTCAGCGCGGTGAAGTTGTAGAAGGTCGTCTCCACGTGCGGACCGTCCTCGACCGTGTAGCCGATGCCGCAGAAGACGTCCTCGATCTCCTCGATGATCTGGTTGATGAGGTGCTGATGGCCGATCTTGGGGCGCGCGCCGGGCAGGGTCACGTCAACGGCCTCGGTCGCCATGAGGTTGCGCATGGCCTCGCGCTTGAGCGCGCCGCCGCGGCGCTCCAGCAGGCTCTCGGCCAGACGGCGCAGCTCGTTGGCGCGCTTGCCGAGCACAGGGCGCTCCTCGGGAGCCACCTTGCCCATCATGTGCATGACCGAGGTGATCTCGCCCTTGCGGCCGAGCAGCGCCACGCGCGCCTGCTCGAGCGCGTCGATGGTCACAGCGCCCTCGATCATCTCCTTTGCCTTGGCTTCGAGCTGGTCAAGGTCTTCAATCAGACTCATGAAACATCCCTTCTCAATAAAAAACCGTCCTTGCACGTGGGGAAACCCCGTGTGCAAGGACGGACAGATCCGCGGTACCACCTTGTTTGGCTGCCGGTTGTCGCGCCCGGCATACCCTCTTTTGCCCGATATCGCCCGGGCGGGCGGCTTCCCTACTCAGCTGCCGTGTTCCGGCACGTCCGTTCAGGTCGCTGCTCGGGAGTGAACGCTGTGTCCTTGCCCACGCAGGAAGGCTTTCAGCCGGTGACCTTCCCTCTCTCTGCGGGACGCGGCGGGCACAACCCTCTCCGTCAACGCGTTGAGGGCAAGGATAGCACAAGCGCTTGCCGCAAACCCGCGCAAGCGCACATTCCACGCTTTTCGGCGCTTTTTGGGACGGGACCCTTTTGCCCGGAACGCGCGTCGCGTGCGCGGCCGGCCGGATGCTTACCAATGTTTTGCCATAGGCTTACGAAGCCGATACAGCTACACTTGTTGGAATACTCAATCGCACGGAGGATGAGGAGAACGCGATGGGAAAGGCAAAGATCAACACCCACAAGCTGGGCAAGAAGCTGCGAAAGCTCGAGCGCAGGCTGTGGACCTACGAGTACCTGCTCAAGATTAGCGAGTTCGACGGCGCCACCGTGGCACCCGAGAACGGCGCCGCGGCTCGCGGCGAGGCCCTGGGCACGCTCGCCGCCGCCCATCACAAGCTGCTCACGAGCGACAAGGCCATCGAGCTCGTCCGCGCGCTCGAGAAGGCGGCCGCCAAGGACAAGATCACCGGCCAGCTCGCCGATGAGGTCCGCGTGCTCGCGCGCGACCAGCGCGAAGCGCTCGTCATCCCCACCGAGGAAGAAGAGGCCTGGACCCGCCTGATCTGCGAGGCGGATGCTGTGTGGCACAAGGCGAAGGCTGCCAACGACTGGGCGTCGTTCGAGCCCTACGTCGACCGCATCGTCAAGACCTGCAAGCGCCATGCGGGCTATCTCGATCCCACGCGCGACCCCTATGACGTGCTGCTCGACCAGTACGAGCGCGGGCTCACCTCCCAGGCCTTCGACGCGTTTTGCGACCAGGTGCGCGCAACCGTCGTCCCGCTCGTGCACGCCATCGTGGAGCACGGCGTGCAACCCAACGCCTCGTTCCTCCAGGCGCGCATCCCCGAATCCATCCAGAAGGCGATCTCGTTCGACCTGATCGACCTGGTGGGCATCGACCGCGCCGACACTGCGCTCGCCTTCACCGAGCACCCCTTCTCCGAGGGCTTCGCTGTCGGCGACGCGCGCATCGCCACGCATATCTACGAGGACAACGTCATCTCGAACGTCTACTCCATCATCCACGAGGCGGGCCACGCCATCTACGAGCTGGGCGTCGACGAGGCCTACGCCTACACGTGCCTGGCGGGCGGCACGTCCATGGGCATCCACGAAAGCCAGTCGCGCTTCTTCGAGAACACCGTCGGCCGCAGCCGCGCGTTCATGGGCCCGCTGCTGCAGATCCTGCGCCGCCGCATCCCCGCCATCTACGACAGCGTCTCCGAGGAGGAGCTGTACCGCGCCGTCAACATCGCGGAGCCCTCGCTCATTCGCACCGAAGCCGACGAGCTCACCTACCCGTTGCACATCATGATCCGCTACGAGATCGAGCGGAAGCTGTTCTCCGGCGAGGCGACCGCGCGCGACATCCCGGGCCTCTGGGACGAGCTGACCATGAAGTACCTGGGTATCGAGGCGCCCGACGACACGCACGGTTGCCTGCAGGACACGCACTGGTCGGGCGGCAGCTTTGGCTACTTCCCCACCTACGCGCTGGGCAGCGCCTACGACGCGCAGTACGCGCCGGCCATGGCGAGCGCCGGCATCGACCTGGAGGCGGCGTGCGCCTCGGGCGACCTGGCGCCGGTGCGCGCATGGCTCGAGCAGAACATCTGGCGCTGGGGCCGCGGCAAGGATGCGCCCGAGCTCATCGAGAACGCCTGCGGCGCGCCGTTCGACGCGACGTATTACTGCGACTACCTCGCCAAGAAGTTCGGTGCGCTCTACGCGCTGTAATGCTTATGTTTCGTTTTTGACGCGGGCGCGCCGCAGGGAGGAGATCTCCCTGCGGCGCGCCCCTTTATCCCAAGCTTGCGATTCCCCTGCGCTCGGATGGGGTATCCTGCCTGTAAGTTCATCCGTCGAAAGGAAACGCCATGTTCGGCTTCATCCTCATCGTCGTGCTCGTCCTGCTCATCATCAGCATCGCGACAGGCAACCTGTTCTTCGTGGTCAAGCAGCAGCACGCCGTCATCATCGAGCGCCTGGGCAAGTTCAACCGCATCGTCGGCCAAGATCCCCTTCATCGACCGCAAGGCGGCCACGGTGAGCCTGCGCACCATGAAGAACGGCTTCGATATCGACGTCAAGACCGAGGACAACGTCACCATCGGCCTCGAGGTCTCCGCGCAGTACCACGTGAGCTACGAGCTCGGCAACGCGCCGCAGGAATCCGGCGTGTACAAGAGCTACTACATGCTGCAGCAGCCCGTCGCCCAGATGCGCGACTTCATCACCGACGCTCTGCGCAGCTCCATCCCCGTCTACACCCTCGACGAGGTCTTCGCTAAGAAGGACGACATCGCCAAGGACGTGAACGCCACCGTCTCCGAGCAGATGGCGGCCTACGGCTTCACGCTCGTCTCGACGCTCATCACCAAGATCGCGCTGCCCGCCGAGGTCGAGAACTCCATGAACCAGATCAACGCCGCCCAGCGCACCAAGGCCGCGGCGCAGGACCTGGCGGAAGCCGATCGCATCCGCCGCGTCACGGAGGCCAAGGCGGAGGCGGAGGCCATGGAGCAGGCGGGCGAGGGCATCGCCAACCAGCGCAAGGCCATCGCGCTCGGCATCAAGGACTCGCTGGAGATTATCCAGGAGACCGGCGTGGGCAACGACGAGGCGAACCTGCTGTTCATGTTCACGCAGTGGACCGAGATGATGAACGAGTTCGCCAAGAGCGGCAAGAGCTCCACCGTGGTGCTGCCGAGCGATTTCCGCCAGTCGGCGAGCATGTTCGAGCAGATGATCGCTGCCGGCGAGGCCAACGACGCCGGCAACGTGCCGCCGGTGACGCCTGAGGGCTAGCGGCTCGCCCGCGCGCCCAGCCTGCCGCCCCGCACACGCACGCGCAACGCAAAGGCGCCCCGTCCGGACCGCTTTCCGAACGGGGCGCCTTGCTGTACCGCGTGTGTGCGGGGGACTCTACAGATTGCCCTCGCGCGCATCCTGGCAGGTCGGGGTCACGCGCATCTGGAGCTCGCCTGCCGCATCGGAGGGAACCGTGATCGTGTAGGTCACCGTGCAGCTCTCCTCGTCATACAGGTCGAGCATGCCGTACGTGACGTTCAGCCCGTTGTAGGTGCCTTCCTTCATGGTCATGTCGGCCTGGCCGTTCACCTGCACGTTCACATCGGAGATGGTGCCGCCCGCAGGTGCGAACAGGTAGACGATGTAGCGCTCGAGCGGCACGAGCTGAATCGAGCCGTCGTCCATCCACTTGTTCACGCCCACATACCCTGGCAGGTTGGCCGCCTCCGCCTCGGTGCAGGTGTTGGCGATGTCGACCGTGACGTCGTAGGTCGTGATGCCGTCGCCGCGCTTCATGCCCGAGGAGACGTCCACGTTGAGGTCGAGGTACCAGTCCATCTTGGAATAGCCCACGTTGTTGAGGTAGACGCCGGCCTCCGGAACGCCGTCGACATCGCCCGCGTCGGGCAGCTCGTTGGCGATGCCCATGTCCTCGATCGCCTGCTCCTCGTCCGCGTCCTCCATCCAGACGATGAAGCGCCCCTCGTCGCAGCCGCGCGCGAAGACCTGCACGAGCCCGGCCATGTCGGCCTCGCCGATGCCGGACAGGATGCGGTCGAAGGCCGCCTGCGCCACGCTCGCGAAGATGGCGTCGGACTCCTCCTGGGGGTAGTTCCAGTACACGTCGTGCATGAGGACGGTCGCCGCGTTCGTGCCGTCCACGGCCGTGCCGTCGGGCAGCGTCACGCCGCCGACGAGCCCGAGCAGGTACTGGAGGAACACCGGGTCGAGCGCGATGACGCCGTCGACATGCTGACCCATACCGGCCTCCCACAGCTGACCGATGATGGAGGCGGCACGCGGGAAATCGGGGATCATGGTGGCGTCGCCCGTCACCTTGCCCACGTTGCCGGTCATCTTGTTGAACAGGTTGTTCTCCTCATCGGTGAGCAGGACCTGCTGATCGTCGGACACGCGCAGCGAACCACGGAAATCGCCGATCTCCATCTGGCCGTCCGTGATCGTGATGACGCCCTGGGAGCCGCCCAGGCCGCCGTTCGCGCGAATCTCGACGTTGTTCTGCGCCATGACGAGGTAGCTGCGGGTTCCTTGCGCGCCCAGCATGGCGGGCAGCACGGGCGAGAGGCTCTCGCTCGCCTTGACCGCGCCGTCGAGCACCGCGAAGCCGTCCTTGGCGGTCTCGACGAGCTCGGTCACCTGCGCGACGTGCGTGTCGCCGATCGCCTGCACGCGCTCGTTCGCGCTCCCGAGGACCCCGGCGCTGTCGGCCAGCGCGTCCACGACGGCGCAGACGGCCGACACGTTGATGCTGCCGTCGGCGAACAGCCTGCCCGGCGTGGCGCCGGCGAGCTGCTCGGCCATGGGCACGAGCGCGTCCGCGGACACCTCGGACAGCACCGAGACGAGCTCGCGGGCGGCCGACACGTCGGAGCCGACCACGGGCAGGACGGAGGCCGCGGCCCAAAGGGGCCCCGAGGTCTCGGCCTCGATGTCGGCGCACAGCGCCTGGAGGCGCGCCGCGTCGTCGGGCAGCGTCGAGAACTCGCCGGAGGTGACCTTGCCCTTCACCGAGTTCACGATGCCCACGGCCTCGCCCGCGCGGTCGCGCACGGACAGCGCGGAGCGCGCGAGCAGGGCGCCCGAGGCGCCGAGCGCGACCACGAGCAGGACGACGACGGCGATGACGGCGCGGCGGATGCGGCGGCGACGGCGGTCGCGGCGGCTGTGGCGGCGCTTGACGAGTCCGTCGTCGGTGCGCGAGCCGGCGTCCTCGCCGTAGGGCAGGCCGAAGTCGTAGAACTCGGCGCGCTCCCCGGAGGGCGCCCCCTGGAAGGCGGTCGGCTCCGAGGCGGCGCTCCCTCGCTCGGTCTCGATGCGGCCGACCGGCTCGGTGTAGGGGCCGTCCTGCGGCGCGGCGCCCTGCGCGGGGCCGGCGTCGCCGGGACGCGGCCCGGGCGCGCTGCCCTGCGTCTGGGCCTGTTCGCGGCTCTTCGCCGCGAGCGCGATGAACTGCATGGTGTCCTGCGATGCGCCCGCGCCGGACCCGGCGGCCGTGCGACGGCGCGGCGGCCGCTGCGGACCGCTGCCGTTCATGTCGTTCGAATCTGCCATATCGTCTCCTTGTATCGCACGCACGAGTGCGTCTGTATTCGCCCTTGAAAGTATAGTTTATGCAAACTTGCAGCTACTAAACTCCAAATGAGCTACAAGGGGATGCATGCAAATTGGGGACGTACCTTCCGCATGCACTTTTGCAAATTGGGGACACCCCTTCGAAGGGTTGTGTGGGGGGGGCGGCACGCAGCCCCGCACTCCGCGCCAAAACGAAAATCGGGCGCCCCGCCACCGTGCGGGGCGCCCGATACAGGCACTTATGGATCGACGGTTTTCGCCTACTCCACCTTGAACGAGTCGAGCGCCTTCAGCGTGAACGCGCTCGCCTCCTCGCACAGCTCCTTCGTCGGAGCCTCGGCGAGCACGCGGACCAGCGGCTCGGTGCCGCTCGCGCGCACGAGCACGCGGCCGCGATCGCCCAGGAACTCCTCCGCCTGCTTGACGGACGCCAGCACACCCTCGTCGGCCATCGCCGCATCGCGGTCGGTCACGCGCACGTTGGTGAGCAGCTGCGGATACAGCTTCACCGGCGCGCACAGCTGGGATAGCGTCTCGCGCTCGGCGCGCAGCACCTCCATCACGCGCAGCGAGGTCATGATGCCGTCGCCCGTGCACTCGATGTCGCCGAAGATGATGTGACCGGACTGCTCGCCACCCAGGCTGTAGCCGTTGGCGCGCATGCAGGCGTAGACGTGCTTGTCGCCGACCGCCGTGGTCTCGTAGGACAGGCGCGCCTCGTCGAACGCCTTGAACAGGCCGTAGTTGCTCATGACGGTCGGGACCACGGTGCCGCCGGTCAGACGGCCGTGCTTGTTGAGGTAGACGCCGCACACGTACAGGATGAGGTCGCCGTCGACCACGTTGCCGCGCTCGTCCACGGCGATG
>DGYMJ06203__coassemble_1041_pt1 | contig 12765 bp, 8 predicted proteins | sample DGYMJ06203__metabat2_high_PE_015 | metagenome-assembled genome bin DGYMJ06203
AGTAGGTCCACGCGGTGATGACGACGCTCCACAGGTGCATGATGTCGCGGAAGAAGACGGTGAGCGCCGACAGCATGAGGCCGAGGCCCATGCAGAACAGCATCAGCAGCACCAGACCGACCGGCAGCCAGATGAGGTGCCACGTGGGCATGACGCGGAACCACAGCATGACGAGGGCGACCGCGACGAGCGAGAAGCCGAAGTTCACGAGCGAGAAGAGGACCTTCTGCACGGGGAACACGTAGCGGTGGACCTTCACCTTCTTCAGCAGCGACGAGTTGTCGATGATCGACATGAGCGCCTGCGAGGTCGAGTCCGACATCACGGCGAAGGTGACGTTGCCGACGATGAGGTAGAGCGGGTACATCTCGGGAGAGACCGAGCCGTTGCGGCCCTGTGCGAAGATAGTCGAGAACACGACGGCCATGACGATCATCATGAGCAGCGGGTTCAGGACGCTCCAGACCACGCCGAGCGCGCTGCGACGATACTTGCGCTTGAAGTCGCGCGTCACGAGCTGCCTGAGGATGAAAGCGTCTTTTTGGACATCGGTCTTGGCGTGCGTCGCCTTGAGCGTCTTGAGGGGTTCTGCCACGAATGTGCTCCTCGAGCAATCGGTGCGGGATACGTCAAAGGGTCATGGTAGCACAGGCCCTGCTCGGGCACGGGATTTGCACGAGGCGCTCCGACGCTCTCCATAAGGCGGCGGCGCGACGGCAATCGATCAGCGGTTTTCTCTCTATTGAAGGGCGGAACGGGAGCGGATGCGTGCGACCGCCCCGGGCTATTGCAAAAGCTCCCAGGCCTCGACTTCGAGTCCCTTGGCGAGGCGGTCGAGCGTATCGAGCGTGATGTTCTGATCACCCTGCTCGATGGCGATCAGGACCGGCCTGCTGATGCCAACCATCAGGGCGAGGCGAGTCTGCGACAGCTCTGCGCGCTGCCGAGCCGACCTCACGTTCCGACCGAGTTTTATCTGAAGCTCTTTGCACATGGTTCCGATTGTGCATACCTGTAAAGGCGAGCTGTAAACTATAGTTTACAAACACAAGTTCGTATACGGTGGATTAACTGGTTCAAGCTGCGAAAACAGGGCGGACCCATGCTTTGAACAATTAGGCGGGCGGCAGACGCGCAGGCGTATTGCCGCTCGCCCGCCCGCGGGAGGCGAGGGGGTCGCTAGCGGTACGGATGCTATACTTGCTGTGTCCGTAATTTGCGGCTGGACTAAGAGGAAGGAGTCCATATGCGCAAGACGCAGACAGCCACGAAACGCTTGATCGCAAAAGCGTCCCGTGCGCTCGTCGCGATTTCCGTCGCGGCGTGCACCGTCATGGGCACCGCGGGTGTCGCGGTGGCCGAGGATTACCCCGACATCCTGCTGGCGAGCTTCTTCAACAGCGCGGCCGACAAGAGCGACACGCTCTACACGTCGGTCGACGGCAAGAACTTCCAGAAGATCGGCGTGGCGTATCAAGACAGCTCTCCGAACAGCACCTCGGACCAATGGGTGACGACGACGCCCTACTACGTCTCGACGTTGAGCGACCCGAGCATCATCTACCACAACGGGTGGTTCTATATGCTCTCCGGATTCACCGATCACAATGCGTGCCCGGGCAAGTTCATCCCCATGATCGGCTACTCCAAGGACCTGGTGAATTGGGCATACCCCAACAGCGGCAGCAGCGTCAACGTGTCGCTCGATCCGATCCCCAACAGCTCGCTCGGCAGCAAGTTCGATATCGTTGCGCCTGAGTTCTTCCGGACCAGCTCCGGCGAGATCTATATCACGTTCAGCGCCGGCTACTACGGAGACTTCCACGGCGACCTGCACAACGACACGATGTATCCCTACATCGTGAAGCTCAACTACCTCGAGCCCGGTACGCAGAATCCGGAGCTTGACCCGGGCGCGCCCCCGAAGACGTCGTACGGCACCGCCGTTCGCATCAACCTTCCGGAATCGAGCTCCAACCGCATCGACGGCTCGTTCTACGAGGAGAACGGCACGTACTACTACATCATCAAGAAGGACGGCGTCACCAACGAGATCTGGTCCATCAAGGACATGAGCCAGGTTTCCAACCCGAGCGCCTGGACCAAGGTCTGCGCCAACGCGCTCACCGGCTTCGAGGGTCCCTCGCTCGTCAAGTTCAACGGCCAGTACTGGCTCTACACCGACAAGCTCGCCGACTATCCGGCGGGCAGCGCGGACGGCAAGAACGGCATCTTCGTCCAGCAGTCCTCGAGCCTCTCCGGCGGCTGGTGGGGCAACGACCGCATCGGCACGAAGAACCTCGACGGCCGCGACATCCCCAACCGCCACGGCACCGTCATCGTAATCACCGACCCCGCGGCCAAGAAGGTCGTGTGGGAGGCGCGCGCCAAGGCGGGCTTCGTGTATGAGGCCGGCAAGAACGGCGTCGAGGAGAAGGTCGTCAACGGCGTCACGGAGAAGTACTTCTGGGAGAACGGCGTCATGGCGCAGTCCAAGGAGGCTTTCGTCGATGGCGCGTGGCGCTGGTACGACTCCGACGGAACCATGGCGTTCTCCAAGGATGCCTATCTGCCCTCGAGCGGCGGCAAGTGGGTCCGCTACAACGAGAAGGGCGAGATGATCAAGGGCGAGGACTACCGCTATGGCGGCTGGTACTACTTCGACCCGATCACGGGCGCCATGTGCAAGGGCTGGCGCACGCTGCCCGATGGCCGTCGTGTCTACTACGACGATGTGACCGGCCAGATGGTGCACGGCTGGCGCAATATCGGCGGTCGCAACTACCACTTCAACGAGGTGACCGGTGCGCTGATGTAGCGCATCACCTGCAAGCAGCTGCAAAACGGGGCGTCCTTCGGGGCGCCCCGTTTCTTGTCCTCACCCGCATCTTCCGCTGAATCAAACGTGCCTGTCCCTAAAAATTCACCGAACCAATGGCGCCTGTCCCTATTGGTTCAGCCAGCTCGAAGTTGTTGCGCAACAGCGCGCCCCGATTTTTGTGTATACCTATCGAGTATGAGCGCTTGGTTGCGAGGGGGTGAGTATAGTAATACATCGGCCACAAAGAGGGGGAGGTCCGATGCTGCAGGTTCGTCCACGTCACGTTGCTATCCGTCTGCTTCTCGCCGCCGCGTGCGGATCGGCGGCGATCTTCGCTCCCGCTACCGCCAGCGCGGGCACAGCGGAGACAGCGACGGATCCCTCGCTGCGCTGCGAGATCGTCGAGGCGGCGCTTGAGGATATGGTTCCGGGTGCTCTCGCGAAGGCGTCGCAGGACGTCGACGCATCGATTTCGCGCGCGAGCGGTACGGCGCAGGCTCTCTGCAGCAAAGATGCCGCTGTCGCGCGCCTGCTCGCCGTCGCCTCCTCGCAGGCGGGCATCACCGATGGCGATCGCTACCAGAACGCAGCCATCGAGGCGGGCTCCACCTTCAACGGTATGGGTCCGTGCACGGCATATGTATGGTGGTGCTTCAATGCGGCCGGCTTGAGTCCGTGCTTTATGGACGGCGCCGCCACGACGTACCCCCACGAGGTCCGCGACTGGTACGCCGCCCGCGACGCGTTCGAGCCCAAGGGCTCCTACACGCCGCAGCCGGGAGACATCTGGCTGACCGACAACCCGACCGGACGCCCGTTTCCCGAGACGTCGGCCACCCATGCGGGCATCGTCGACCACGTGTCGGATGACGGACAGACCATCTACTGCTGGGAGCACGTCAACGGATACGTGCATCTTGTCGCCGAGCGCGCAGACCATGAGACGCTGATCGGGTACGCGCGGCCCGATTTCGGATGCTGACATGCACGATCGCGCAGGTGTCCCTGACGGGCCGTGCGCGGCAATTCGATAGGGAATGATCGAGGGGAAGGGAAGGACATGAACAAGACGGTGTGCAAGCTGGTTGTGTGCGCGCTGGCGGCGGCTACGGTCGCGTCGCCCGCCGCCGCGCAGGCCGCTCCCGAGGAGCCGACGGATATCGAGTCGGTTCAAGCGGTTGCGACCGATACCCAGCAGGCGATAGTGCCCGCGACGGGAGAGGCTGCAGAAGACGCGCTTTCGGCCGAATCGACGGAAGAGCCCACGCAAATCGAAGTCCTCGCAGACGATGGGGAGGACCTGCCCGTTGCCGGAGACGACGAGCCGACAGGTCCCGGCGACGATTCCGACGAGGACGTGGCGGGCCCCGATTACACCGGCTGGGTCGACGAGGACGGCGTCCCGTGCACGGTCGCCGATGCCGCCGGCTGGGTGGATGAGGGCGTGTCCGCCCGCTCGAAGTTCTTCTACGACGCTGGCACCAACGCGTGGTACTGGACCGAGGCCGACGGATCGGTGTCGCGCAACCACGACGCGTTCGTGCCGCTGGACAACTCGGTCGCCGGGGCGGCGTGGGAGACCGCGACCGACGAGTGGCGTTCGGCCAACGGCAAATGGGTGCGCCTCGGTGCGGACGGCGCCATGGTCAAAGGCGTGAGCACGATCGGCGACGACCAGTGGTACTTCGATGAGGTCACGGGCGCCATGCAGTACGGCTTCCGCCTGGTGACCGACGACGACGGCGCGCGCTGGGTGTTCTACGACTACATCACCGGCAAGATGGCGCGCGGCGAGAAGGTCATCGACGGCAGCCACGGCGACGAGTCCGGCTGGATGTATTTCGATCCCGAGACCGGTGGGGCGACGTACGGCTGGTTCGAGCTCCCCGATGGCGATGGCGGCACGAAGTGGGTCTATTACGACGAGGTGACCGGGCGCATGCGCTACGGCAGCGTCATGGTCGACGGCAAGCCCTACTTCCTCGATCTCGTCACGGGTGCCAGGCAGGGGCGCGAAGCCATGGTGAGCCGCCTGCTCGCCGCCTGCGCGTCGCAAAACGGCATCACCGACGGCTATCGCTACCAGAACGCGGCCATCGACGCGGGCTCCACGTTCAACTACATGGGTCCGTGCACGGCCTACGTCTGGTGGTGCTTCAACGAGGCGGGCCTGAAGTACCAGTTCATGGACGGTGCCGCCACCACCTACCCGCACGATGTGCGCGACTGGTACACCGCGCGCGGCGCGTTTAGGGAAAAGGGCAGCTACACGCCGCAGCCGGGCGATATCTGGATCACCGACAACCCCGGAGGCCGCCCGTTCGCCGGCGCCTCCGCCACCCATGCGGGCATCGTCGACCACGTGTCGTCCGACGGCGTCTACATCTACTGCTGGGAGCATGTCAACGGATACGTGCACCTGGTGACCGAGCGTTATGACCACGGTACGCTCGTGGGCTACGCCTGCCCGTTCTACAACAGCTGATGACCTGCGCGCGGCCCGCGGCGATGTCGCCTGCGGGCCGCGCGCCTTCTTGCGTTCCGGTAAAGAATACCGGGCGCGGTTGAGGCGCAAAAGCGCTTCGTGGTACGGTACTGGAAATGCGAATTCGCACATGCGATTCCGAATGAGAAAGGTCGCCATGCTTAGATTTCGTCGAACAATCGCCGTGGCGCTCACGACCGTGATGTGCTCGGCCTACGTGCTGCAGCCGCTGTCGATCTATGCGGACGTGACGCTGCAGGAGGAGCCAGTCGTCGCCGATACCGCAACGGCCGAGGTCACCGGCTCCGAGGATCAGGTCGCCGCAGATGAGGCTCAGGAGCCTTCTGCCGGGGATTCCGCGGTCGACGAGACGGCCGACACGAACGACGCGGCGGTGCTGCCCGAATCGCCCGAGGAGGCCGACGTGGCGGACCCGAGCGCCGCGGCCGAGGCGGAAGGCGTCGATGCCGCCGACGAATCCGACCAATCCGAAGAGCTCACGCTCAACTCCTGGCGCTACGAGAACGGCAAGCTGCGCGATGACCTCGAGGACGACGGCATCGCGCTGCTGTCCATGACGACGCTGCCCGAGGGCGCGACCGCGCAGGGCATCGACGTCAGCGAGTTCCAGGGCACGATCGACTGGGACAAGGTCAAGGCCGCCGGCGTCGACTACGCCATCATCCGCATCGGCTGGGGCAGCGAGCACACCGACGCCCAGTGGCGCCGCAACGTGCAGGAGTGCGAGCGCCTCGGCATCCCGTGGGGCGCCTACCTGTACAGCTACGCCGAGGATGCGCACGGCGCCACGCTCGAGGCGAACTTCACCATCGAGCAGCTTCGCGGCCTGACGCCCGACATGCCCATCTATTATGACCTCGAGGACAACTCCATCCTCTCCGGCGACGATGCGCACGACCAGGCCGCGATGGCCGAGGTCGCCTCGACCTGGTGCACCATGATCGAAGACGCCGGCTACACGCCGGGCGTGTACGCGAGCACGCGCTGGTGGAACAACTACCTCACCGACAGCTGCTTCGACCAGTGGCATCGCTGGGTCGCCCAGTACTATACCGTGTGCCAGTACGAGGGCGAGTACACCATGTGGCAGTACACGAGCTCCGGTCTGGTCGACGGCATCGTGGGCAACACCGGGAGCAACCCGAACGTCGACGTGAACTATTGGTACGGCGAGCCGCTGAGCGAGCCCGTTAGCGACTACACCGGCTGGGTCGATGCCGACGGCGAGGAGTGCGACGCCGCCCATGCGACCGGCTGGGTCGACGCCGGCTTCCCGGCTGCGAGCAAGTTCTTCTACGACCCCTCGACCGACGCCTGGTACTGGGCCGAGGCCGACGGCTCCATCGCCAAGAACCACGATGCCTTCGTGCCGCTGAACAACCAGGTCGCGGGTGATGCCTGGGAGAACGCCTCCACGAGCTGGCGCGTCAACAACGGCAAGTGGGTCCGCTTGGGCGCCGACGGCGCCATGATCAAGGGCGAGGACTACGTCGCCTCTGAGGACGCGTGGTACTATTTCGACCTCGTGACCGGCGAGATGGCCCACGGGTTCCGCCTGGTGAGCGCTGATGGCAGCTCCAAGTGGGTGTTCTACGACTACACGACGGGCATCATGGCCCACGGCGAGAAGTACGTCGACGACTCGCACGGTGATCAGGCCGGTTGGATGTATTTCGACGAGAACACCGGGGCCGTCGTGTACGGCTGGCGCGAGATCTCCGACGGCAACGGCGGCACCAAGTGGGTCTATTACGACGACGTCACGGGCCGCATGGTCTACGGCCGCCGCACGATCGACGGCTATTCGCGCTACTTCGATCCCTATACCGGCGCCTGCGACAAGATCGGCTACCAGAACCCGTCGCAGTACTTCCAGGTCAGCAGCCGTAACGTCACGCTGCCCGCCGCCGCCTACTCCACGCCCTACTCGTACGTGACCCCGTCGCGCATCGACGTGGACGCTTCGCGCCAGGACTGCGTGAACGCCATGGTCTCGCGCGCCTACGAGTACCTCGGCGCGCCGTACGTGTGGAACTACTCGCTGTCGCCGAGCCAGGGCGTCGACTGCTCCGGCCTGGTGATGCAGTGCCTGTTCGCCTGCGGCATGGACCTGGACGACTACAACCCCTATATGCACTGGTACGATCCGTGGCACGCGCATGACGCCAACAACATGGCCGCCGACGCCCGCTTCAAACATGTCTCTTTGAGTGAGCGTCAGCCCGGTGACTTGATTTTCTATCCCGGTCATGTTGCCATCTATGTCGGCAACGACAAGATCATCGAAGCCTACACGCCCGCGACGGGTGTCCGCATGGCGGGTACCTATTCCGGTGGCTTCACCGTCACCGCGGTCGCGCGCCCGCTGACCAACGCATAAAGGAGTACGTGCCCCGATTATGAACAAGCCCACCCTCTGCATCGTGATCCCGTGCTACAACGAGGAGGAGGTCCTCCCTCTGACGGCTCCCCGCTTCAAGGAGGAGCTCGAGCACCTGCAATCCCTCGGATACGTGGCGGACGATTCCCATATCCTGTTCGTCAACGACGGCAGCTCGGATGCGACGTGGAGCATCATTCAGTCGATGTCCGCGCAGGACGGCACGTTCAGGGGCATCTCGCTGTCGCGCAACCGCGGGCACCAGAACGCGCTGCTTGCCGGCCTGATGGAGTGCCGCGCGTTCTGCGACGTGTCCATCAGCATCGATTGCGACGGCCAGGACGACATCTCCGCGATGGACGAGATGGCGCGCGCCTACCTCGACGGGTGCGATGTGGTGTACGGCGTCCGCTCCTCGCGCGAGACCGACACGTTCTTCAAGCGCACGTCCGCGCAGGCGTTCTACAAGCTGATGAGCAGCATGGGGGTGGAGACCGTCTACAACCATGCCGACTACCGCCTGCTGTCGCGCCGGGTGCTCGACGAGCTCGCGAACTTCAAAGAGGTCAACCTCTTCTTGCGTGGCATGGTCCCGCTTGTCGGCTTCAAGTCCACGAGCGTGTACTACGAGCGCCACGAGCGCGTGGCGGGTCACAGCCACTATCCGCTGTCCAAGATGCTCGCGCTCGCCATGAACGGCATCACGAGCCTTTCGGTGAAGCCGATTCGCCTGATCACGGCGCTCGGCTTCATCGTGTCGTTCATCAGCTTCATCGGCGTGATCTGGGCCATCGTGGTGTCGATCATGGGCAACTCGGTCGCCGGCTGGGCGAGCATGGTGTCCATCGTGTGCTTTATCGGCGGCATCCAGCTGCTCGGCATCGGCATCGTCGGCGAGTACGTGGGCCGCATCTACCTCGAGAGCAAGCATCGTCCGCGCTTCATCATCGGCGAGCGCACCTACGACGAGGGAGAGCGTGCCGAGGACTAGAGACGTCAGAGATTGCCCGTTTTGTAACGGGGCTCAAGCGGCGTGTCGAGGGTTTCGAAGGGACCCGCGGCGCGCAGCTTGAGCCCCGTTCGCTGTTTTCTGCGATCTGAGGGCGAGGGCGGCGATCCGTCGTCGCGTCAAGGGGCGCTATTCGCTTGCCGCGTACAGGCTGCTCCAAAACGTTGCCGCGCGCTCGCGCAGGCGCACGCGGATGTGCGGGAAGAACACCGTGCGCAAAAGCGGCGTCACGTACATCAGCCCGACGAGCATGGCGTCGAACAGCAGTCGCGCGCAGGCGAGCGCGACCCATGACCACGGGTGCGCGCCGCAGCTCGTGATGAGCGTGGGCAGGATGATCCACATGGGCAGCGTGTTGTCCTCCACGATGTGGAGGGCGAAAAGCGGCAGCGTGTTGCGGCCGGCGCATTCGAGCGCGCGCGACAGGCCGTGCGCGTGACGGGCGATGAGCGCCGATACGCGCAGGATGCACCAGCTCGCGCCGATGCCGCCTGCGATGTCGATGATTCCCGCGGGGAAGGCGCACATCGCTATGGAGGAGTTTCCGCCATAGGCGATCGCAGCGATCCAGAGGCCGGCGGAGACGACGGTGACGGGGATGCGATGGGCGGCGAGCGCGTCGGCATGCGTGCGGAACAGCCATCCGACGTACATGAACGCGGCGCCGGCGATGCCCGATTGGATGCTCAGGGGCAGCCAGACATAGTTCGCCGACACCATGCCGAAGGCAAGGGCGGCGAGCATGGCCACGAGCTTGCCCTTGTCGCCGAGCTTCGCCGTGGCCCCGATGTAGAGCTTCGCCCAGAACAGCGCCGGCAGAAACCAGATGCCGCCGATGCGCTCGAGGTCGGGGACGAGTGCGAGGGGGTGCTGGGCTCCGGCGCCCCACAGAGCAGCCTCGAACCAGCGCTGCGCCTGCTCGGCGGGGTCGGTGCCCAGCGCGCAGGCCCACACGGCGGACCCTCCGATGATGAACAGGCAGGAGATCGCATAGGGGAGCAGGGCGGAGCGCGCCGCTTTTGCGATGAGGCTTCCCGAAAGCGGCCTGTTGAAGTTCGTCAGATAGCCCGAGACGATGAACAGCGTGTAGAGATGGAAGGTGTCGAGAAACTTCGGGAGCCATTCCGGCATGCCGGCGCCCGGGTATAAAGGTTCGCTGAAGACCATGCCCGTGTGGTACACGATGATGGCGATGACGGCGATCGCTCGCGCGATGTCCAGCTCAGGAATACGACGGGTTGTTGTGCTCATGTACCAGCGCCTTTAGTTGTTTTTTCGATTGCGATGCAATGTGCCATTATACGTCATGGGCGGTTGGCGCCTATTGGGACGGGGCCGTTGGGGCCGCTCGTCCCAAAAAGTACCAAGCGCCCGCCTGCGGCAACACGCTAGAATGGCATGACGGTGACGGCGACCCGTATGGAGAGGAAACGGTACGGAAATGGCTCAGCATATGAAGGCCGCAGGGCTCACGAAGCCGCAGCGGGCAGGCCGGGTGTTCGAGGCGTTCCTTCTCGTCCTGGCTGCGATCTTTCTCGGTTGCCTGGCGCTTGCCGCCCCGTTCATCACAGGCTATTTCATCCACATGGGGCCAGAGGGCGTCGGTGCGGACGTGATGAACCTGCTCACGCCGTTCAACGGCGGCGCGTTCATCGCGTTCATGTTCCCCGCGCTCGGCCTGGTCTGCCTCGCCCTGTTCTTCCTGTTCATCTGGAACGGCCTGCGGCGCGCCCCCGCGCGCGTGGTGGTGCCGTGCGCGCTGCTGCTCCTGTTCGCGGCCTCGGTCGCGTGGATCGTGCTTCTGGGCACGAAGACCAATTTCTACAACGATTCGATCCGGCTCGACCAGTACGCGCGAGCCCTGCTTTCGGGCGACTTCGACGTGTTCAGCGCCGACTTGGGCGACCAGGGCGTCTCGTACCTGCGCGTCTACCCGTTCCAGAGCGGGTCGGTCTGGCTGCTCGCCGGCGTCTACGCGCTGTTCGGCGTGGGCAACGAGATGGCGTTTCAGCTGCTCAGCGCCGTGTTCGTGGTGGTCTCCGCGGCGTCGCTGATCTTCATCACGGGGCGCCTGTTCCCCGGGCCGGGCACCGTCGCGCTGGCGAGCGTGCTCGTCGTGCTGTTCGCGCCGTTGACGTTCTCGGCCGCGTTCGTCTACGGCAACGCGATCGGATTCGGCCTGGGCTGCGCCTCGCTCGCCCTCAACGTCGCGGCGATGCAGCAGGACGAGAGCCTTCCGTGCCGCTGGGGCCTGTTCGCGGCGGGCGCGGTGGTCATGCTTCTCGCCCTGATCGTCAAATCGACGTTCGTGATTATGCTGATCGCCCTCGCGCTCGCTTGGCTGATCGTGCTGGTGCGCGAGCGCCGAGCCCCCCAGATCCTGATCGTGCTTGCCGCCGCGGTGGCGATCAACGCCTTGACGTCCGCGCCGGTCCGGCTGCTCGAGTCCGCGGTCGGGCTGAGCTTCGGCGACGGCATGCCCAAGACGTCGTGGATTGCGATGGGCCTCACCTGGGATTCCTATCTCAACCGGCCGGGCTGGTGGTCGCCTGTCCAGGCGACGCACTTCGCGCAGGTCGATGGCGACACGGCGGCGCAGGGGGCCTTTGCGATGGAGGCCATCAAGACCGCTCTTGGCGGGTTTTTGGCCGACCCGCTCTACTGCATCCGCTTCTTTGTCTACAAGCTCATGACCGAGTGGCTCGATCCCACGTTCCAGTCCCTGTACTACTCCGCGACGTCGGTTTCCGACGCGACGAGTCCGATTGCCGAACAGGTCATGTATAACGGCTACACGGCCAACCGCGTGCTGACGATCGCCATGGACGCCTACCAGTCGCTGTTCTACATCGCGTCGTTCACCGGCCTCGTGTGCGCATTCCGGCATCGCGGCAGCGTGTCGCCCGCGGCGCTGCTCATGGTCATCGCGTTTTTGGGAGGCGTCGCCTGCTACCTGCTCTGGGAGGCGAAAAGCGTCTACACCATGCCGTTTGCGCTGCTGCTCCTGCCGTTTGCCGCCTACGGCCTTCGCTCCCTGCTCGACACCGTGAAACGCTAGAATCTCCCTAGGGAACCGCCGACCATCTTCTCCTGCCGGGTGAGGAGGGTCCCGCGTTCCGACATCGCTGCAGAGATGGGAAGGGGTTGCGTATGCGTTGCTCGCGATGGAAGGTCTCAGCATGTCTGCTGGCCTCGCTGATGGCGGGTCTTGTTCCGTCCGGTGCCCTGGCGGCACCGGATTCCGAGGTCGTGGATACGCCGGAGCAGGTTGCCTATACGGGTTGGGTCGACGAGGACGGCGAGCCGTGCGAGCCCGCCGAGGCCGTCGGCTGGCTGGACGAGGACGTCCCGGCGCGCTCGAAGTTCTTCTACGATCCCGACACGGTCGCGTGGTACTGGGCCGAGGCCGACACCACCATCGCGCGCGACCGCGAGGCGTTCGTCCCGGTGGACAACGACGTCGCCGGCGAGGCGTGGGAGCAGGCGACCGACGAATGGCGCATCGAGCACGGCAAATGGGTCCATCTGGGCGAAGACGGCGCCGTCGACTACGGATTTCTGCTCATCACGGATGAGGACGGCAGCCAGAAATGGGTGTTTTGCGACTACGTGACCGGTGAGATGGCGCACGGCGAGCGCTATATCGACGATTCCCACGGCGATGAGGCCGGCTGGATGTACTTCGATCCCATCACCGGCGCGGTCGATTACGGCTGGGCATGGCTGCCCGATTCGAACAAATGGGTCTATTACCACGAGATCACGGGCCGCATGTGCTACGGCAGCCTGATGATCGAGGGCAAGCCGTACTACCTCGATACCACAACCGGAGAGCGGCTGGCGAGCGAGGAGGTCGCCGCCCGCCTGATCTCCGTGGCGGCATCGCAAAACGGCATCACTGACGGCGGGAGGTACCAGGACCGCGTCGTCGCTGGAGGCGGAACGGCGAACCATATGGGGCCCTGCGCGGCGTTCGTCTACTGGTGCTTCCAGGAGGCCGACATGAAATACCAGTTCATGAACGGTGCCGCCTCGTCGTTCCCGCACGA
>DGYMJ06203__coassemble_1100_pt1 | contig 12222 bp, 11 predicted proteins | sample DGYMJ06203__metabat2_high_PE_015 | metagenome-assembled genome bin DGYMJ06203
CGAAGTCCGCGCGCATGCGCTCGAGCTCGGCGCCGTCCACCGCGTGCTCGAGCTCCACCTTGATGCCGCAGTCCAGAATCCACTGGATCTCCTGGTCGAGATCCTCGCGCGGCAGGCGATAGCTCGGGATGCCGTAGCGAAGCATGCCGCCCAAGTGCTTGCGCTGCTCGAAGATCGTGACATCGTGACCCATGATGGCCAGGTAGTACGCGCAGCTGATGCCCGCGGGGCCGCCGCCGATGACGGCGATGCGCCGACCGGTCTTCTCGGCGATCCACGGACGGTAGTCCTCTTCCATGTGATCGGTGGCGTAGCGCTTGAGCGCGAGGATGTTCAGCGGATCGTCGACGATGCCGCGGCGACAGTGCATCTCGCACGGGTGCTCGCACACGCGGCCGCAGACGATAGGCAGCGGATTGTCCTTGCGGATGAGCCTGACCGCATCGGTGTAGCGACCTGCCTCGACAAGCGAGATGTACCCGGGAATGTCGACGTTGGCGGGGCATCCGGCAACGCACGGAACCCGCTCGTTCTCCGCGAACCCGCAGGCGTGCTCACGGACGTGATGCTCGAAGTCATCACGGAACCCGCGCACGGCCATGAGCGCCATCGAGCCCGCCTCGTAACCGATCGCGCAGTCGCTCGACAGGTAGATCGTGTTCGCGGTCTTTTCGATCAGATCGATCGTCTCGAGCGTAGCGCGGTTCTCCAGCACATCCTCGAGCAGATCCGACAGCGCCCTGAGTCCCACGCGGCAAGGCGTGCATTTGCCGCAGCTCTGCGTGGCGCACAGGTTGACGAGCGCCGCGGTGAACTCGACCGGGCACGGCGCGAGCGATCGAGCGGCGAGACGCCGACCGAGCGCATCATGCAGGTCGTCCATGACGGCCTGGGCATGGCTGCGCTCCATGACATGAAGTCGTGCCATAAGTACTCCCCTCTACTATGTACAATAACTTTTTATTGCATTGGGGGTCGTTTTGGCCAGCACAACCCTATGGACGGACGATTCCGTCTCGTGAGCGTTATCGCAGGTAGAATTTTCCGTAGTATTCGTGGAGAGAGCTGTAGGGTAAGTGTAGGCTTACCTTGCGATGCACTGAGCTCAAGTTCAGTCTAATAATTGTTTATCATTGTTCAGAGCGGACAAGGCGGCGCGCCTGCTATACGACCAGATGGTGTAGGTCTGCGGGTAGCCGAACACCTGGACTCCCTCGAACCATTGGAACGAACCCTGGCGCTCGATGCTCCATCCGGGTCGGCCGGCGTAGGCGTAGCGCTCGCCGTTATCGGACATATGGATCACCGTGACCGGATGCGCGATCTCCTCCTCGATCTTGTCGAGGAAGCGCGCGAGGACCGGGGTGTCGAACGGGTTGAACAGGTATATGTGAGTATAGGCGCCGAGCGGCTCGCCGAGCACGTTCGCGCATCGTACGGAGAGCTGGGAAAAACGCTCGATCCACAAGGACGCGCGCGTCACGAGGTCGCTGTCGAGCTCGACACCGACCGCTGCGCCCGTAAAGCCGCGCGACGCGAAGTACGCGAGGACGCGCCCCGTGCCGCATCCAACGTCGAGAAGCCTGGAGCCCTCGCTGAACGAGAGATGGGAGAACAGCTCGTCGAGCACGAAATACGGCGTAGGCGTCGGCTCGTGAGCCCCCTCGGCGCTGCGGGTGGCAGGACGCGAGCATGCAAGCGACCGACCGCAGGCGGCGATATCGCGCCGCTCGTCCTCGGCAAGCAGGCTCTGCTTGGTCCTCATGAAACTTACCCCTTCTACAGCGATACGCGAACGATCCCAAAGGTAACATCGAACACGCCCTTGCGATGGATGATCCGTTGAGGAAAACGCCCCTGCAGGCATCGCCCCGAAGCGCCTTGCCTCGTGAGCCGCGCTCGGCGCGGCGAAGTCGACCGGCATATCCCCGCAACGGAAGCAATGATCAGCGCCCCAGCATGAACTCAAGGCACCGCAGGCGCGCATCGAGATGGGTCGCCGCCCACACATGGGCAAGAGCCAGCATGAACGTCGCGGTCATGCCGTCGACAGGGGCCTCGACCAGCTCATCGAACCGCAGCGCCAGCAGCGACTGGAGCCAGCGCACCTGATTGGCGTCGACCTCGTCGGCGCCCGGCACGCTCGAGGCGCACGACGCGCACAGCAGGCCGCCCGCCGATGCGGAAAAGTAGCTCAGCGCAGCGTCCCCGCACAGCACGCACGACGACAGGTCGGGTCGATACCCCTCATGGGAAAGCAGCTTGAACACGAAGGCGGCGACCAGCACATCGAGATGCACATCGTCGCACGCCTCGTTACCCGCGAGCGACAGCGCGCGCTCCGTGATGGCGAACGTGAACGGATCCTCGGAATCCTCGTAGCTGCAAAGCTTCGCGACCTCGGTGATCGCGCTGGCGGCGCACATGCGCTCATAGGTCGCACCCGCGCCGAGCGGGGCCGCGAGCAGCTCGGCCTGCGAGACGACATCGAGCGTGCGCCCGTGGGCGAGCAGCACATCGACCGTGCAGAACAGCTCGCAGCGCGCCGCCAGGCGGGACCCCGGCTTGCGGGCGCCCTTGGCGACCGCGCGGATCTGGCGTCCCTTCTCGGACAGAAGGGTCAAGATCAGATCGGTCTCTTTGAGCTTGACCTTGTCGAGCACGACGGCGCGCGTGCGATATGTACGCGATCCCGCCACGAAGGAGCCCCTCTCGGCTATTCCTCGAAGGCGTAGCCCATGCGGCGGATCTCGTTGACGTCGTCGCGCCAACCCTGCTTCACGCGCACCGCGAGCTCCAGGTACACCTTGCGGCCGAACAGGCGCTCCAGGTCATGGCGCGCATCGGTGCCGATATGCTTGATCATCTCGCCCTTGCGCCCGATGAGGATGCCTTTTTGCCCCACGCGCACGAGCTTCGATGTGCTCTCGAACGAGTCGCATACGACGCCGACCGAGTGGGGTACCTCCTCGCGCGTGCGCAGCAGCACCTTCTCGCGCACGAACTCGGCCACGAGCGTCGCGTCGTCGGTATCGGTGTCCATGCCCTTGGGGTACCAGCGCGGACCCTGCGGCAGGTAGTCGGCGACCAGCTGGATGAAGGGCTCGACGTTGAACCCCTCCGTGGAGGAGACGACGATCACGTCGTCAAAGTCCACGAGCTTGCGCGCCTCCTCGATCTGCTTGACCATCTTGGCCTGATCGACCTTGTCCGCCTTGGTGAGCACGAGCACCTTGACCGCGGAGGACGCCGCCACGCGCTCGGCGACCCATGCATCGCCGCGCCCGATGGGCACCGACGCATCGATCAGGAAGGCGACCACGTCGACATCGGATAGCTCCGCGAGCGCGGAGCGGTTCAGCTCGGAGCCGAGCCCGTCTTTGGGCTTATGGATGCCCGGCGTGTCGACGAACACGAGCTGGAACTCGTCGCGGTCCACGACGGCGCGCATGCGCCGGCGCGTCGTCTGGGCGACCGGGGAGGTGATGGCGACCTTGGTGCCCATGCAGGCGTTGAGCAGCGTGGACTTGCCCGCGTTGGGACGGCCGACCAGCGCGACGAAGCCGCTGCGGAATCCCTCGGGCGTGTCCCCCGCCACAAGGCCCAGCTCGGCGCCGACGCCGCCCTGCGACTCGACGAGCGCATCGAGCTCGTCGTCGCTCAGGTCCGCAAAGGGGTCGAACTCCTCGAGCTCCTCGTCGGCATCGAGCCCGTCTTCCTCCTCGAGGGCGTCCTCGGCGTCGTCGAGCGCCTCGGTCGTCTCCAGCAGGTCTTTATCCAACTCAGTCATGGTTCCTCGTCTTTCTTGGACGCTAGGCGATGAGCCCCAGCGCACGGGCGAACACGATGATGCCGACGATCGCCGCGGTGATCGACAGCGTGTAGACGCTTGCGGCGGCGATGTCCTTCGCGCGCTTGGCAAGCGGATGGTATTCCTGGGTGGCGAGATCGACGATGGCCTCGATCGCCGTGTTCACCAGCTCCGCGAAGATCACAAGACCGAAGCACAGGGCCACCAGGCACCAGGAGAGCAGGTCGATCTTCAGGATGCAGCCGACCACGACCGCGGCGATGCCCAGCGCGAGCATCACCTTGATGTTGCGCTCGGTGCGCACCGCCGTGACAAAGCCCTCGAGGGCGTATCCGAACGACCGGATGAACGACGGGTGGTCCTTGTTGGAACCGGGAATCATCTCAACCCCTCCTACTCGCCCTGGTGGCGGGTCGTGGGACCGATCTTCACGTCATCGGGATCGTCTCCGCGACGACGGGCGAGCTCCCGCAGGACCTCGATCTCGCGTGCCTCCATGTCGGCGGCCTCGGCATCTTCGAGGTGATCGTAGCCCAAAAGATGGAGCAGGCCGTGCACGAGCATGAGACGGCACTCCTCCGCCGGCGTGTTGCCGAACTCGGCGGCCTGCGCGGCGATCACACCGGGCGCGAGGATCACGTCGCCGAGCTCGACCGCCTCATCCGCGGGGATGTCCTCGTCGAAGGGCGAGTCGCATTCGAACGACAGCACGTCGGTCGGGGCGTCGATCTCACGCCACGTGCGGTTGAGCCCCTGCATCTCCTCGTCGTCCACGAGCGAGACGGACACCTCGACCGGGCGCTCGACGCCCTCGTGCTCGAGCGTGCACAGGACCGCCTCCTCGATCTCGGACGCCGCGATCAGCGTGTCCAGCTCGGCATCGTTACTGATGAGCACGGCCATGGCCGCCTCCCTTCTGCGGGCGCGCGCCGGCAGGATGCGCGTCCTCGTATGCGTCGTACGCCTCGACGATGCGGCCGACGAGCGCATGGCGAACCACGTCGGCGCGGTTGAGGTGGATGAAGGCGATGTCATCGACCCCGGAGAGGATGTCCTCGATATCGGTCAGGCCGCCGCGCCTGCCGGGCAGGTCGCGCTGGGTCGTGTCGCCCGTGATGATGAACTTGGAGTTGAACCCCAGGCGGGTCAGGAACATCTTCATCTGCTCGGGCGTGGTGTTCTGCGCCTCATCGAGCACCACGATGGCGTCGTTCAGCGTCCGGCCGCGCATGTAGGCGAGCGGGGCGATCTCGATGATGCCCTGCTCCACGAGCGTCGTCGCGCGCTCCATGTCGGTCATGTCGAACAGGGCGTCGAACAGCGGGCGGACATAGGGGTCGATCTTCTCCTCAAGGGTGCCGGGGAGAAACCCGAGGTTCTCGCCCGCCTCGACGACCGGTCGCGTGAGCACGATGCGGCCGACCTCATGGCGCTTGAGCGCGGCCACGGCGATGGCCATGGCCAGATAGGTCTTGCCGGTGCCCGCCGGGCCCATGCAAAACGTGATGGTGTTGTTGCGGATGGCGTCGATATAGCGCTTCTGCCCGATCGTCTTGGGCCTGATCGCGTGGCCGCGATACGTCAGCAGGATGTCGTCGGAGAGGCCCGAGATGTCCGAGCGCTCGGCGCGCAGGGCGTCAAGCGCGCGCAGGGCGTCGGATTCGCTGGGGGTCTCGCCGGCCGATGCGAGCTTGATGATATGGGTGAACAGGCGGCAGAGCAGCTCGACCTCGTCGGGCGTGCCCGAAAGCGAGATGGCCGTTCCGCGCACGACGATCGAGGCGCTCGTATGGTCCTCGACCGCTCGCAGAAGCGCATCGCCCGTACCGGTGATGCGCGTAGGATCGATATGCTCAGGAATGGACAGGCGCACCTTCGCGGTATCCATGCTCCCCCTTATCCGCCGCAGGGCGCCGGCGCGCCCAAGCGCGTCGGGACTCGCCCCGGTTTACTCGTCAGCGTCGAGGACCGGACGGCCGTGCAGCACGCCCTCCTCATCCATATACATGATAGCAACGTCCACGATCGATTTGACCGCGAGGTCGGAGGCGTCGTCGAGGACGACGCGATGGAACGACCCCAACGTCCCGCGCCCGGGATATTCGACCACCGCGCGCTCGGTTGTGCCGATGCGGGCCTGCGCGTCCGCGCGAGCCGTGCGCTCGACGAGCTTTCGGATGGCAAGCGACCGGTCCGCCATGACCTCGGGCGCCACCTGGTCGGGCATCTCGGCGGCTATCGTGCCGGGACGCGCGCTGTAGCGGAAGACGTGCAGCCGGGAGAACCCGACGCGCTCCACGAAGGCGCGCGTCTGCTCGAACTCCTCGTCCGTCTCGCCCGGAAACCCGACGATCAGGTCGCCCGAGATGGAGGCCGCCGGCAGGATCTCGCGAATGCGCGCGACCGTGCGCTCGAACTCCTCCGCGGAATACGGCCTGCCCATGCGCTGGAGCGTAGATGTGCAGCCGGACTGCACGGGAAGGTGCAGGAAGGGGGCCACGCGCCGAGGCTCTGCGGCCATGCGCCGAACCAGGCGCTCGCTGACGTCCATCGGCTCGATGGACGACAGGCGCACGTGCGGTATATCCGTCTCGGTCAGGATGGCGTCGAGCAGCTCGTCGATCTCGACGTGGTCGTCGTCGGGACCCATGCCGTCGTAGGCCCCCAGGTTCACGCCCGTGAGCACGACCTCGGGAATGCCCGCGGCGCAGGCCTCGCGCACCTGTTCGAGCACGGCGTCGACGGGCACAGAGCGCTCGGGCCCGCGGGCCTTCCAGACGATGCAGTACGTGCAGCGGTTGTTGCAGCCGTCCTGGATCTTGACGCCGAGCCTCGAGCGGCCGAGCAGGTCGGCGAGCTCGCGGGAATCGAGGCCGCCATCGCACGCTCCGGTCTCGCCGAATCCCAAAAGATCCGCGGCGCGCGCCGCGACGTCGGTCTTCATGGGTTCGATCACCACGCGGTCGGAAAGCTCTGCGAGGGAGTCGGGATGCAGGTTGACCGCACATCCCGTGACGACCACGTAGGGCTTGCGCGGCAGGTTGACCGCATGGCGAACGGCCTTGCGGGTCTTGGCCTCCGCCTCGCCGGTGACGGCGCAGGTGTTGATGACGACGAGATCGGCCTCGTCCTCATCGACCAGGCCGAAGCCGGCGCGGGCGAAGTCTAGGGTCATGCGGTCGCTCTCGACGCGGTTGACGCGGCAGCCGAGGTTCACGACGCTCACAAAGGGCATGGGCACGGGCAGCTACTCCAAGATGTCGTCGATGGCGTCACGGATGCGGTCGCCCATCGTCTTGCGCGACGTCGGCGATTCGCCCATCTCGCGGGCGAACCTCTCGAGCGCCTCGCGGGCGGCGGGGCTCATCTTGCGCGGGACGACGATGGCGACGCGGACGATCAGGCGCCCGCGCGAGCCGCCTCCGCCGGAGCGGGGCATGCCGCGCCCGTCCACCGTGATGGCGTCGCCGTACTGAGTACCCGACGGGATCTCGACATCGATGCGCTCGCCGTCGAGGATGCCGTCCACCTGGACCGTGCACCCGAGCGCCGCGCTCGCCATGGGGACCTCGACCGTGCAGTACAGGTCGTCGCCGCTGCGCTGGAAGCGATCGTGCTCGGATACCTGGACCGTGACGATGAGGTCGCCGGAGGCGGCGCCGCGGAATCCGGCCTCGCCGTAGCCGCGCACGCGCAGCTGCCGGCCGGTGGCGATGCCCGCCGGCACGTCGATATCGATTTTCTCATGGGTGGGCGTGCGGCCCTGACCGTCGCACATCTCGCAGGGATGGTCGATGACGGTGCCCTCGCCGTGGCAATCGGGGCACGGGGAGCTGGACTGGACCTGGCCGAAGATGGAGCGCTGGACGGTCGTGACGAACCCCGTGCCGTGGCAGCGCGGGCAGGTCTTCTCGCTCGCCCCGTCCGCCGCGCCGGTGCCGTGGCAGTCCTCGCAGGTGGCGAGGCGGTCGTAGCTGATGGTCTTGGTGCAGCCGCGCGCCGCCTCCTCCAGGCTCACCGTGAGGGTCACGGCCATGTCGCGCCCGTTCTTGCGGCGCGAGCCCGCGCGGGCGGACGAGGACGGGCCGCCGCCGAAGAAGGACGAGAAGATGTCGTCCATGCCCATGCCGCCGAAGATGTCGGAGAAGTCCACGTAACCGGAGCCCATGCCGGGCCCCTCGGCGGTGCCGTACCGGTCGTAGTTGGCGCGCTTCTGATCGTCGGAGAGCACGGAGTAGGCCTCGTTGACCTCCTTGAACTTCTCCTCGGCGTCCGGGTCGTCGGAGACATCCGGGTGCACCTCGCGCGCCTTCTTCAGGAACGCGCGCTTGATCGTGCGCTGGTCGGCGTCGCGGTCGACGCCCAGCACCTCGTAGTAGTCCCGTTTATCCGCCACAGCGAACTTCCTTCCCAGAAATCCTCAGCAACACAGCAAAGCGAAGGGCCGGATGAAAACCGACCCAAGAAGATATACCCAACGCGCCGCACTCGTAGGCGGCACATTTTGCGACGGGGTCATTTTTGATCGTGGACCCCGTTTCGAGGGCCATTATCAAAAATTGCCCTGTTCCAAAACGTACCGCCCGGTCGCCGTTAGAAGAGATAGTAGTACGGGCGCATCATGCACGACGAGAACGACACCGAGATGAGCGCCAGCAGCAGGCCGTTCGCCATGCCGTTGACCACCTGCGACAGGCCGCGTTTCCACCAGATCTTCGAGCGGCTCTTGAGATCCGAGCGGATGATCATGGAGAGCCCCATGAAGAACGGCACGAGGCACAGGATGGCGAACACGCCGAACACGCCCTGGACCGCCGAGAGGATCAGGAAGGGCAGGACGAATCCCACGAGGTAGAAGCCCGTGCGAGGCGTACCCTCGAGGCGCTCGGCCGCAACGTGCGCGCGGCCGACCAAATCTCCGCCCGCCGCGCCGTTCGTGCCCGCGTGACCCATGGACGACACGCGGACAGTGTCGCCGTCGTGGGTGCCGGCGGGGAACTCGACGACCGCCTCGGTGACCACCGGCGTCCTTCCCGAGCCGCCGCAGTCGGGGCACGGGTCGGCGATCACGCGCCCCGAGCCCCCGCATTCGGGGCAGACCGTCTGGAACGTGCCCGCGCCGAACATGAAGGACAGGTCGACGTCGATGGTACCGGTGCCGTGGCAGGAGGGGCACGCATGGGCCTCGCCCGAGGAAACCGAGCCCGACCCGTGGCAGCGGTCGCACGGCTCGTACCGGCGGTACTTCACCGCGCGGCGCGCGCCCTGCTTGGCCTGCTCCGCGGTGAGGTCGACATCGACCACGACGTCGGCGCCGGTCTCGGGGTTGTATGCCGAACCGCTGCGGCGGCGCTGGCCGTACGCGTTGTCGAACGGAAAACCGCCGAAGGGGAAGCCCCCGTACCCGCCGCCGGTATAGCTACCGGAATACCCGCCGCCATAGGGCTGGGACGTCGGCGCGCCGACAAAGGGGTTGCCCGAGCGCATGGCGTCGTAGCGGGCGCGCTTCTGCTCGTCGGACAGCACCGCGTATGCCTCGGATACCTCTTTGAACTTCTCCTCGGCATCCGGTGCCTTGTTGACGTCCGGGTGCAGCTTGCGCGCCTTCTGCTGAAAGGCCTTCTGGATCTCGCGCGCCGACGCATCCTTCGAGACGCCGAGGATCGCGTAGTAGTCTTTCTCGTTCATCGTTGCCATGTGGCGACATAACCTCCTGCGGTTTTTTCAGTTGCTCTATTGTACCGAACCGCACGGTTAATATGCACACCCCACGATACCTGCACGTCTGTACACCAACGAGAGCGGTGAATTTCTGGGGGGTGAATATCTAGGGACAGTCCCTAGATATTCACCGCTTTTCATGCGGAGGCAAGATTCCAGAAGAGGCCGTACAGCTCGTTGCCGAGAAGCCAGCCATCATGGGTCGGCACCAGGCGCCGCTCGCCCGCCGCATCGCACCAGCGGGCGAGCCCCCGCGACAGCGCATGGTCGACGGCGCGGTCGACCGCATCCGCCCCGATCACCTCGCGGGCGCGTACGAGCAGCCCGCAACCTACCCCGCGCGACATCCTCATGCCGAGCATCAGGTCCTCCGCGACGGCCTCGCGGGCGCGCATCTGCTCGATATCGAAGGAAGGCGGCACATGCCTTCCACCGGGCAGCGCGTCGGTCGTCTGGACGAAGCGGATCCTCGCGGCATCCTCCCCGACCTCGGGCAGAGAAAGGTCGCGGCGCAGCTCACCGTACGTCTTACGGTCGAGCATGCTCGCCGCAGACCGCCCGAGCCCCAGATAGCTCTTCCCGGTCCAATAGGCGATGTTGTGGGCGCACTCCCTACCCGCTCGCGCATAGCTCGCCACCTCGTAAGGGCGCATGCCGGCGGATCCGAACCGCCGCCTCGCCTCCTCCATGCACCATGCCTGGAAGTCCTCGTCAGGCTCGGCGAGCGCGCCGCGCTCGACCTTCGCGGCGAGCGGCGTTCCATCCTCGATCGTGAGCGGGTAGACCGAAACGTGATCCGTCCGGGCGGCGACGGCCGCATCGAGCGAGGCCTCCCAGCTTTCGGCCCTCTGCAAGGGAATGCCGCACATGAGGTCGCACGACACGTCCAGCCCCGCGGCACGCGCCGCGTCGATGGCCTCGCGTGCTTCGCGCGCCGAATGCAGGCGCCCGAGCGCACGGAGCTCGTCGTCGACGAAGCTCTGGACCCCGAGCGACACGCGCGTCACGCCTGCGCCCACGAGCGACTCCGCCAGACCCGCCGAAAACGATTCGGGATTCGCCTCGCACGAGAACTCGACGACTCCGGGCGCAGCCTCGCGCACGCATCGCACGAGCTCGACCAGCCGGTCGCCCAAAACGCTCGGCGTGCCGCCGCCGATATAGACCGTCCGGCAGGACGCCAGCGCACCCATCTCCCCCAGCCGCTCGATGCACGCCCGCATGGATGCGACGTACGCATCGTAGGCCGAAGCGTCCCGGCATGTCCGGGAATCGAAATCGCAGTACAGGCATTTCGCATGGCAAAACGGCACATGGATATAGAGCGCATCGACCATTCGCATTCCCCTTCCGCACGTCCACGGCGCGCATACGGAGCGTCCACCGACCGAGTGTACGCCACAGGAGCGCTATTCGCCCGAACGCGTTCCCGTAGCGCTCTTTGGAAGCATGGGTGCCGAGCGCTACGCGTTCGCGAGAGGAGGCAAGGTGCCGCCCGCGGCGAGGACCTCCTCGCAAGTGGCCACGTCCGCCTCGATCTCGTCGACCAAGTCCATGAAGTCCTCGTAGTCCGTGCACTTGACCACGCGCCCGCGCCACGCGGCGGCATGCGGCATGCCCTTGAGATACCACGTCGCGAACGTGCGGGCGCGCGCCATGAACGGCAGGTAACGGTGCACGAGGCCCAGATGCTCCCGAAGGGCCTCGAGGCGCTCGTGCGCCGAGCGGACGGGCACCGCGGTCCCGTCCGCGGCGAGGGCGCGCGCATCGTCGAAGACCCAGGGGTTGCCGTAGGTGCCGCGCGCCACGAACACTGCCTCGGCCTTCGTGGTCTTGAGCATGCGCACGGCGTCCTCGGCGGAAAACACGTCGCCCGAGCCCACGACGGGGATCTCCACGGCATCGGCGACCTCGTCGATGATGGACCAGTCGGCGGCCCCGGTGTAGAGCTGCTTGGCCGTTCGCCCATGGACCGCCACGGCGGCGGCGCCCGCGTCCTCGAGCATGCGCGCGAGCTCGGGCGCGGTGCGCTCGCCCGTACGGAACGCGATGCGCATCTTGACCGTCACCGGCACCTGGGCGCGCTCGACGGCGGCGCGCACGATATCCGCGGCAAGCTCGGGGGTCTCCATGAGGGCGGAGCCCTCGCCCTTGGTGATGACCTTGCGCGCAGGGCACGCCATGTTGATATCGATCAGCGAGAGCTTGTCCCCCACGCGCTCCTGCACCGCATCGACGGCGCCCACGAACTGCTCGGGCTTGGAGCCGAACAGCTGCACGCAGATCTGGGGCTCCTCGTCTTCAGGCAGCACGAGCCGCCAGGTCTTGTTGCTCGCGTATGCCAGCCCGGCGACGCTCACCATCTCGGAGTACGCCATAGCCGCCCCACGGCGACGGCACATGATGCGGTAGGCCGCGTCGGTCACGCCCGCCATGGGTGCCAGCAGAAACGGCTGCTCGGCATAGGCCGCACGCAGGTCGTCGGAAAACCCCATGAATCCCCTTTGCACGCACTGAATATCTAGGGACTGTCCCTAGATATTCACGCGGTTAGTCGTCCACCTTCAGAATCGCCAGAAACGCCTCTTGCGGCACATCGACCGAGCCGATGGCCTTCATGCGCTTCTTGCCCTCTTTCTGCTTCTCGAGCAGCTTGCGCTTGCGCGAGATGTCGCCGCCGTAGCACTTGG
>DGYMJ06203__coassemble_1102_pt1 | contig 12205 bp, 10 predicted proteins | sample DGYMJ06203__metabat2_high_PE_015 | metagenome-assembled genome bin DGYMJ06203
AGCTTCTCGACGAAATCACGGTCGTGCAGCGTGTCGAAGTACAGCGATCGGATGCGGTACCCGCAGGAGCCGTTATGCTCGTCTTCCTGCATGATGGCACCGAGCCGCCGCCTCAGCTTGACCGCGGTGACGGGATCGATGAGAAACTTCTTTTCCTGTCGCGTTACCTGGCGCAACGTCACTCCCCTATCCGGGGATCCGTTCAGGAGGTGCAACAAAGGGAGCATGCAGTCAAAGCATACTCACAAGTGACTAAATTGTCCGTGCATTCGGAGTTGGGCGCTTGGTCAGGGGTGCCGTCCCGCAACCTAGCGTACCTTGAGACTCCTGAAGGGAACCCGACCTATCCTTCCTCACATTTGCCGTTCGTACCTATAAAATATAGCATTGGTTGAGCGCCCTCACACCAGATATGGGGACAATTTAAGTTTCAAACCCCATCGCTTGAGGGATACTATGTTGGTATCCCTGCCCATTCCGGCTTTCGTTGCCAAAAGAGATGCTTTCATGAAAGTTTCGGACTACATATTCGGTTTCCCGTTCGCACGCCTGAAGACCTACTTCCGTGAGGCGCGCGATGAGATCGTCGAGGCGAACCTGAGCTATCTTCGGTTCGCCTCGACGGCCACCTTGGTCCTGCTTATCCTGAACCTCTTCCTGGCGTCTCGCCTTATCCGAAACTGGACGCCGAGCGTATACCATATCGCGTTTCTGCCGGCCATGCTCGTGTTCAGCATCGTCACTTGGTTGCTGAAGAATAAGCGGGGCCTCTCGTCACGCGCCATCATGGTGCTCACCGTGGTGTTCGAGGTCGTCCTGTATGGATTCGTCATCGCTATCGACACGATCGGCTCCCCCGATGCGCCGAGCATCTTCGTGCAGCTGGTCTGCGTGGCGCTTCCCGCCGTTTTCATCCTGCCGCCGTGGATCTCATACGGCCTTGTGGGGTGCGCTGAGCTCGCCTGCTTCATCATGACGCACTTCAAGAACCCCTTTATCGCGCAGTACGACGTCTTCCAGCTGTTCGTGGGGCTGCTGTTCTCCATCTGCGTATCTCAGCTCGTGATGAGCTACAGGCTCGACACCTATGACATGAGGGCGAAGTACGAGGGCCTGAGTGTGCGCGATACGCTGTCCAACCTGTACAACAAGCGCGCGTTCTACGAGAAGGCGCATGCGTACCTGGAGCGCACGAACCCCTCCTCCACCTGCGCGATCGCGTTTATCGACCTCGACGACTTCAAGGCCGTGAACGACACGCTGGGCCACCGTGCGGGCGACGAGATCTTGATCGGCATGGGCAATATCCTAAGCGAGCTGTTCCGCCCGAACGACATCATCTGCCGGTTCGGCGGCGACGAGTTCCTGATCCTGTTGGATGGACTCGTCGATGAGCGGATCATCCGGCGCCGCTTCAGCTTGGTGCTCGACCGGTTCGCCATGAAGAGCCGGGAGCTCGCGGGCAGAAAGCTCACCTGCAGCGTCGGCGTCGTGTGCGCCGAGAACATCGACGTGAAGCTCGACAACATGGTCGCCATGGCGGATATCGCCCTCTACGAGGCGAAGCACGCCGGCAAGAACAACATCGTCATCACCTGGACCACGTCGCTTTCCAACTAGCGATCATTCGGGGACGGAGTAAATCTGATCACAGCAGCGCTGTGATCAGATTTACTCCGTCCCCGAATGATCAGCCCAGGGCCCCTCTGTGGGGCCCTGGGCGAAAAGGGGGAAGGCTAGCGCTTCAGCTTCGCGTGGGCGGCGGCGAGACGCGCCACGGGCACGCGGTAGGGTGAGCAGGACACGTAGTCCACGCCGGCCACGTTGAAGAACTTCTCAATGGACGCCGGGTCACCGCCGTGCTCGCCGCACACGCCGAAGTGCATATCGGGGTTCGCCGCACGGCCCTTCTCCACCGCCATGCGCACGAGCTCGAGGACCGCGTCGTCGATGGTCTCGAACGGGTTGGTCTTCAGGATCTTGCGATGCAGGTAGATGGGGATGAACTTCGCCTCGGCATCGTCACGGGAGAAGCCGAAGGTCGTCTGGGTGAGGTCGTTCGTGCCGAAGCAGAAGAACTCGGCGTGCCTGGCGATCTCGTCGGCCACGAGGCACGCACGCGGAAGCTCGAGCATGGTGCCCACCGGGATGTCGAGCGCGACGCCGGTTGCCTCGGAGACCTCCGCGATGACCTGCTCGATGACTTCGCGTGTCTGGACGTGCTCGGCCGTGATGGCCACAAGCGGCACCATGATCTCGGGCTTCGGGTCGAAGCCCTCCTTGATGAGCTGGGCGGTCGCCGTGGTGATGGCTCGCACCTGCATGAGGGGCAGGTCCGGGTAGACCACGGACAGGCGCACGCCGCGCAGGCCGAGCATGGGGTTCGCCTCGGTCATGGCGTCGATGCGGCGCAGACGGGCCTTCGCGGCCGCGATCTCGTCGGCGGCAGCGCCCTCGGCCTCCAGACGGGCGATCTTGACGTCGAGCGCGCGCGGGTCGTCCAGGAACTCGTGCAGCGGCGGGTCGATGAGGCGGATCACCATCGCGCGGCCAGTCATGGTCCTGAGCATCTGGACGAAGTCCTCCGTCTGGACGCGCAGCAGCTCGTCCAGCGCGGTCTGGCGCTCGGCATCATCGTCGGACAGGATGTAGGTCTGGATGATGTTCTTGCGCTCGCCGAGGAACATGTGCTCGGTACGGCAGAGACCGATGGCCTCGGCGCCGAAATCAAGCGCGAGCTGGGCGTCAGCGGGGTTGTCGGCGTTCACGCGCACATGGCAGGGCGCGCCGTTCTCCTCGGAGAGGCGCACCTCGTCGGCCCAGGTGAGGATGGTCTCCAGGTCCCCAGTGAGCTCGGCGGACACGAGCGGCACCGCGCCCTGGACGACGATGCCGGTGGCGCCGTCGATGGAGATGATGTCGCCCTCGTGCAGCACGATGTCGGTGCCCGCGACGCGGACCTCCTTGTTGGCGGCATCGATGCGGAAGGACTCCACGCCGCAGACGCACGGCGTGCCCATGCCGCGCGCGATGACGGCGGCATGGCTGGTCTTGCCGCCGTGGCTCGTGAGGACGCCCTCGGCGGCGACCATGCCCTTGAGGTCGTCGGGGTTCGTCTCCCAGCGGACGAGGACCACCGGATGGCCCTCGGCGGCACGCGCCACGGCATCATCGGAGGAGAAGACGATCTCGCCGACGGCGGCGCCGGGGCTCGCATTCAGGCCGCGCGCGAGGATGTCGAGCTCGGCGTTCGCATCGAACTGCGGGTGCAGCAGCTGGTCGAGCTGGCCGGGGTCGATGCGGCGCACGGCCTCCTCGCGGGTGATGAGGCCCTCCCCCACCATCTCGATGGCGATCTTGAGCGCCGCGGTGGCGGTGCGCTTGCCCACACGGGTCTGGAGCATCCAGAGGCGACCCTGCTCGATGGTGAACTCGATATCGCACATGTCGCGGTAGTGGTTCTCGAGGATCGTGAAGACGCGCTCGAGCTCGGCGCCCGCCTCCTGCAGGCCCTCGACGGTCTTGAGGTCGGAGATGGGCTCCGTGTTGCGGATGCCCGCGACGACGTCCTCGCCCTGCGCGTTCACGAGGAAGTCACCGTAGAACTCCTTCGTGCCGTCGGCGGGGTTGCGGGTGAACGCCACGCCGGTCGCAGAGGTCTCGCCCTTGTTGCCGAAGACCATGACCTGGACGTTCACGGCCGTGCCGAGGTCGTCGGGGATATTGTTCTGCTTGCGGTACAGGATGGCGCGCTCGTTCATCCAGCTGCCGAACACGGCCTGGATGGCAAGGCGGAGCTGGAGCGCGGGGTCGGTCGGGAAGGTGACGGCGCCGTCGACGACGAGCTCGGGATGCTCGGCGGCGCTCACGTGCTCGGAGAAGATCTGCTTGAACTCAGCGACGAGCTCCTCGAGGTCCTCGGCGGCAAGATCGGAGTCGTTGCGGACGCCGGCGACGAGCTTCTTGGCCGTGATGGCGTTCTCGAACAGCTCGGCATCGACGCCCAGGACGACGTCGGAGAACATCTGGATGAAGCGGCGGTAGGAGTCCCAGGCGAAACGAGCGTTCCCGGTCTGCGCGATCAGGCCCTGGACCGAATCGTCGTTGAGACCGAGGTTAAGGACGGTGTCCATCATGCCCGGCATGGAGAACGGGGCACCGGAGCGCACGGAGACGAGCAGCGGGTCGGTCGGGTCGCCCAGGCGCTTGCCCATGCGGCGCTCCAGGTCGGCCTCGGCCGCGGCGATCTCGTCGATCACGCCCTCGGGCCAGGTGTTGCCGGCCTCGGAGTACTCCACGCAGGTCTGGCAGGTGATGGTGAAGCCCGGAGGCACGGGCAGGCCGATGCGGGCCATCTCGGCGAGGTTCGCGCCCTTGCCCCCGAGCACGAAGTTCATGCTCGACGCGCCCTCGGTGACGTCCCTCCCCTGCTCGTCGGCACCGAAACGGTAGATCCTCTGCTGCTTGCTCACGATAATCCCCTTTCTCGCGCCGTCCCCGGCGCACTATCGTGGTGAGCGCCACCGCGTACGCGGCGACAGGGGATATCCTATCCCAGAACGCACAATCACAATATGGGGTTTCATGAGCTTAGCCAACAAGATAACTGGTTTAGTACCAGTTGCTAATGGTAAAAGGTTTAAGCATGGAGGACCCGTCCGCACCTCGTGAAGAAACGGTAGGCCGTATATTTCGCAAGTGTTTCTCGAAAAAGAACACTAGGGCGAAGAGACCCTCGGCCCGAGGGGCTCGGCAGCCAAGTGCCGACCGACAAGATCGAACCCGGCCCCATCTTGTCACCTGCGGGCGGCGCGCTTCCTTCTCGCCTCCTGGATGGCCTCGAGGTGGCCGATGATCTCGGCCGCGGACTCCTCGATGGCCTTGCGGTCCGTCCTCACGACGAAGCAGCCGAGCCGCTTCATGAGGGCATGGGCCTCCTCGAGCTCGCGCGTGATGGCCTCAGGGTCGGCGTAGGAGGAGGCGACGGCGCGCGTCATGTCGTCGCCGAGGCGCCGGTCGCGGATGCTCGCGATGACGTCGGTGGTGGACAGCAGGCCGAACAGGCGCATGGGGTCCACCTCGAAGATGGACGCCGGCGGTTCCATGCCGTGCGCGAGCGGGATGTTCGCCACCTTGTAGCCCTGGAAGGCGAGGTACATCGACAGCGGGGTCTTGGAGGTGCGCGAGACGCCCAGAAGGACGATGTCGGCGTCGGCGATGTCGTCGGCGCCGCGCCCGTCGTCATGCTCAACGAAGTACTCCATGGCCTCGATCCGGTGGAAGTAGCGCTCATCGGTCCGGTGGATGGTGCCCGGGGTGCCCGCCGGCGCGATGCCGAGCAGGCTCGAGAGCGTGACCAACGCCGGCCCCATGAGGTCCACGGCGGGCACACCGAGGTGCTGCAGGGTGAACGTCAGGTTCTCGCGCAGGGACTCGTCCGCGATGGTGTAGAAGACCGCCAAGGGCTCCCCGCTGGCGATGCAGGGCGCCAGATACCGCTCGACCTGCCCGATGTCGGACACCTTGGGCAGGCGGGCGATGCGGATCGACCCTTCGGGGAACTGCCCGGCGGCCGCAAGCACGACCTCGCATGCGGTATCTCCCAGCGAGTCGGAGATCACGTGCACGGTAACCTGCTTCGTCTGCTCGTGGTTCACGGCAACCTCCTCCATAGAAAACGGGGCCGTTCGGCTGATAGCATACCCGAAGATGCCATCAAACCGAACGGCCCCGGACCTCAACGGTAGAGCGCAGGCCGTGCAGGCCCCTGACGCGCCGCTATCAGCCCTTCAGAAGGCCGATGTTGGCGACGCCGGCGAACACGGCCTCGAAACGGTTGAGGAGGCGCAGGCGGTTCTCACGCAGCGCGATGTCCTCGTCCATGACCATGACGTCGTCGAAGAACGCGTCGATCGGCTCGCGCAGGGAAGCGAGGCTCGCGATGAGCGCCTTGAAGTCCTTGGCGGCAAGCGCGGCGCCCACGGCCGCGGCGGCGGCGTCGGTCGCCGTCATGAGCGCCGTCTCGACCTCGCCCATGATGGACGCGTCGACCTCGGTGCCGAGCGAGGCGTCGGCGAGGTGGGCGGCGCGGGCGTAGGCGGTGGCGAGGTTCTCGAAGGTCTCGGCGTCGTTCGCACGCGCATCCTCGAGGGCATGCGCGAGGGCGAAGTAGTCGACCGGCGCGGTGACGGTGCCGGCGGAGACCGCCGAGACCGTGTCGGGGGCGATCTTCTCGTCGCGCGCCATCTGCTCCATGCGGCCCTTGATGAAGGCGCACACGGCTGCGCAGACGGCATCTTTGTCGAAGGCGAGGCCCTGTTCGGCGTAGGCGTCGAGCGCGGGGCCCACAAGCTCCTCGTAGCCGCAATGCAGGTGCTCGCGGAGGATGTTCAGGATGCCGATGGCGCTGCGGCGCAGGGCGAAGGGATCCTTGGAACCGGTCGGGGGCTCGTCGATTGCGAACATGCCCACGATGGTGTCGAGCTTGTCGGCGACGGCTACGATGCAGCCCGCGATGCCCTCGGGCAGATCGTCGCCGGCGAAGCGGGGGCGGTAGTGATCGCGGATGGCGGAAGCGACCCCATCGCTCTCCCCTGCGGCCTTGGCGTAGTAGCCTCCCATGACGCCCTGCTGGCTGGTGAACTCGACGACTGCGGAGCTGACGAGGTCCGCCTTGGCGAGATGTGCGGCGCGCTGGGCGTCGGATGCCGCATGGGCCCCGATGTGGGCCGCGCTGGCGATGGCGAGCGCAAGATCCTCCATGCGCTCCGATTTCTGCAGGACGCTGCCCAGTTTCTCCTGGAAGGCCACGTTTGCAAGGCGCGCGCGGAACTCCTCCATCGGAACCTTGAGGTCCTCGTCGTAGAAGAACTTCGCGTCGTACAGGCGGGCGCGAACCACGCGCTCGTTGCCGTCGACGATGCGCTCGGCGTTCTCGGGCCGGCCGTTGCCGACGACGACGAACTCGCGCGTCAGTTGGCCCTGCGCATCGTAGATGGGGAAATAGCGCTGGTTGGACAGCATGGACTCGCAGATGATCTCGTGCGGGACGTGCAGGAACTCCTCGTCGAAGGTGCCGACGAGCACGGTCGGCCACTCGCAGAGGTTCACGACCTCGTCGAACACCTTCTTGGGCATGTCGACGCGCGCTCCCCCGCGCTCGGACTCGATGGCCCGGACGCCCTCGAGGATGACCTCGCGGCGGCGCTCCTCGGACAGCACGCCGTTCTCCTCGAGCACCCGCTCGTAGGACTCGGGATTCAAGACGACGTGGTCGCCGGGGCCGAGCACGCGATGGCCGCGCGTCGTGTTGCCGCTCTCCACGTCTGCGTAGCTCACCGGGACGACCTCGTCGCCCAACAGGGCGCAGATCCAGCGGATGGGGCGCACGAACGTCTCGTGGGTGGAGCCCCAACGCTGGCTGCGGTAGTTCGGCCACTCGAGGTCGGAGATGATGGAGCGGCAGAGCTCGGAAAGCAGCGGCAGGGCCGGTGCGGCGGGAATGTCCTTCTCGGCGAAGACGTACTCACGGCCGTCGGTGTCGACGCGACGCGCGAGCTCGGAGGCGGCCAGCCCGCACTTGCGGGCGAAGCCCTCGGCGGCCTTCGTGGGGTTGCCATCCGCGTCGAAGGCGATGTTGGCGGCAGGGCCGCGCTTGACCTCGTGAATCGCCTCGGTCTCGGTCGCGACGGTGGTGAGGATGGCGAGACGGCGGGGCGAGGAGATGACGCGGATGTCACCGTGTGCGAGCCCGGCTCCGTCAAGTCCGGAGGCAGCCAGCTTGGGAAGCTGCTTGACCGCGTTCATAAGCGGCGCCGAGGGCATTTCCTCGGTGCCGATCTCGAACAGGAAACTGCGGGTTTCAGCCATGTTAGGCGACCTCCCCTTCCGTAGTGTCGGCGCCGGCGACCTCGGCGAGGTACGCCTCGCAGCAGGCCTTGGCGACCGTGCGAACGCGCAGGATGTAGTTTGCGCGCTCGACGGCGGACAGCGCGCCGCGCGCATCGAGGATGTTGAACGCATGGCTGCACTTCATGACGCAGTCATAAGCCGGCAGCGGGAGCTTGGCCTCAAGGCAGCTGTGGCACTCGCGCTCGTAATCATCGAACTTCTCGCGCATCATCTCGACGTTGGCGACCTCGAAGTTGTATGCGGAGAACTCGCGCTCGTTCTCGAGGAACACGTCGCCGTAGGTCATGGGCGTGCCGTCGGGCAGGTAGCTCCAGACCAGGTCGTAGACCGAGGTGACGTTTTGGACGTACATCGCCAGGCGCTCGAGACCATAGGTGATCTCGACGGGAACGGGATCGACTTCGATACCGCCGACCTGCTGGAAGTACGTGAACTGCGTGACCTCCATGCCGTTCAGCCAGACTTCCCAGCCGAGGCCCCAGGCGCCGAGCGTCGGGCTCTCCCAGTCGTCCTCAACGAAGCGGACGTCATGGTCCGCAGGATCAAGGCCGATGGCCTTCAGGGAGTCCAGATAGAGCTCCTGGGAGTTGGCGGGACTCGGCTTGATGAGGACCTGGAACTGATAATAGTGCTGCATGCGGTTGGGGTTCTCGCCGTAGCGGCCGTCAGCGGGACGGCGGCAGGGCTGCGCATAGCAGGTGCGCCACGGCTTGGGACCGAGGCTGCGCAACGTCGTTGCGGTGTGGAACGTGCCGGCACCGACCTCGGAATCGTAGGGCTGCATGATGACGCAGCCATGGCTTCCCCAGTACTGCTGGAGACGGAGGATAATCTCCTGGAAGGAGAGGGCGGAATTTTCCATCCTTACATTCCCCTCGACGATACTGTTCATACGGTCAAGATGATAGCTTATACGCCTGGCTGTAGATGGAAAAATAGGAGCTGGCACCTTATTCCCACGCGTTCGGGTTCTAAGGCGGAGCCGATCAACGGTACCGTCCTTCCTTCTATGGGGCCAGAGAGCCACCGGATGCCTGCGCCCCCGAGGAAAGTGGCTGAAAATTTCTGTTTTGCTGTAAGCAGGCTCAGCTGAAGTCGTTCGTTTTGGCCGTAATGCCCACATTGGCCGCTTATGACGAGGGCGCCATGACTCAGAATGACTCATATGCGGCATCGGCAAAGGGTAGGATGGCCCCGACGACGGGTTTCAGACCCGATCGCACGGCATCGCTACAGCAAAATAGAAATATCTAGCCACTTTTACCCGAAGGAGGGATCTACGCGGGACGGGTAATCCTATAGATTTACCGATGGCCGGGTCACATCGGAGCATTAATCAACATTTCTACAGGGTGCCGATGCGGTTGAGCGGCCAATAGCGGAAGACGACGACACCGATGACCTCGCTTTGCTCAACGGGCCCGAAATACCGGGAATCGGCGGAGTTCTCGCGGTTGTCCCCCATCACCCAGACGCAGCCGTCGGGCACCGTATAGGGATAGGACAGCTGGACGCCCTCCGCCTGGCTTGCGAGAGGGTAGGACGAACCCTGCGTGTAGGGCTCGTCGAGCTGCTGCCCATCGACGTACACGCGCCCCTCGATCAGATCGACGGTCTGGCCCGCCGTCGCAATGACGCGCTTGACGAGGATGTCGTGTTCCGAGCTCGAATCGGGGTTCGAGAACACGATGATCTCACCGGGCTGCGGCATCTGGCCGAGCTCGGTGGTGACCTTTTGCGCAAAGACCTGGTCGCCGATCTCGATCGTGTTCTCCATCGATCCGGTGGGGACCATATAGGGCTCGATGACGAACGTGCGGACGAGCATCCACGCTGCGAGCGCGATCGCGAAAACGACGACCCATTCAATGATGTCGCGGACTGTTGAGTTGGCGTGCGGTGTCACGAGCGCTCCCTACTCGGTAGATGTTGGTGCTTCCGCACTATGATAGCGTTCGATGCACTCCTGTGCGAAAGCGCGTTCCTTGTCAGTGAGGCCGGCGCCTTCGATGAGGTCGGGACGCCACCGACAGGTGCGCTCGATCGCGTTCGCGCGTCGCCATGCGTCGACCTTGGCGTGGTCTCCCGAGAGGAGCACGTCGGGAACGCCCTTGCCGCGGAAGTCGGCGGGCCTGGTGTACTGGGCGTACTCCAAAAGACCCCCCTCGATGCCGCCCGAGAACGATTCGTCGACGTTGGACATCTCGTCACCCAGTGCACCGGGAAGCAGGCGCACGACGGCGTCGGTGACGACCATGGCGGCGAGTTCGCCGCCGGTCAGCACGTAGTCGCCGATCGAAATCCGCTCGTCGGCATAGTCGTAGGCCCGCTCGTCCATGCCCTCGTAGCGGCCGCAGACGAGCAGGATGCGATCGTGTGCGGCCAGGCGCTCGGCGGTGCGCTGCGTGAACGGCTCGCCGCAGGGCGTGAAGAAGATCGTATGGGGATGAGGTCCCGTCGATGCGATGTCCTCGATAGCCTCAGCGAGGGGCTCGACCTTCATGAGCATGCCCTGTCCCCCGCCGTAGGGCTCGTCATCGACGGTTCGATGGCGGTCGTGCGTCCAATCGCGCAGGTTGTACGCCTCGAACTCGAAAATGCCCGCCCGGCGGGCGCGGCCCAGGATGGAGGTCGACATGACGGGCTCGAACATCTCGGGGAACACCGAGAGGGTCTCTATGCGCATGGGTCGTCCTTTGCCAGGGGTGCGTCTGCGTCGATCAGGCCGTCCATGATGCGCACGGAGATCGAACCCGTTTCGGGGAGGTCGACGATGACATCTTCGATGGCTGGGATGAGCACTTCGCCATAGCGACCGCCCTGAACGACCCACACGTCGTTCGCGGGCGTCTCCATGACCTCGCTCAGCGTGCCGAGCTCTCCGTAGCGCCCGTCGACAACGGGGCGTCCCACAAGGTCGTCAAACGCGCGGTCGAGAAGCCCGAGGTCCAAGTCGGCCTCACGGGCGAGCACGTAGCAGCCGGCAATCCCCTCTGCAGCGTCCAGGTCGTCGATGCCCGAGAACTTCGCGAGGCCGGATACCTCGTCGGCCTTCTCGATCGTGCAGAACCTGTCGCGCTTGAGCGCGGGCGGGGTAAGGGCGACGGTCATATCTTCATGTAAAAGGAAGGGAAGGCCCCGCAGAGCTTCTACGGAAACCTCCCCCTTGATGCCGTGCGGTGATACCACACGGGCGATGTTCCTATATGCGGTCGTCAAGGTTATCCCAGGACCTCCACCTCAACCGACGTGCCCAGTCGCGCTGCAAGAGCACGGGCGAGCGTGCGGATGGCCTTGATGGTGCGACCGTGACGGCCGATGACCTTGGCGACGTCATCGGTGGCTACGGAGACCTCGATGGTCGAGGATGCCTCACCGTCAATAACCTCAAGGCTGACAGCATCGGCGTCATCGACGATGTTGACAACTAGGTACTCGACCAGATCTGCGATGCGGTCGGAGATCATCTCCTCGCCCTCGAGATCCGTCATCTCATCGTCGATGCGCTCAGTGAGCTGATCGGACAATGTTACTCCTCGGTGGCCTCAGCCTCGGCGGCAGCAGCCTCAGCAGCGCGCTTGGCCTCCTCGGCCTCCTTGGCAAGCTGCTTCTTGGACTTCTTGACCACGGTCTCGGTCTTGGGACCGGCCTCGGCGGCGCGAACGAGAGCGGCGACGGCGTCGGTGAGCTGAGCGCCCTTGGACTGCCAGTCAGCGATCTTCTCGAGGTCGAGGTTGATGGTCTTGGGGTTGGTCAGCGGGTTATAGCGGCCGACCTCCTCGATGAAACGGCCGTCGCGGGGCGAACGGGCGTCGGCGACGACAACACGGTAGTACGGACGCTTGTGAGAACCGTGACGAGCGAGGCGGATCTTAACAGCCAATGAAAACTCCTCCATCTTATGCAGCACGTGCTGCACCAACAAACAAACAGTATGAAATAATACGCCAACAGCCCGAGCAGGTGAAGCCCGTGAGAGCGACTTCTTCGGGATGGCCGCAGGCAAATTTATATTTTGACCACTCAATCGGATATTGCAAGCCCTCCATGCAAAATCAAGATGAAATCGCGATTTTGAACTTTTGGGGACAGTCCCTTTTTATTCACGGCGGCGCACATGCGCCGCCGTGAATAAAAAGGGACTGTCCCCAAAAGTTCACTCGCACGATATACTGAATCCATGAAAGGCGAACAGACATACGATTCCGAGGCGTTCGCCTCCGCGCTGTTCGGCGCCTGGAGGGGACCTGCTATCGGGTTGCTCGACCTCGATGCGTTCTTTGCGAGCGTGGAG
>DGYMJ06203__coassemble_1128_pt1 | contig 12018 bp, 11 predicted proteins | sample DGYMJ06203__metabat2_high_PE_015 | metagenome-assembled genome bin DGYMJ06203
AGGGCCTGAAGCTCGGCACCGACGCGAGCCACACCAAGGCCATGAAGAAGAGCCTTGCCCAGGCGCTCTTCACCAACGACCGTATCAAGACCACCGTTCCGCGCGCCAAGGCGCTCCGTGGTTTTGCCGAGCCCATCATCACGTGGGCCAAGCGCGGCGACCTGCACTCCCGTCGTCTTGCTATCGCCAAGCTCGGCGACAAGCAGCTCGTCAAGGAGATCTTCGAGAAGGCCGCTCAGGGCATGTGGGCCGACCGCGACGGCGGTTACACCCGCATCATGCGCCTCGGCACCCGTAAGGGCGACAACGCCGAGATGTGCATCATCGAGCTCGTGACCGAGCCCTGCGTGAAGAAGGCCCCCAAGAAGGCCGCCACTCCGAAGCAGGCTCCCAAGAAGGTCGAGGAGGCTCCCGTCGAGGAGACCGCCGAGGCTGCCGAGACCGAGGCTGCTGCCGAGTAACTTCGGGTGCATTCTTGATATTGCATGAAAGGGCTCGTCGCGAGACGGGCCCTTTTTCGTTTGTATAGGATTGGGTTTCGCGGCGTCGCCGCATTGCCGATACGGGGGGGGAGGAACGCGCGTGATCGAGGTTCGCGGTGCTTGCGTGAGCTACCGGGCGGACGAGCCGCCTGCCGTCGCTGACGTGACCCTGGATTTCGAGCCCGGGCGCGTGGTATCGCTTGTCGGCGCCAACGGCTCGGGAAAGTCGACGCTGGCTTCGCTTCTGTGCGCGATGCGTCTGTGCGATGGCGGTGCGGTGAGGGTCGACGAGATCGATCCCGCCGATGGCGCCAGCGCGCGTCGCGAGGTGCGCAGACTCGTGGGCCTGGTGCGCCAGCATCCCACAGAGCAGCTCGTCTCCACCGTCGTGTTCGATGAGGTCGCGTTCGGCCCCCGCAACCTGGGCCTGGCGCCCGACGAGGTGCGCCGTCGCGTGACCTCGGCGCTCGCGTGCGTGGGGCTCGACGGCTACGACATGCGCGACACCTCGTCGCTGTCCGGCGGCCAGCAGCAGCTGCTCGCCATAGCCGGCGTGCTTGCCATGGAGCCTTCCTATCTCGTGCTCGACGAGGCGTCCTCCATGCTCGATTCGTCCGCACGCCCCGCCCATCGCGCGCTTGTGGGGCGCCTGGCGTCCGAGATGGGGGTCGGGGTCGTCCAGGTGACCCACGATCCGCTCGAGGTGCTCGCGTCCGATCGCGTCGTGATCATGGACCGCGGCAGCGTCGTCTTCGACGGCGCTCCTCTGGACTTGCTCATGGGGCAACCCGCCCTGTGGGATGCGACCGTGCTCCCGAGCGCGTCTGTAGAGGCGCTGAGACGCGTCTGCGCGCTTGGTTTTGACGGTCACCCTTCTGCTACCCCGGAGGCCGCCGCAGCGTGGCTTGTGCGTGGGTTCGCGGCGGGACGCGTGTCTGCCGACGACGTTCGGGGGGCGCTCGATGCGCTTGCAGGCGCGCTTCCGCGTGCCCTGCCCGCTGGCTCGGGCGCCGATGCGGGTCTCTTGCTGTCGCACGTTTGCTATGGATACGATGCGGCGTCTTATGTCCTGCGCGACATCGAGCTTGCGGTGGCGCCTGGAGAGGTCCTGCTTGTGGCGGGCCGATCCGGATCGGGAAAATCGACGCTGGCATCGGTCGCGGCGGGCCTGTTCGAGCCGGATGCGGGCACGGTCTCCGTGCGCGGACGGGCCCCTCGGCCCGGGGACGCAGGCATCGCCTTCCAGCGGCCCGAGGACCAGCTCTTCTGCGAGAGCGTCCGCGACGAGCTCGCCTTCGCTCCACGCAACATGGGGGCGGACGAGTCCGAGGTCACCCGGCGTATCGAGCGTGCGGCGAGGATGGTCGGTCTCGATGAGGCGCTGTTCGACCGGTATCCGTTCGACCTCTCGGGCGGGCAGGCGCGGCGCGTGGCCATCGCGTCGGTTCTGGCGCTCGATGCCGCAGCCTACCTGTTCGATGAGCCCACGGCGGGTCTCGACGCGGCGGGGCGCTCCCAGATGCATGCGCTGGCGCGCGCCTGCGCGGATGACGGCCGCGCCGTCATCGTGATCAGCCACGACCTCGAGGAGTGGATGGCCGAGGTCGATCGCGTGGCGCTCCTGAGCGACGGGCGCGTCGCATGGATGGGAACCCCCGGGGAGCTTTCGCGTGATCGGGACGCCTTCGAGGCGGCATCGATGGAGCCCCCGCTCAACATCGCGCTCGCTCGGCTCCTTGAAGATGCGCTGCAGGGAGGTGCGCGATGATGAAGAAGCCCCTCTCGCCGCTCGGCTCGTTCGTGGCCCGCGATACGCCGGTCGCGCGCATCGACGCACGCGTCAAGATCGTCTTGCTGCTCGCGCTGACCGTGGCCGTGTTCGCCACGGGGGCGTCGCCGGTGTTCGCCCTGTGGGCGGTGCTACTCGCCGCAGCCGTGCGGCTTGCGCGCATGGACATGGCCGCCCACCTGAGGGCGCTCAAACCGGTCGCTTTCATCTTGGCGTTCACGCTGCTGGCGAATGCGGTGGCGCTCGACGGCCACGGCGACATCGCCCTGTGGGGCGGCTTCGGGCTGGACACGGCGGGCGCCCTGCGCGGCTTTCTCGCCATCGCGCGCATCGCGCTGCTGCTGGGGTTCTCGCTCGTGGTCTCGGCCTCGTCGACGCCGCCTCAGTTGGCCGACGCCTGCGTGAGCCTGCTGTCGCCCCTGGGGCGGCTGGGCGTTCCCGTGTCCGATGTGGGCCTCATGCTCTCGCTGGCGCTGCGCTTCATCCCCATCGTGTCCGAAGAGTTCTTTCGCGTGCAGCTCGCGCAGCGCTCGCGCGGCGTTGACTTTTCGGGCGGAAGCATCCTGCATCGGATACGGGCGTGGGCGTCGGTGCTCACGCCGCTGGTCGTGAGCCTCTTTCGGCGCGCCGACCGGCTGGGCGAGTCCATGTGCGCCCGATGCTATGCTGAAGGGGACCAGATCAGCGTGGACATGCCGCCGGTGCCGGCTCGCGACCGCCTGGTGCTTGTCTGCGGCCTTGCCGTCTGCGCGCTGATACCGACTCTGGCGTGGCTGCTGTAGGGGAGGGGCCGCAGCGGCGCCCATGGTCTGCTGGACCCTCGACGATATGACCGATATTCACGATACGCGGGGAGGCCGCATGGAACCGATGGACACCGCCGAAGATCTGCGCGCGGGCACGCTCGTGTTGCGTCTGGGATACGACGGAAGCGCCTATTCGGGATTCGCCGAGCAGGTTGAGCAGAAGACCGTGGCGGGGGAGGTCCGTCGCGCGCTCGAGACGTTCCTGCGCCGCGAGATCGACCTGACCTGCGCGGGCCGCACCGATGCCGGCGTGCACGCGATCGGCCAATACGTCAGCGTCCCCGTCGACGAAGCAGAGCTCGAGGTCACCCGAACGCGCTGGATGCGCGCGTTCGCAGCGCTGCTGCCGCACGACATCGCGGTGAGCGAGGTGTACCACGCGGCACCCGGCTTCTCGGCCCGTTTCGACGCCCATGCGCGCACGTATACCTATCGCATCGCCACAGGGGATGCGCCGCCGCTGCTGACGCGCTCGGTCACCTGGTGGCACCGGTGGCCGCTCGACGTCGACGCCATGGACGACGCGGCGCAGCGCCTGGTGGGGGAGCGCGACTTCAAGAGCTTCTGCAAGACGGCGTCGGCGGTGGGCAAGCCCACGTGCCGCAACGTCATGGACGTCTCGTTTGCCCGCGAGACGAATCTGGGCGAGGAGTGCCTGGCGTTCACGATCAAGGGAAACGCGTTTCTTCATTCCATGGTGCGCACGATCGTGGGCACGCTCGTCGAGGTTGGGTCGCACCGGCGCGAGCCCGCGTGGATCGACGAGGTCCTTGCCGCCTGCGACCGCGCGGCGGCCGGCCCCACTGCGCCCGCGCGCGGCCTGTGCTTCATGGGCGTGGACTACGACGAGGGCGCGCTGCACGTCTGCCCCTAAGGGGCGGGCCCCTTAGGTTTCATATTGTGAAACGATGCGGGCAGATAGGTAACCGATCTGTGCTCTCGACTCCGGTATAACAAACCGTATACACAGGCATGTCGAGAGGAGCGAGCCCATGACTACGCATCATTTTCCCGAAGGGTTCCTTTGGGGTGCATCTACGAGCGCCTTTCAGGTCGAGGGCGCGTACCGAGAAGGGGGAAAGGGGCCGGCGACTACCGATCGCGGTCCGGGTCGTCCGGGGCTTGCGGACAACAAAGTGGCTTCCGACCATTACCACCATTGGGAAGAGGATGTCGAGCTGATGGCTCGACTGGGTATCAAGGTGTATCGGATGGGATTCGCTTGGAGCCGCATCATGCCCGATGCGAGCGGGCACCCAAATCCGGAGGGTCTGGCCTTTTACGACCGCCTGATCGACCGGCTGCTCGCGTGTGGCATCGAACCCTTGGTGACGCTCTATCATTTTGAGTGCCCGCAGGCTCTGGTTGATGCGTTCGGCGGTTGGAAGAGCCGTCAGATGATCGATGCCTACGTACGCTACGCCCAAGTCTGCTTTACGCATTTCAAGGGGCGCGTGAAGCGCTGGGTGACGGTTAACGAACAGCTGATCGCAACGGCTGTTCCGGATAACACCGGCGACACCGAGCCCGATCCGCGCATGCGGCAGAAGAACACCTACCAGATGAGCTACCATGTCGCCCTCGCCGAGCATCGCGCTATCGCGCTGCTGCGTGAAATCGACTCTGATGCCCAGATCGGTCCCGTCGTCGCCATGCAGGTGGTCAATCCGCGCTCGAGCTCCTCGGAAGATGCTCTGGCGGCCCTGAACGCCGAGGAGATGATGCAGAACTATATGGTCGACCTGAGTGTTCGGGGCGCCTTGTCGCCATATGCGCGCCATTATCTCCAGCGGGAGGGCTTCTATCCGTCTGTGGAGCCGGCCGACGAGCGGATTCTCACTTCATCCACACCGGACTTTCTGGGTGTGAACTACTACTTCAGCTCCTGTGCGCGCAAGCGGATTGAGCCCATCCGGTTCGACCGGTTCCCCCCGTGGTCCGGTGGCGATTTCGAGCTCTGCGGCAACCCAGCGGTCACGGCGACCGAGTGGATGGCGAGCGGTATCGACCCGCTTGGGCTGTACGTCGGGATGCGAAAACTCTACGACCGGTATCGGCTGCCCATGATCATCACTGAAAACGGCATGGCGCTCTCGGAGGAGCCCGACGATACAGGCTGCGTCTACGATCCCGCCCGCATCGAATACCTCGCCTGTCACCTGCGCGAGGTGGCGAGGCTTGTTGATGAGGGCTATCCGGTTTTCGGGTATTGCGTTTGGAGTTTGATGGATCTGTGCTCGAGCCATCAGGGCTTCACCAAGCGCTACGGCCTCATATTCGTCGACAGGACCGAGACCGATGCCAAGCAGTGCGCCCGCATACCGAAAGACAGCTTCTTCTGGTACCGGGATGTGATTCGCGCCAACGGTCTGCCTGTAGCGGATGCCCGTTAGCGCTGCTCAAAGATCGGGTCCGGGACATCGTCTGCCTTCTGGCGAAGACGATGTCCCGGACCTTTCCGTCAACGATCTTCCGTTTGCTCCCCATAGAGCTTAAGATATGCCATGACCATCATGTCGACGGCGGCGAGGGCTCCGAATTTGCCGCTGTCGATATTGTTGGTCACCCCGCAGCTCAAGACATATGACGCATGGTTCCAGTATGCGCTGGAGGTGTTCTGGGTGATGGCTAGAAGGCTGCAGCCCGCCTCGGAGAGCGCCTGTGCGATCATGGGGTAGCGGATAGGGTAGGTGCCGCCGATGCTGCAGACGATGGCAAGATCATGCTCGGAGAGCGCTTGGGCGCAGGAGAGCTGAGACGTATAGTCCAGATGGAGCTCCACGAGCCGGTCCATAAGGGCGAGCCTGCTTTGGAAATACCTTCCGACGTCCCAGAGGAAGTGATAGGAGAAAAACGCGATGCGTTCGCAGCCGTGCAGTGCGCGGGCGATGTCCGGGAGCTTGGCTATGTTGCCCGCAGAAAGGGTCGTCGAGATGTTGAGCTGGATCGCTTCCTGGTAGGAGGACAGCGCCTTTTCGGTGTCGCTAGCCAAGGTGTCGCGGAAAGTCTGGGGGAAGACCCCGCTCATGGGGACGTCGCAATCCAGCTGGCGACGCAGCTCCTTGAAGTCCGCAAATCCCATAAACCGGCAGAATCGGGAAATCGACGCCTTGGAGACATAGCACATATCGGCAATCTCGGCGATTGAGAGCCCCTGCAGTCTGTTGTAGTTCTTCACGAGTGTCGTTGCGATTTCGTAATTCGTGTCGTGCTGCATGGTGGTATCGATGTAGTCCAAAAGACGCTCGGCGACAGATCCCATCGCAACGGATTCACCCATGGAAGTCCTTCCCGTTTTTCATGGCCGCAGGAAGGCGGCCGAAATCATCTTCATCACAGTGTAACGGATAGCCTTCTACCTGCGGGGTTTCAGGTCGTGAAACCCGCATCCGTATCAGGAAACCGTCCCGCCTACCGTGTAACCGATTGGGGCTGTGCCGTGCGTTATACCTGTAAGCGTCGGGAGCGAGCACAGGGGCCCTTTGGAGGGGCACGGATCCACAAAGGGGCGAAAGATATCGGCGATGGACGGTTCCCGCGATGACTACGATAGGCCAATGGGAGGATGACACATGAAACGGTTTCTGCTGCGCGCCGACGATCTCGGGTACAGCGATGGCGTCAACTGCGGGATAGCCGCGGCGGTCGAGGCCGGCCTGATTCGGACGGTCGGCATCATGACCAACATGCCCCTCGCCGCGAGCGGTCTGGTGCGCTTGAAGGCCGATGGGCTGTGCTTGGGGCAACACACCAATATCTGCACGGGCCGACCATTGACCGACCCCGCCCGTATCCCCAGCATCGTCGAGGGGGACGGGCACTTTAAGACGAGCTCTGCCTATCGCGATGCGGCGGGACGCGGAGAGGATTTCGTGGTTCTCGACGAGGTGCTGTTGGAGATCGAGGCTCAGTATCGGCGGTTCCTCGAGCTGGTCGGGCGTGAACCTGAGTATTTCGAGGGTCATGCGGTGGCGAGCCCCACGTTTTTCCGTGGGCTCGAGATCGTCGCCGAGCGCCATCATCTGCCCTATTTCGCGATGGGAGCGCCTGGTGAACCCGTCTGGTTCCGCTCTACCCGGGTCATCTCCTATATCCCCGAGGATTTCTCGGCTTACGAGAAGGACCCCTATGCATTCCTGAAGTTGGCTGTCGCATCGGCAGATGAGGACAGCTGCCGGCTCATGGTGTTCCACCCGGGATACATCGATGCGTATCTCGAGGACCATTCGAGCATGACCGAGGCGCGCATCCGCGAGGCGGACATGCTTACCGATTCCGCCGTCGCCGAATGGCTCACCGAGCAGGATGTGGAGCTCGTCACCTATGCGGACTTGCCGTAAGCGGTTCGGTCCTCTTTCGTTCATGACCGATGCGCGCGCCGCGCGCATCTCGAGATAGCAGAGTGGAGGGGGTGTACCGAAAGGGGGCGCCTTGTGCAAGGAGGCGCCCGAAAAGGTTAATCACCATGATTGGAGTTGGTAAACATGGCAGTATTCGATAGGATTCAAGCGGTGATGGATAAGACCATCGCCCCGATTGCAAGCAAGGTTGCGGATAGCAAGATACTCGACGCTCTCATGGGCGGTATGATGTCGACACTGCCCATGACCCTCGGCGTCGCCGTCATCGCGATCCTTATCAACTTCCCCATTCCGGGCTTTTCGGAGTGGATTGAATCGAGTGGCTTGAAGGTGGCCGGTAACCAGATTCTCTCGGTCACGATGAACATGATGGCCATCTACGTCGCCTTTTTCGTCGGCCTGCGCTGGGGCAAGGCGTGCGGGCTCACCGGCTACAACGGCGGCATCCTCACCGGCGCGGTGTTCCTGTGCTTCGTTCCGCTGCAGTCGTTCGAAGACATCCCGATGGCGAGCTTCATCAACACGTCCTATCTGGGCTCGAACGGCATCTTCGTCGCCATTCTGCTCGGCTTGATTGTCCCGAAGGTCGCCGCGCTGCTGATGAGCAGGCTCGAGCTGAAGCTCCCCGACATGGTGCCTCCCATGGTCTCCAACTCGCTGTCGCCCATCTTCACGGCCATCGTCCTGTTCACTTTGGTGTGGTTCGCCCGTCTCGGCCTGTCCATGACGCCATGGGGCAACCTTTTCGACATGATCAATACGCTAATCGGCACCCCGGTCACCATGGTCGGCAGCTCCCCGCTCGCCTACATCATCGTGTGCTCCCTGCAGTCGATCTTCTGGTTCTTCGGTGTTCACCCCAACGTCATGCTCAACTTCTATGCCCCCGTCATCATGGCCCTGACCGCCGCCAACACCGAGGCCCTGATCGCCGGTCAGGCCATGCCCTACGGTGCATGGGCGATCGTGGCGCTCGGTACCGCCATCGGCGGTCAGGGCAATGCGCTCGGCATCAGCGTCTCGCTGCTCTTCACCAAGTCCGAGCGCTTCAAGGCAATCCGCGGCATCGCACTCGTTCCGTTGCTGTTTAACATCTCGGAGCCTCTTATGTTCGGCCTGCCGGTTGTCTTGAACCCCACCTACTTCATCCCCTTCATCTTCAACATCCCGGTCTGCGCCGTTATCGTCCAGGCACTTTACGCGCTCGGTCTCGGCGCCGCGTATAATCCCACCATCCAGCTTCCCTGGGTGCTTCCGCAACCGGTCATCGCGTTCATGCAGGGTGGTGTCGGCTGCCTGGTGATCTCTGCGGTGGTGCTTGCCGTGTCCATCCTGATGTACCTGCCCTTCACCCTGATGGCCGACCGTCAGGCGCTGAAGGAGGAGGCCGCTCTGAAGGCCGCCGAGTAAGCTGTTCGTTTGAGTCGGCATGAATGTTCATCCCACCAAGTGAGGAGATTCGAAATGAAACGCATCGTTCTTATGTGCGCCGCCGGGGCTTCGACGAGCATGCTGGTCAAGCGCATGCAGCAGGCCGCGGAGCAGCAGGGGTTCGAGTGCACCATCGAGGCGCATCCCGTGAACCAGGCGACCGAGTTCGCCGACAGCGACGTCATTTTGCTGGGACCCCAGGTCCGCTTCGAACTCAACAAGGTGAAAGGCCAGGTCAACTGCCCGGTCGAGTCCATCGATATGATGGCGTACGGCACCATGAACGGCGAAGCCGTGCTCAAGCAGGCGCGCGCCCTGATGGGGGAGTAGCCATGGCCGAAGATGCCCAGCAGACCCTCGAGCAGTTCGAGATGGCGTGCTTCCAGATTGTCGCCCAAGTGGGAGGTGCGAGAAGCTGTTATCTAGAGGCGATTTCCCATGCGGAGGGCGGCGACTTCGAGGGGGCGCAGAAGCTGATCGAAGAGGGTGACGTTGCGTTCAACGCGGGTCACGACGTCCACATGGGCCTTCTGCAGCGGGAAGCGAGCGGTGAGCAGTTGCCGTTTCGCATCATCCTGCTGCACGCAGAGGACCAGCTCATGAGTGCTGAAGGATTCCGTATTCTCGCCGAGCGGTTCATCACCGTGTATCGGCAGATGCGCGAGGGCGCATAGCCAGTCGATGTGAGGGGCGGGGCGCATGCGTTGGACGTATCCCGCCCCGACGCATCGCAGCGAAGTGAACAGACAGGAGGACATATGCCATTCAAAGAAGGATTCCTCTGGGGCGGCGCCACGGCCGCCAACCAGTACGAGGGCGGTTGGGACGAGGGCGGAAAGGGGCCGAACGCCTCGGATGCCATGACCAACGGCAGTCACACGTCCCCGCGCCAGGTGACGTGGCGGGATACCGTGACCGGTGAGACCGGTGCCGTGCCCGTCTTTACCGTCTGTGAGCAGGGGCTTGCTGAAAGCAGGGAGATTGCCGTCGTCGACGGATACTACTATCCGAGCCATGTCGCCACCGACTTCTACCATCGGTATGCTGAGGATATCGCCCTCATGGGCGAGATGGGCTTCAAGTGCTTTCGCCTCTCGATCAACTGGGCGCGCATCTTCCCCAACGGCGACGACGCCGAGCCCTGCGAGGATGGCCTTGCCTTCTACGATGCGGTGTTCGACGAATGCGCCAAGCACGGCATCGAGCCGCTCGTGACGCTCTCGCACTACGAGACGCCGCTGCACCTGGTGAACGCGTACGGCGGATGGAAGAGCCGCGCGCTGATCGACCTGTTCGTACGCTATGCGGAAACGGTCATGAAGCGGTATCGGGGCAAGGTTCGCTACTACCTCACCTTCAACGAGATCAACATGATGAGCATGGGAAGCTTCATGGCGGGCGGCCTTATCGACGGCAGCCCCGAGGCCAAGGCGCAAGGCGCCCATAACCAGTTCGTCGCCTCGGCGCTCACGGTCAAGGCAGCGCGCGCAATTGATCCCGCCATCAAAGTGGGCCAGATGCTTGCATACAGCCCGGTCTATCCCTATTCGGCAGACCCTGCCGACGACCTGCTCGCTATGGAGCGCCAGCACGAGGCCCTGTGGTACGCCGATGTGCAGGTGGGCGGCTATTATCCCTCCTACCGACTCAAGGAGATGGAGCGTCGTGGAATCGAGCTCGAGATGGGGCGGGACGATCTGGAGCTGATTTCGACCTATCCGGCAGACTTCCTGTCGTTTTCCTGCTACGGCGGGTCGACGGTGTCGGTGCGTCAGCAGGAGCTCGAGGCAGCGTCGGGCAATCTGGCATTGGGCATGGTGAAGAACCCGTACCTGGAGGCCAACGCATGGGGCTGGGCGACCGACCCGTATTGCCTGCGCATCGCGCTCAACACACTCTACGAGCGCTACCGCAAGCCGTTGTGGATCGTCGAAAACGGTATCGGCTGGGCAGACGAGAAGGAGCCGGATGGCTCGGTTCACGACGCCTATCGCATCGACTATCTGCGCAAGAACATCCAGAGCATGAAGGATGCGGTCGAGATCGATGGCGTCGACCTCATGGGTTACACGATGTGGGGCTGCATCGACCTCGTGAGCGCTGGCACCGGAGAGATGCGCAAACGCTACGGCCTCGTCTACGTCGACCGCGACGATGAGGGCAACGGCACGCTCGAGCGCTCGAGGAAAGACAGCTTCTTTTGGTACCAGAAGGTTATCGCAACGAATGGCGAGGATCTCGATTAGGCGGCTTACTGCAGGAGGCGGTGCGCGGCGCCGCCTCCTTTTATTACACGAGGGGAATCGACCATGAATCGCTACATGGGCATCGACGCCGGCGGCACCAAAGTCAAATGGGCGGTCGTCGACGAGAACTATCGGATCGAGGAACAGGGGAGCATCCCTACGAGCTTTGCGGGCGCCGACGATGTGATCGACGCGTTCTGCGCGATCGTCGAGCCATATCGTGCGTGCGTGCGCGGTATCGGCCTCAGCATGCCCGGCGTGTATCGCGAGGGGGATCCTGACGGCGTGGTTGGTGGGGGAGGTGCCCTCCACTGTCTGGACGGCTATCCGCTCGGTCGCATCATGCGCGAACGCACAGGGCTTGCCACGACGATCGAGAACGACGCGATGTGCGCCGCTCTGGGCGAGTACGCTGCCGGCGCCCTGAAGGGAGTTTCACTTGGCCTGATGGTGGTTATCGGGACGGGCCTCGGCGGGGCCATCGTCTCGGATGGGCGCATCCTGCGCGGCGCCCACAACTTGGCGGGAACCGTCTGCTTCGTGAGCAACGACGTGCGCCAGCCGGTGACGTTCGGCTCCGTGTACGGCGACGTCACATCGTGGAGGGCGCTGCGCGATCAGGTTTGTGCAGCAAAGGGGATCGAGTCGACCGACGAGATCGACGGCTACAAGATCTTTTCCTGGATCGAGGCGGGCGACGAGGACGCGCGGCGCGGACTCGATGCTTACGCGCTGGTCTTCGACAACATGTTGATGGGCTTGCAGTCGGTAATCGACCCCGAGGTCGTCGTGGTGGGCGGCGGTATCAGCGCGCGCAAGGAGCTCTTCGAGGCCTTCGAGCGCATGATGTGTTACCGCTAATGTAGTTTTCACCAATCGGGCAAACGAGGGCCGCCGGCTGCG
>DGYMJ06203__coassemble_1182_pt1 | contig 11547 bp, 10 predicted proteins | sample DGYMJ06203__metabat2_high_PE_015 | metagenome-assembled genome bin DGYMJ06203
TGAGATGCTCTTGCAGGTAGAGGGCCCGGCGAGGACACCAAAAGGTACACCTTTTTAGGTTCATATCACGGACCCCATTATACACACGGACGCGACGCGGCGTGTAAAGAAACCGCAGCTCTTCACGCGTGGCCCACTCTTGCCTTTTGTTAAACGGGCACCCCTTCAAAAGGTGTACCTTTTCGCGCGCCTGTAAGGAACGACCCCTGGTGCCGCCCGCTTGCGGGGCGCCTTCGGGTCCTGGAAGGGGGAGGCATATGGCTGTCGTCTCGGCGGCTGCAGAGCGTACGCGCCGCGGCGCCCGCATGGCCATGGGTCTTCCCTGCGGAAGGCGCACCCCTGCGGGCCGTGTCCGCTGGTACCTGCTGCGCGTGCCCGAGGGGCGCGAGCAGGACTCCTGCGACCGGCTGCTCCGGCTCATCCCCAAAGACCTCCTCGACGACGCCTTCGTGCCGCAGAAGGAGCGCTGGATCAAGCGCGACGGCACGTGGTCCCTGGGCGCCGCGCCGATGTATCGCGGCTACGCGTTCGCGCTTTCCCGCGACGCGGCGGGGCTTGCCAAGGCGCTCGCGGGCCTGTCGGTGCCGGCGGAGCTGGCGGGCACCGAGCAGCGTGCCTGGCTGCCTCTGGCGGATGAGGCGGCTGCGTGGTTCGCGCAGTCCATGGACGCGCGGCACGTGATCCGCAGCTCCACGGCGGAGATTCGCGACGGGGTCCTGCGCGTGCTGGAGGGTCCGCTCGCGGGGCAGGAGGCGCGTATCTCCCGCATCGACCGCCACCGCAGGCGCTGCCTGGTGAGCGTGGGCGACGCGGACGGCGGCTTCACGGAGTCGATGCCCATCGACGTCCCGCACAAGAGCTAGAGGCTCCCGGCGCAGTGCGTTGCGCCGGGCCCACGGGGAGCGCATCCGCGCGGGTCCGGCGCAGGGAACTGCCCTGCACACAATCCTTCCGGTTCGGCAATCGTCGAGTATCGCGTTGCCGCGCCCGCGAAGGCATGAATACTTCCTGTTGTCTGCGCGGAGGCGTGTCGGCGAAGCCGTGCGATATGGTCGGGGTGATCGATGTGTCCGTGGCGAAGCTCTACGCGGTCCAGGTCCGAAGCGGGGCCGAGGAGCGCACGCGCAAGCTGCTCGTCCGAGCGCTGGAGAATCTTGTCGACGACTGCTTCACGCCGTCGTACGAGACCAAGCGCGCGGCGAAGGGTCAGTGGCGCACGGTGCGCATGCAGCTGCTGCCGGGCTACGTGTTCGTGCAGGCGCGCGAGCCGGAGAAGGTGGCCGCAAGGCTCGCCGAGGTGCCGGCGTTCACCAGGCTTCTGGGGAGCAACGGGGAGTACTTCATGCCGCTTTCCGCGGACGAGGAGGCGTGGCTGAACGCCTATACCGACATCGACACCCACGTGGTGGAGATGAGCGAGGGCGTCATCGAGGGCGACCGCGTCATGGTGATGCGCGGGCCGCTCAAGGGCCGCGAGTTCGAGATCAGGCGGATCGACCGCCACAAGCGCGAAGCCGAACTGGAAGTTCCCATGTTGGGTCGAGTGAAGAGAATCAGGGTCGGGCTGGAGATCGTCGCGAAGCGGTAGGGCTTGGCGGCGGCGGGGCCTGGGTTGGGGTCGGAATTCGGCGATGGCAATCGAACAAGAGGTCCTCGTATCGGGGGAGGAGGGGCTCGATGCCCCAGATAGATTCACGGTGCCCAGCGCGATAGCCACTCCCGAGGAGGCAATGATGGGTGTCGCCGCATCCGATGGGCGGTCGAGCGCCGAGCACAGCATAATCTCCCTGCGACCTGGTACCGATGCGTTCGCCGACGCATGCCGCAAGCTTGATCGCCGCCCGCTCGGCTATCGATTTGCCAAGCGCGCGTTCGACATCGCGTTCAGCGCTGTCATCATCGTAGTCGGTTTCATTCCCTGCGCCTTACTCTCCATCGCAATTGCTTTTGACACCATGGGGTCACCCATCTACACGCAGGAGCGCGTGGGGCGTCTCGGAAGTCCGTTCCGAATCTATAAGTTTCGCACCATGGTGGCGGATGCGGACGACGTAGAAAAGTACCTCAACGCCGAGCAGCTCGCCGAATGGCACCGCGAGCATAAGGTGAAAGACGACCCGCGCATCACCCGTCTAGGTCGCGTCCTGCGCAGGACTAGCCTCGACGAGCTGCCCCAGTTTCTGAACGTGCTGGTGGGCCAGCTGAGCGTAATAGGCCCACGCGCGATCACCTACGACGAACTTGCCCACTACGGAATTAACGTCACGCTTCTGCTGTCAGTGCCCCAGGGTATCACTGGGGCTTGGCAGGCGGGGGCGCGTAACGACGCCACGTTCGAGACGGGCGAGCGTCAGGAGATTGAGCTTGGCTACGCCCGCAACGCAAGCCTTCACGAGGATGCACGCGTATTCCTGGCCACCTTCAGCGCCATGTTCGGCAAGGGGAGGTCGGGGCGATGAGAATCCTCATAGTCTCCCAGCACTACAAACCGGAGCCCTTCAATGTCTCCGAGACGAGCGAGGAGCTTGTCAGACGTGGACACGACGTCACTGTTCTGACTGCCTTGCCCAACTGCCCCGGAGGGATCGTGCTTGAGGAATTCCGTCACGGCCAGCATAGGGACGAAGTGGATACCGGGGTGCGCGTCGTGCGCGTTCCGATAGTCGCGCGGGGGAAGGACCTGCACGGGATGAACAAGCTGAGGAGGGCGGCAAACTACGTATCGTTTCCCTTGTCGTGCCAACTGACCAACGCAGCGATGGACTCCGAATACGACTGCGTGCTGTGCTTTCAGTTCTCCCCAATCCTTATGGCGGTCCCGGCATTGAGGATGGCTCGGAGACAGGGAGTTCCCTGCTTACTCTGGTCCTTTGACTTATGGCCCGAGGATATGCTGACGGGTGGAATCCGAAGGAGCGGCGTTCCCTACCGAATCATGCGTAGAGTGTCCAGAAGGATATACGCCTCGGCTGATATGGTAGCCGTTACCTCGCCCGGATTCGAGAAATACTTCTCTGAGCAGCTGGGCCTTCAGGGGCTAAAGACGAGGTGGCTCCCCCAATTCGCTGAGGACGTGTTCGGGGACGTTCCCAGCATGAGGGTCAGCGGAGGCGACATCATCTTCACCTTCGCCGGGAACGTGGGCGGCAACCAGGCGGTGGAGACGGTAGTGCGTGCCGCCTCGCTTCTTAAGGACGACCGGATTCTCGTCAGAATCGTCGGGTCTGGGTCGCGCCTCGAAGCATGCAAGCATCTCGCTGCTGATCTTAGGGCGAGAAACGTTGAGTTCCTGGGGAGGCTGCCCCTGGAGTCCATGCCGCGGCTCTATGCAGACTCGGACGCGATGATTCTGACGCTCTCCAGACCCCAGGGCGACTCGCTTGTGCCCGTTTACACGATTCCGAGGAAGTTCCAGTCCTATATCGCGGCGGGAAGGCCCGTGCTGTGCTCAGCCGAGGGGACGGTTGCGGAGATCGTCCGAGGCGAGGGGTGCGGCATCGCGTGCCCCGCGGAGGACGCAGAGGGGCTCGCGGAGGCAATGGAGCGGTTCGCGAGGATGCCCCGGACGCGAAGGGAAGAGATGGGGACGGCAGCCAGGGGCCTTTACGAGAGGCGGTACTCAAGGGACCGCTTCTTCGCCGACTTAGAAACGTTGCTGAGTGAATTGACCGGGAGGAAATAAGTGGCTACCAGCGCATTTAAAGAAAAGACCCTCATGATCACCGGCGGCACGGGCAGCTTCGGCAACACCGTGCTCAAGCACTTCCTGGAGACGGACATCGGAGAGATTCGCGTGTTCTCCCGCGACGAGAAGAAGCAGGATGACATGCGCCATCGCCTGCAGGAGCGCTACCCCGACCGCGCCTCCAAGGTGCGCTTCTTCATCGGTGACGTGAGGAGCGCCCAGAGCGTGCGCGACGCCATGTGCGGAGTCGACTACATCTTCCACGCGGCGGCGCTCAAGCAGGTGCCCTCCTGCGAGTTCTTCCCGATGGAGGCCGTGAGGACCAACGTGATCGGCACGGACAACGTCCTGCACGCGGCGATAGAGGAGGGCGTGGAGCGGGTGGTATGCCTGTCCACTGACAAGGCCGCCTACCCGATCAACGCCATGGGCAAGTCCAAGGCCCTCATGGAGAGCGTGATCTACGCCAACGCCCGCAATGGCGCCGGGCGCACCACCATCTGCTGCACTCGATACGGCAACGTCATGTGCTCGCGCGGCAGCGTGATTCCGCTCTTCATCAAGCAGATCAAGGCGGGCGAGCCCGTCACGGTGACCGATCCGTCCATGACCCGCTTCCTCATGAACCTCGACGAGGCGGTCGACCTCGTGAGGTTCGCCTTCGAGCACGCGAACCCCGGCGACCTGTTCATCCAGAAGGCGCCGGCCGCCACCATCGGCGACCTCGCCGAGGCGGTGCAGGAGCTGTTCGGCCGCACCGGCACGCGCGTCATCGGCACCCGCCACGGCGAGAAGCTCTTCGAGACTCTCATGACAAGAGAGGAGATGCTTCGCGCCGAGGACATGGGGGAGTACTTCCGGGTGGCCTGCGACTCCCGTGACCTCAACTACGACCGCTTCATCGTGGGCTCCGTGCGGACCCAGGCCGACGACTCCTACACGAGCCACAACACCAGGAGGCTGAGCGTTCAGGAAACCGTCGAGAAGATCAAGACCGCTGAATACGTGCAGCTGGCGCTCGAAGGCAGGGAGAGCGAGGCGATCCAGTAGTGAAGGTTCTGGTGACGGGTGCCAAGGGCTTCGTGGGGCGCAACCTCTGCGAGAGCCTGAAGGCGATACGCGACGGCAAGGACAGGCGGGAGAGGTACCAGAAGCTCCTGCCCCTCACCGTCTACGAGTACGACAGGGACGGCACGCGCGAGGAGCTCTCCCTCTACTGCGCAGAGGCCGACTTCGTGTTCAACTTGGCCGGCGTGAACCGCCCGAAGGACCCCTCCGAGTTCATGGAGGGCAACCGGGGTTTCGGCGAGGAGCTGCTCGGGCTCTTGGAGCACCATGGGAACACCTGCCCCGTCATGCTGGCGAGCTCGGCGCAGGCGTCCCTCGCGGGCAGATATGAGGGCTCCGCCTACGGCGAATCCAAGCGCGCGGGCGAGGAGCTGTTCTTCGGGTACTCCGACCGCACCGGCGCCCCCGTGCTCGTCTACCGCTTCCCGAACCTCTACGGCAAGTGGTGTCGTCCCAACTACAATTCGGCCGTGGCCACCTTCTGCGACGCCATCGCCAACGGGCGGGAGTACTGCGTCTCCGATCCGTCGGTGGAGCTTGAGCTGCTTTACATCGACGACCTCGTGGGCGAGATGCTGTCGGCCCTGCTGGGGGAGGAGCATCGCTGCGGCTACGACGGCCTCAGGCCCGTGCCCGACCCCGAGGGTCGGTACCGCTACGTCCCGGCCACGGACAAGGCGACGCTAGGCGAGGTCGTGGGGCTGCTGAAGTCATTCAGGGCGAGCCGAGACGACCTGTCCGTACCCGACCTCTCCGAGGGCTCCTTCCCCAAGAAGCTCTGGTCGACGTTCGAGAGCTACTACGGACCTGGCTCTCTCGCGTACCCGCTCAGGGCGAACGTGGACGAGCGCGGCTCCTTCACCGAGCTCCTACGCACGCCCGACCGGGGGCAGGTCTCCGTCAACGTCTCCAGGCCCGGCGTCACCAAGGGAAACCACTGGCACCGCTCAAAGTGGGAGCGCTTCCTCGTGGTCTCCGGCGAGGCGCTGATCCGCCTGCGCCGCGTCGGCCTCGATGAGGAGGGCGATCCGTACCCCGTGGACGAGTACCGCGTCTCCGGCGCGGAGCCCGTCGTCGTGGAGATGGCCCCGGGCATGACGCACTCGATCACCAACCTCTCGGGCACCGACGACCTCGTCACCGTCATGTGGGCGAACGAGCCCTTCGACCCCGAGAACCCCGATACCTTCTACGAGGAGGTCTAGCATGGCAACCGATTTCTTCGGCGTCAGGTTCAGGGGCGACGGCCGCCTGAAGCTCCTGATAATCGTGGGCACACGCCCGGAGATAATTCGCCTGTCTGAGGTGATAAAGAAGTGCCGCCGGCACTTCGACTGCCTGCTCGCGCACACCGGGCAGAACTACGACTACACGCTCAACGGGATATTCTTCCGCGACCTGCGGCTGGATGACCCGGACGTCTATCTCGACTGCGCGGGGGCCGACCTCGGCGAGAGCATCGGCAACATCATCGACCGCAGCTACAAGCTGATGGTCGCGACGAGGCCGGATGCGCTTTTGGTCCTCGGCGACACCAACTCCTGCCTCTCCGCCATCCCGGCCAAGCGCCTGCACATCCCCATCTTCCACATGGAGGCGGGCAACCGCTGCAAGGACGAGTGCCTGCCCGAGGAGACGAACAGGAGGATCGTCGACGTCATCTCCGACGTGAACCTCGCCTACTCCGAGCACGCCCGCCGCTGGCTTGCGCTCACGGGCTGCGCCCCGGAGCGCACGTTCGTGACGGGAAGCCCCATGGCCGAGGTGCTCTCGGCGAACCTCGCCGCCATCGACGCCTCCGACGTGCTCGAACGCGAGGGCCTGGAGCCCGGCGGCTACTTCCTGCTCTCCGCCCACCGCGAGGAGAACATCGACACGGAGGCGAACTTCCTTTCGCTGTTCGGCGCGATCAACGCGCTCGCAGAGGAGTACGGGAAGCCCATCCTCTACAGCTGTCACCCGCGCTCCCGCAAGCGCCTGGAGGAGACCGGTTTCAAGCTGCACCCCCTCGTGCGCACCCACGAGCCCATGGGCTTCCACGACTACAACAAGCTCCAATCCAATGCCTTCTGCGTGGTGTCGGACTCCGGCACCCTGCCCGAGGAGAGCTCCTACTTCGCTTCTATCGGCCGCCCGTTCCCCGCGGTATGCATCAGGACCTCCACCGAGCGACCCGAGGCCATGGAGCGCGGCTGCTTCGTGCTGGCGGGCATAGACGAGAGGAACCTTCTCAACGCCGTGCGAACCGCCGTGGTGCTCGAGGACGAGGGATCGCATCCCGAGGCCCCCGTGCCCGACTACGATACGGAGAAGGTGTCCACCAAGGTCGTCAAGATCATCCAGTCCTACACCGGTGTGGTGGACAAGATGGTGTGGAGGAAGTCGCTGTGACGGGCACCCACGACACCCTCACGACCGACGCGCTGGTGGACGAGGCGCTCGCCCTGGGCGAGGGCCTGGGCCGCCCCCTGCGCTACGTCCAGCTGAACAGCTTCCACAACGGATCAACCGGCACCGTCATGTGCAACCTCCACAGAGGGTTGATCGAACATGGCGTCGACTCCTACATCCTCTGGGGCCGTCGCCACGAGACGATCAACGACCACGAGAGGTGCGTCGCCACGAGGCCCGGCTACCTTTCCCACGGCGCCCTCGTCCGCCTGGACGAGGGCGCCGGGTTCCACTCCAAGCACGACACGGCGAGGCTGCTGAGGCTCCTGGACGAGATCGACCCCGACGTGGTGCACCTGCACAACGTCCACGGCTACTGGGTCAACGTCGAGATGCTGTTCGGCTGGCTGGCGGATCATCGCTGCCAGGTCAGGTGGACCCTGCACGACTGCTGGGCGTTCACGGGCCATTGCGCGCGCTCGGAGAGCTGCCCGCAGCTCGGCACTTATCCTATGACTATTTGCAAGCGCAACTGTGCCAGGAACTTTGAGGATAAGCGCCGCGTCCTCACGAGCGTCCCGTCCGAGCGAATGACGCTGATCAGGCCGTCCCACTGGCTGGAGAGTCTGGTCAAGCAGAGCTTCCTGAAAAAGCATCCGGTCGAGGTGCGCCACAACACCGTGGACAGAACTGTGTTCAAACCCACGCCCTCCGACTTCCGTGAGCGCTATGGCTTCGGTGACCGCTTCATGATCCTGGGTGTCGCGAGCCCCTGGACGGAGCGCAAGGGCCTCGGCGACTTTGTGTGCCTCGCCTGCGGGCTCGACCCGGAGCGCTACGCGGTCGTGCTCGTTGGACTTACTAGGAAGCAGATGAAGCGGCCCCCGAAGGAGATTGTCGCCTTGGAGCGCGCGTCTTCCCCGCAGGAGCTCGCCGCAATCTACACTGCTGCTGACGTCTTCTTCAACCCCACGCGTGGGGATAACTTTCCGACCGTGAGCCTCGAAGCAGAGGCGTGCGATACGCCCGTCATCACTTTTGACGTAGGCGGTTGCGCCGAGACGGTGGAGCTTGCTAAAAGCGTGGTTGTGGCTGGCTACGGCAATGGGCTGGAATCCGTAACAGCCAGGGGGGTGCTTCTAGATTTTGCTAGGCGCGCTCCTAAATACCGCACGCTTCTGCTGGAGGCGGCATGATGATCGTCTCCAGCAGCAACCAACTGGTTTCGGTGGTGGTTCCCATGTATAACGTAGCGCCTTACGTTGCGGACGCCATCGAAAGCATCCTCGACCAGACTTACCCGGACGTGGAGATAGTGATCGTCGACGATGGGAGCGAAGACTCCTCGCTCGATGAGGCGAAGCGTGCTCTTTCGGCATGTGCTAAAGCGAGATGGCGCTCCGTGCGTCAGGAGAACGCGGGTGTATCGTCGGCGCGGAACCGGGGTGCGCGAGAGGCGAAAGGAGAATGGATTCTTTTCCTTGATCCCGACGATGTGTTAGCGCCGGAAACGATCGAGTTACTCGTACGCGGCGCAACGAAGAGCGGAGCAGAGGTCGCGATTAGCGATTTTGCCATGATCGACGGCATATCAATACCCTACAGGCGCAGACTTAACGAATCGTTTGCCGTCATGACGAAAGACGAGGCTCTCCGATGTCATCTACTGAGAGCGCGGAACATGGTTGCCCCCGCGACGATGGTGAGTTCCCGGCTTGCGTCTGAGGTTCCCTTTCGAGAGGGTTGCCGCTACGGGGAGGACGTCATGTGGGTGTGGGAGGTGCTTTCTCGTACAGATGGGATAGTGTACCTGGAATCTCCGGGATACGGGTACCGCCTGCGCCCTGGGTCTACAATCACGGCTCCCGATAGCGGCAGGATTGAAACTGGCGCCTCGACGTTTCTTTTGCTCGACGGTTTGCTGGCTGATTATTTGGGCGACGCTTCTTGGGCGGCATCGCGATGGATGCTTGGTGTGATGCACGTACTTGCGCGCTATGGAAGTCGAGAGCAGTTCGGATGGTTCTATTCGACCTTCTACCGTAGCCGAATTCGTTCGCTGTTGACGTTTCCCCAAGTAAGGGTTCGCATGTTGGCGGCTTTTTCTATGCTTGGTTCTGTCCCGCTCCGTGCGGTGTTGGGCCGTCTGTAAGTCAACGGGGGTTACGATGAAAACCATCTTGAACATATGTCTGACGGGGCCGTATTCAGACGGCTTCGCATACCAGGACAACCTTCTTCCGAAGTATCAACGGAGATTGGGTCATCGGGTTGTAGTCATCGCTCCCGCATGGCGGTGGAGCAGAGACGGCTCACTAGAGCACATCGTGCCTTCGCGTTACGCCGACAAGGACGGGGTCGAGATTGTCCGAATCGAAAATGACCAAGGCAAATCGGTTGAATACCGTTTCAAAACCTATCGAGAGTTGAAGGCCTTGCTTTTGGAATATGCGCCAGACATCATTTTTCTCCATGGTCTTCAGATACGGGACTCCGCAACTGTGGCCCGATACGTGAGGAAACATTCCGGTGTACGTCTATTCGTTGACAACCATGCTGACGAATCGAACAGCGCAACGAATTGGCTTTCGAAAAACGTGCTTCACCGTGTTGTATGGAAGCATTATGCAAAGATCTTAGAGCCCCTGACGGAGATGTTCTGGGGTGTCCTCCCGGCACGCGTCGACTTTCTTGTAAAGTATTACGGCGTTCCACGCAAGAAGTGCGATCTGCTCGTGATGGGTGCGGATGACGACGAGGTCGCGCGCGCAAGTAATCCGTCCGTTTGCAAGCTGATCCGCGCCCGTCTCGGCTTCTCCGCAGATGACTTCGTCGTGGTGACAGGAGGAAAGATCGATCCTGCAAAGACTCAGACGTTTCTGCTCATGGACGCCGTCCGTTCCTTGGGCGGAAGGACGAAACTTCTGGTGTTCGGTCCAGTTGACCCGGCGCTGCAAGGCGAGTTCGACTGCCGTAGGGAGGACGGGCGAATCGTCTATGTGCCGTGGGCGGATTCTTCAGAATCATACGACTATTTCGCGACCGCGGATGCCGTCTGCTTTCCGGGTAGGCATTCGGTTTACTGGGAGCAGGCAGCCGCTATGGGTAAGCCGCTTATCGTGAAACGCTGGAGGGGAACGGAGCACGTTGACATCTGCGGAAATGTGATTTTCTTGGATAAGGATAGCGCGGACGAGATCCGCGCTGCGATAATAAAGGTTTCGCTCGAAAAAGGGATTGAAGGTGGAATGTATGGCTGTGCACGCGATGCGGCAAAACACTTCCTATATTCAGACATTGCTCGTCGCTCAATAGGGTTTAGTGGATAGGCCTGACTCTAGAACAGGTTGTCTTTGGGAAACAATCGATTAGGTTATGCCGATGAGTAGCTTCCAATGCAATGAAACAGATGAATGTCATGACGATGACATTAGTTCTACTAGTCGGGATTGCGCTATCGGGGTTGAGGGAAGGCACTCTCCAAAGGTCTCAATCGTCATCCCCGTTTATAACACTCCGGCAAATCTGTTATGCGAGTGTATTAACAGTGCGGTAAATCAATGCTACCAATCGAAGGAGGTCATTGTAGTTGATGATGGGTCTGATGCAGTTACAGCGGAATATCTAGACTCTTTCGCTGAAGACGGGATTGCCGTTCTTCATAAGAACAACGGTGGCCTTTCCGATGCTCGGAATTATGGTGTAGCGCATTCTACAGGTGATTACGTTTACTTTCTCGACAGCGACGATTCGCTTGCCAGCCCGAATGCAATTCAACTGCTTGTTGCCATAGCCTGTGCAAGTAAATCAGAGATTGTTGTTGGGAGGTCGCACTTTATTTCGTCAATTCAGGGCTGGATGGGATGTCCAGCACCTGGGCATGACTGGCTAGTAAGCTGCTTGCAATCTCAATCGGTTTCATTTATAGCGCCGGATCAACTATTTGCATTTAGCCTGTTGAGACGATTGAGTCACCTTTTCGTTGAAGGTATGGTTCATGAGGACGAGGAGTTCACGCCCCGGGCGTATCTTGAGGCGAAGCGGGTTGTCGGCTCCACGTCATGCATGACTTATACAAGAAATATTCGGGCGGGATCATTGACCCAGTCAAAGAGCATGAAAGACATTTATAAAAGATGCGAGGGAAAAATGCTCGTTGCGAAAAACCTGCTTAGCAGCCAGTGCTATTCCTCCAGCTTTTCATTAAGATCGCTGATAGATGCTAGGGCATATGGGTTTATGGCGATGGCTTTCCGATCTTGGGCAGAAGACCTATATTTGCATCCTGAGTACAGCAGCAGGTTGATGAAGCTGGCTGAGTCGCTAGACTATAGTAGGGTAAAAATCGTTAGGCACAGCGCTAATTCAGCGAGAAATTATATCGTCATTTCCTTTGTCAGGGC
>DGYMJ06203__coassemble_1186_pt1 | contig 11530 bp, 12 predicted proteins | sample DGYMJ06203__metabat2_high_PE_015 | metagenome-assembled genome bin DGYMJ06203
TCCACCGTCTCGCGCATCCTCGAGCTCGTGGAGAACGCGAGCGAGAAGAAGGCGCGGACCGAGAACTTCATCACGCGCTTCGCCCGCTGGTACACGCCGATCGTCACCGGCGCCGCGGTGCTGCTCGCCGTGATCCCGCCCCTGCTCGGCATGGGCGCCTGGTCCGATTGGATCCTACGCGGCCTCACGTTTTTGGTGGTCTCCTGCCCCTGCGCCCTGGTGATCAGCGTGCCGCTGTCGTTTTTCGGAGGTATCGGCGGCGCCTCCAAGCTCGGCATCCTCGTCAAGGGCTCGAACTACCTGGAGCTGCTCTCCAAGGTCGATACCGTGGTGTTCGACAAGACGGGCACGCTCACGAACGGCACGTTCAACGTGGTCGCCATCCATCCCGAGGCGGGCGTCGACCCCGATTACGTGCTCTCCAACGCCGCATATGCCGAGGCGTTCTCCGATCACCCCATCGCGGTGTCCGTGCGCCAGGCGTACTCCGGCGAGATCGACCAGGCGCGCATCCGCGACGTCAAGGAGGAGTCGGGCCACGGCGTGTCCGCGCACGTTGACGAGCATGTGGTCCTGGTCGGCAACGACAAGCTCATGGCCGAGCACGGCGCCCGCTGGCACGAATGCGACCTGACCGGGACCATCCTGCACGTCACGGTCGACGGCCGCTACATCGGCCACATCGTGATCGCCGACGTGGTGAAAGACGATGCCGAGCAGACCATACGCGACCTGCACGCCGCCGGCGTGACCAAGTGCGTCATGCTCACCGGAGACCGGCGCGACGTCGCCGAAGCCGTGGGCGGCAAGCTCGGGCTCGACGAGGTCCACGCCCAGCTCCTGCCTGCCGACAAGGTCAGCGCCGTCGAGCGTCTGCTCGGCTTCGAGCGCGGCGACGCCAAGCTCGCGTTCGTGGGCGACGGCATCAACGACGCGCCGGTGCTCACCCGCGCGGACGTGGGCATCGCCATGGGGGCCATGGGTTCGGACGCCGCCATCGAGGCCGCCGACGTGGTCCTCATGGACGACAAGCCGTCCAAGATCGCCCGCGCCATCCGCATCGCGCGCAAGACCATGCGCATCGTGTGGCAGAACATCGTGTTCGCGCTCGCGGTGAAGATCGCGATCCTGCTGCTCGCGGCGATCGGCGTGGCGAACATGTGGCTCGCGGTGTTCGGCGACGTCGGTGTGGCGATCATCGCGATCCTGAACGCGATGCGTGCCATGCGGGTGAAGGGGGTCTAGAGCTCCGCGCTCCCGTGGATCATTTAGGGACGGGGTCGTTTCAACCCATGGCGGCGCGCTGCGCCGACGTGGGTGAAACGGCCCCGTCCCTTATAGCACCACTAGGCCATATGCGCCTTGAGCTTTTGGAAGCTGTCCTCGGACAGGCAGTGCTCCATGTGGCAGGCCTCCTCGGCCGCGAGCTCCGGCTCGACGCCGGCAGCGATAAGCAGGTCGCGGAAGAAGACGTGCCGCTCCAGGATCTCGTGCGCCACCTGCGCTCCCGCCTCGGTGAGCCGGACGTCGCGCTTGACGACCTCGATGAATCCCTTGCCCTCCAACGTCGACATGGCCTTGGAGACGCTTGCCTTGGTCACCCCGAGATGCTCGGCGATGTCGATGGCGCGAACAACTCCGCGCTCCTGCTGGAGCACCAAGATGGCCTCGAGATAATCCTCGCCCGATTCGCGCAACCGCATGTCGCAACCCTTTCGATCGGTTAGTTAGTTATAGCAAACTCATACTACCTCAAAGAGTTTGTTATGGCAAACAAATAGCCCTGCACCGGACAGCGGTGCAGGGCTTGCGGTAAAGCGGCTTGAAGCGCGGCGCGATGCGGATTGCTCGCCTCTAGTCGAGCACCTCGACGAGCTCGATCTCGAAGTTGAGGTCCTTGCCCGCCATCTCGTGGTTCGCGTCGAGCATGACGCCCTCGTCGTTCACCTCGAGCACGACCGCGGGGATCGGCTGGCCCGCGGGGCCGGACAGGTAGACGTGGTCGCCCGCATGCACCTGGTCGATGTTGGGCACCTGATCGGCCGGGATCCTGAAGACGAGCTCCTTGCGGTGCTGGCCGTAGGCCTGGTCGGCCGGGATGTGGACGGTCTTCTTCTCGCCCACCTCCATATCCATCACTGCCGCGTCGAAACCGGCGATCATCTGATGGGCGCCGCAGGTGAACTCGATCGGCTCGCCGCGATCGTAGCTGGAATCGAACTGCGTGCCGTCGTCAAGCGCGCCGCGGTAGTGCGCGCGGACCTTCTTGCCGTCGTTGGACATGTGCATCCTCGTTTCTGTCATACCGTCCCGCCCCTTGTGGGCGCAGACATGCAGTGGTCACTATACCCCATGCGCCGCAATCATGCCGTGCGCGGCGCATTCGTGCCATCGAGCGAGATATGCACACAAATTCGGGTAAAATGGCCCGGAAAAGATCCCGGCCCGGAGCCGGGGCAGGTCGTACAAGCAGCCGGTCGGCGCCTGCTGGCCCGGCGCCCCGCCCGATGAAAGGATGAGATCATGGCAGATTCCACAGCACGCGATCGCGACGCCCTTGCGGACAGGGAGCTCGAGCAGGCGTCGGGCGGCATGAGCATCGACGAGATCAGGGACCTCACGGACTCGTACCGCAACTTCCTCGAACATGCGAACAACGCAGCTAAAACCGCGTCCGCCCTGCTGAAAGACCAGGCGCAGCGCCTGTAAGCGGCCGCATGCCGGGATTTCGCGCAGTGCGGACCACGAATTGCTCAGATACCGGCATCTGAGCACCGGCACGAAACGAAAAAGGGACTTTTGGGTACATGTTTTCCGGTCCGCCGAGTAGACCCTCATCAGCATAATGCATAACATACTGAACTAGATATGTTGCTATATGTAAAAGGTGGGCTACTCTGCCAACCGGAAAACATGTACCCAAAAGTCCTTTTTTTCGTTCAGGCAGTAACACAAGAGATATTCTGTTAAATGCAATATATAAAAACAGGGGTATGATGCCGGAATTTCCGGCATCATACCCCGGCCCCACCACGCCGTTGAGCGCTCCGGCCACCTGGGCTACACAGATAACCGGTAGGCACGCGCCCTTGACGCTACCTGTGCAGCTTGGCGTCGATCAACTGGGCGAGCACCTCGCCCAGTTCGTGGCCCGCAACGCGCATCATCTGAGGGAAGCGCGAGTAATAGGTCATGCCCGGCGTGGAGTTGACCTCGTTGAAGACGACCTCGCCCTCCGGCGTCACGAACAGGTCCACGCGCGCGAACCCGGAGCAACCGAGCGCCTCGTAGACCGTACGGCCCGCCTCGCGGACGCGGGCCATGACGTCGGCCGGAAGGTCGGCGGGGCACCGCAGCTCGGTGTTGGCGCCGGGATCCTTCTCCAGATGGATGCGGAAGAAACCGTCCCCGGTGATGACGATCTCGTCGATCTCGCCCATCGTGATGCCGTGGATGGAGTCGCCCATGACGGCGCACCCCACCTCGACGCCCGTGATGGCCTCCTCGACGGCGACCTTCTCGTCGAGCGCGAACGCGGCATCGAGCGCGGCGCGGTAGGCCGCCTCATCGGAAGCCTTGGAGACGCCGATGGACGAGCCCCCGCGAGCGGGCTTCACGAACACGGGGTAGCCGCCGCACTTCTCGACGACGGCTCGGCACGCCTCGTCGGAGGCGCCGCGGTAGAGCACTTCGCACTTGGGCGAGCGAACGCCGGCGGCCGCCGCCAGACGGTGGGACGCGTCCTTGTCCATGCATACCGCGGAGGCGAGCACGCCGCAGCCGACGTACGGCACGCCGCACGCCTCGAGCGTGCCCTGCACCGTGCCGTCCTCGCCGCCCTGGCCATGGAGCACGGGCAGCGCCACATCGACCGGCAGCTCCACGAAATCGCCCTCGACAAGCTCCATGAAGCCGCCGCGCGCGTCCTCGCTGCAGCCGGGGATGAGCACCACGGGGTTCACGTCGTGGTCCTCCCATGCGCCGGTCACGATATCCGCGACATCGCCCGAATAGTGGAACCACGCGCCGTCGCGGTCGATGCCGATAAGAACCGGCTCGAAGCGGTCGCGCGGCAGCTGCGCGATGACGTTGTCGGCGGATTTGAGCGAGATATCGTGCTCGGTGGAGATGCCACCGAAGAGGATCGCAACCTTGATCATGGTCATCTGTCCTTTCCGATCGGGCGACGGGGCGCCGCGCGTACAAGGGGCACCAATTATAGCGACGCGACCCCGCAGACCCTCTCGCCACCGCGTGCGCCCAAGCGCCTGACCACGGCAAACCGCCCCGGCATCACGGAGAATTCACGTCGGCGCATACAGGCGAACCGCATGCGCCGCGAGCCCGCATCCCTGGAGGCATCCGCTCGCCTATGCGGTTTTGCGCTCGAGCCTCATCGCGTGCATCTGGCGCTTGCGCAAGTCGCGATCCCCATAGCGCGCCAGCACCTCGCGGGCAAGCGCATCAAGGGCGTTCTGATCCATCGCATCGGACAGCCTCGCGTCCTGCTCGGCGATGATACGGACAAGCTCACGCGCGTCAGCCGTAAGCGACCGCACGAGCAGGTTGTCGCAGAACGCCTCCATGTCGGTGGCGCAGCTTGCCGGATCGACGTACACCATCACCTCGAACGTCGCATCGAAGGGGTAACGGCCGACACACCGATTGAAATAAAAAGCATGGTCGGCAAGCTGCTGAAGATCTCCGGCCAGCTTTCTCACGTTGACTTTGTCGCCCTGACAATACGTCGCCTCGAGTGCACCGCTCGCGCCCCATTCGATGGAGGCATCTCGGCTCTTGACCTCAAACACATAGGCCGCACGACGCGTCAACAGCACCATATCGAGTTGCGAGAAGTACGATCCGCGCTCACTGGGATTGGATCCTTCGTTTTTGCGCACGAAGACGTTTGGGACGAGGCGCGCCCCCTCGAGACGCGCCTCAGCGCGCATGGCAGCGACCACCTGCTCGAACGCCTTGATTTCACCGACAAGACCGCGACACATTGAGTATCCGTGGCGGTAATCGAACGCGAACGCGCCGGTCATATCGTAGCGGCACCGCATGCAGTATCCGCCCCGCTCCGCGTAGATACGAAGCGGCGTCCGCGTCAGCAGATGGTATTCGGACATCAGATAGCGAGAGGAAGCGAGCTTGTCGAGACCGACCATACGGCTCGAGATATCGGAAATGGGTTCGAGCAGCTCCGCCTTCAGCTGTTCGCGCCGTCGCTGCCGCACCCGAGCGAGCAGCTTCCCCACAAGTGGTACGTGCCAGATCCGTTTTCGATCGAACTCGTTGAGGGCCCTGCCGCGCGCGGCTTGCAGCTGCTCCACCTCACGCTGGAGCTCGATCATGTGCGCCGCCTCACGATCATAGGCATCGGCCGTGCAGGGTGCGCAGCACACCGGACAACGGGCATGAGATTCACGGCACGGATCGAACGGCTCCAGCGCCGAGAGCGGAAACTCCGCGTGGCACGTCGGACAGACGACGACGGAATCTTCCGCCTCGAGGTAAGCCGGTACGATCGGGGTGCCGCGGTTGTTCTTCTTCCGCAAGTTCTGATGCTTCTTGTTCATGGCTTGCCTTTCAATCGGACCGATAATTGGCTACGAAGCCCAGACTAACCCCTCGCGTAGACATAAAGCTCTCATGGGCTGCTCGGATACGACAAAACAGGCGAACACGGGCGGCATATAGCGGACACGCATGACGAGATCACCCGTTGTGCGACGAAACCACCCGATACCTTTACCATGTCGATCATTATGTCTATCTACAGAAGATAATCTATAATAGATATACGAAAAGGAGGATCGATGGCAACTTCAACGGTTTCAGCAAGCATCAATACGGAGACCAAAACCATCGTGTCGCATCACCTCGCCCAGGCGGGCACGACTGCCAACGAGGTTATCCGCTCGCTCTGGAACTACATCGCAGCGACAGGCAAAATCCCCCGGTTTGACGCAGCGCCCGAGCAGGAATCGGAAACCGGGGACTCTCAGACGTTCCAGCATCTCATGGAACTTCGCTCCCGCACGCCGCACGGTACGCCGCTTGCGCACATGACAGCCGCCGACATCAGACGAGAGCTGATGATGCGGGATGTATAGATTGCTGCTCGACACGAACGTATTGCTTGACTTCATGGTTCCTGAGCGCCCGGAATCGAATGCCGCAGTGGAGGTTATACGCCGCTGTGCAAACGGGACCGATACCGGCTGCGTATGCGCAGGATCTCTCAAGGATGCTTACTACGTGGCATGCAAATACCTTGGCGAGCAAGCAGCGCGGGATTTTGTTCGGGCGTTTCTCGATGCGCTCAACGTTATTGCACTTGATGAGGCAACATGCAGAATCGCCGCCAGCTCTGATGAGCCAGATTTCGAAGATGCGATTATCCGCGCTACCGCCGAGAACATGCGCGCCAACCTGATCCTCACGCGTGACGAGCGGGCCTACGAGCGTAGCGCCGTGCGGGCCATCACGCCGCAGCGGTTCGTCGACCTGTTCTGCTGAACCATGGCACGAGAAAAGCCCTTCCCCACCACGTTCTCGCTGCACGTCGATGCCGACGGGGCACGCATCCCCGTGACCGTCACGCGCAAGCGCGTGCGCAACCTCAACCTGCGCGTGCGCGGAGACGGCTCCGTCGTGATGAGCATCCCCGTTCGCACGAGCGCGGACACGGCGCAGGAATTCTTGGACCGCAAGGCTGCCTGGATCGCCGAGCGCGTGAAACGCAGGCAACTGGCTGGCGAAGACCGACGCGAGGCGCGCGACCTCCAGAACGTGCCGCTGTGGGGATCGATCGTCCCCCTCGCCGACGCACTGAAGCGGGCGGGCATGCGCTTCGGCGCGGCTGCGCGACCCGCGACGTTCGGCACTACCCCCGCGCGTGACGAAGACGAGCTCGCCAATCTCACGCCCGAAGCGTACAATCGCCTGGTCGACGAGCTGCACCACCGCGAGCTCGCCCGCGCACTGCCCGAGGTGGCCGAGCGCGTCGAGGCCGTCATGGGCGTGCATGCGAGCAGCTGGAGCATCCGGACCATGAAGACCCGCTGGGGCTCGTGCACGCCGAAAACCGGCGCCATCCGCATCAATACGCGTCTGGCGGCCTACCCCCCAACCTGCCTGGAGATGGTCGTCACCCACGAGCTCGTGCACCTCATGGAGCCAAGCCACAACGCCCGCTTCCACATGCTGCTCGACACCTATTGCCCAAAGAACCGTGAGGTTAGCGCGCTTCTGCGGCATCCATAAGCTCAAAGCGAAATCACCCACCCCTGAGCACAAACCATGCCCGAGCGCCCTGCTGCATCCCTGTGGCAGAGCGCTTCAAGATGGGCTGGCGCTACCTCGTGCGGACGATCTCCACCGCGACGGTGCGCAGCGGCAGGCCGATCGGGGCCCAGGGCTTCTCCAGGCGCACGCGGACGCCCACGAGCGCGTCGTGGCGGGCGAGCAGGCGATCGGCCACGCCCTCCGCCGCGGCCTCCATTAGCTTGAACGTATGGTCGCGCAGGAAATCGTCGACCTCGTGGCACACCTTGCCGTAATCGATCGACGCGCGCAGGTCATCGGTGCGCCCCGCCTCGCGCAGGCTCGTGTAGAGCGTGAGCGAGACGATGAACTTCTGGCCGAGCGCACGCTCCTCGGAATACACGCCGTGGTTGGCGAAGACCTCCAGGCCGTCGATCTGGATCTTATCGGCTCCGGACAGGTCGGCCGCCGTCCAGCGGGCTATGGCCGTCCTCGTGGCGGGCAGCCCGGCCTCGCGCCGCGCGAGCTCCGCGCCCTCGGTCGGCGTGGCGTTTTCCGGCAGATGCTTTTGATGCTTCTTGCCCATGGCAATCTCCCCTTTCGTCCCCGCCCCGCATGCGAGGAGGTCAAAAGGGCGCCCGGCCCTCTGCCCCGTCAGATGCGGACGGCGAGGTTCTGCTGTTCTGTCGGCCAGTTGCATTCGGGGCGTGCGGGGCAGGCGAAGCAGGGGCGCGACAGCTTGTCGGCCCGATACAGCAGGCTGCCGAGCGGCGAGGCGGTCGCATCGGATACGCGGTGCGCGCCGATGGCGTCTGCGATGAGGTCCTGCTCCGCAGGCGAGAATGCACGGTCGCCATCTACCGTACCCATTATTTCGCGCGCGATGCGCACCCCGGCGACATCGTGCGGCTCGCCCGTCTCGTACTGCGCTGCGCGCCCGATGTCGTGCAAAAGCGCCGTGGCGTAGACGACGTCGCGCGGCAGGTCCGCGCCCTCCTCCAGCACGCCGATCCACATGATGCGCGCCACGTCCAGCAGGTGCGCGAGGTCATGGCGGCAGAAGGCGCGCGTGCGCTCGAGCTCCTGTATGCGAGCGAGCTGTTCCTGAAAGACCGGGTGGCGCCAGATGGCATCCGCCCGAGGCATGGCCGCGCAGGCGGCCTTTCCGCAGCGCTCCATTAGCGCCCCAGCATGCGGAAGAAGCGCTCCTCGAGCGTCGGGTCCTCCGCGAACGCGCCGCGGCGGGCGCAGGTGACCGTACTGGTGCCCGGCTTCTGCACGCCGCGCATGGTCATGCACATGTGCTCCGCCTCGATGAGCACGATGGCACCGCGGCATCCGAGGTCCTCCATGAGGGCGTCGGCGATCTGGGCGCACAGGCGCTCCTGCAGCTGCAGGCGGCGCGCGAAGACCTCGACGGTGCGCGCGAGCTTGGAGAGGCCCGCCACCCGGCCGTCGGGAATGTAGCCGATGGCGACCTTCCCGTAAAACGGCAGCAGATGGTGCTCGCACAGGGAGTAGAACGTGATGTCGCGCTCGATCACCATGTCGTCCGCCTCGACCGCGAACGTTTTGGCCAGATGCGTCGCAGGATCCTGGTCCATGCCGCCCGCGAGCTCGGCGTACATGCGCGCCACGCGATCGGGCGTCTCGATGAGCCCCTCGCGCGTCGGGTCCTCGCCGATACCCTCGAGCAGCAGGCGGATCGCCTGGCGCACCTTTTCCTGATCGACCATGAACATCCCTTCGAACGCATGCCGCTGACTGCGTTATCGTACCACCACAACGCCCGCCGCCGGACCCGCCATTGTGGACGGGCCCGGCGGCGGGTCGCGCCTACATCGTGTGCGTGCTGTAGACCTCTTCGTCCTGCCAGAGGCGCACGGCCTCGGACAGCGGCACGCCCCGCTCGGATGCGGCTTCGCGCGTGGCGTTGAGGTCGATCACCCGCTGGTTGGACGACCCGTGGAACCGCAGCGTGATGTCGTAGAGCTCCTGCACCCACGGCCCGTCAACCAGGGTATCGATGCAGGCGAGCAGCCGGTCGGTCACCTCGGTGCGATGGCGGCCGCCCACCATGAGCTCGTCGAGCGTGTCGCCCGTGAAGCACCAGATGGTCTTGCCGCAGCCGCGCGGATACGCCGCGCGGACGCGCTCGACGAACTCGACGAGCCCCGCCTGGTTCTCGGGCTCCATGGGCTCGCCGCCCAGGATCGTGAGCCCGTCAATGTAGCCGGGCGCCAGGCTCTCGATGATCGCATCCTCCACCTCGCGCGTGAACGGCTCTCCCGCCTCGAAGCTCCATGCACCGGAGTTGAAACACCCCGGGCAGCCGCGCCTGCATCCGGAGACGAACAGCGTCGTGCGCACGCCCTCCCCGTTGGCGATATCGAAGTTCTTGATCTCGGCGTAGTTCACGCGTGCTCCACTTCTCACCGTGCCAGCAACGATCCATCATGCAATGTCGACAGCAGCCCTCTAGGTAGAGTACTCAGTCAGCGAGCGGGCATCTGACGAGGCGAGGCGACCCGAACGAGGAGGGCATAGGCCTTAAGGCCATGCCCGACAAGTGAGGGACAGATCGCCCGTCAGATGCCCGCGCAGCGTCGAGCAGTTCCGCGGTTCGGTAGAACCGCGGAACTACAGGTGCAGCACGCGGTCGCGGATCTCCTCGGTGCGGCCCTGGTTCCAGAACTGCGTACCGATGTAGCCGCAGGTGCGGCGCGCCACGTTGAGCTTCTCCTGGTCGCGGTTGCCGCAGTTGGGGCACTCCCACACCAGCTTGCCGTCGTCCTCCACGATCTTGATCTCGCCGTCGTAGCCGCACACCTGGCAGTAGTCGCTCTTGGTGTTGAGCTCCGCGTACATGATGTTGTCGTAGATGTACTGCATCACGCGGATGACGGCCTTGAGGTTGTCCTGCATGTTGGGCACCTCGACGTAGGAGATGGCGCCGCCGGGCGACAGCTGCTGGAACTCGCTTTCGAACTTCAGCTTGTCGAACGCGTCGATCTCCTCGGAGACGTGCACGTGGTAGGAGTTCGTGATGTAGCCCTTGTCCGTCACGCCCGGGATGATGCCGAAGCGGCGCTGCAGGCACTTGGCGAACTTGTAGGTCGTCGACTCGAGCGGGGTGCCGTACAGCGAGAAGTCGATGTCAGACGCTGCCTTCCACTCGGCGCACTTGTCGTTCATGTGCTGCATGACCTTGAGGGCGAAGTCCTTGCCGCGCTCGTCGGTGTGGCTCGCGCCGGTCATGTACTTCACGCACTCGTACAGGCCCGCATAGCCCAGGCTGATCGTGGAGTAGCCGCCGTAGAGCAGCTTGTCGATGGTCTCGCCCTTGTCCAGGCGCGCAAGCGCGCCGTACTGCCACAGGATCGGCGCCGCGTCGGACAGCGTGCCCTTCAGGCGCTCGTGACGGCACATGAGGGCCTTGTGGCAGAGCTCCAGGCGCTCGTCGAAGATCTTCCAGAACTTGTCCGCGTCGCCGTGGGACGACAGCGCGACGTCGGGCAGGTTGATGGTCACGACGCCCTGGTTGAAGCGGCCGTAGTACTTGGGCTTGTCCGGCTCGTAGTTCTTGGCGCGCGCCACGTTGTCAAACCCGTTGCCGGAGCGGTCGGGCGTCAGGAAGCTGCGGCAGCCCATGCAGGTGTAGCAATCGCCGTTGCCCTCGGTCTCCCCCTTCGACAGCTTGTACTTGCGCATCATCTTCTCGGAGATGTAGTCGGGCACCATGCGCTTGGCGGTGCACTTGGCGGCGAGCTGCGTCAGGTAGAAGTACGGGGAGTCCTCGTGGATGTTGTCCTCCTCCAGCACGTAGATGAGCTTGGGGAACGCGGGCGTGATCCACACGCCGGCCTCGTTCTTCACGCCCTCGTAGCGCTGGCGCAGGGTCTCCTCGATGATCATGGCCAGATCGTGCTTCTCGGCGGGCGTGCGCGCCTCGTTGAGGTACATGAACACCGTGACGAACGGCGCCTGGCCGTTGGTGGTCATAAGGGTCACGACCTGGTACTGGATGGTCTGCACGCCGCGGCGGATCTCGTCGCGCAGGCGGTCTTCGACCACGGAGGCGATCTTGTCCTCGGAGGCGTCCACGCCGAGCTCCTCGAGCTCGCGCAGCACCTGGCCGCGGATCTTCTGGCGCGAGACGTCGACGAACGGCGCCAGGTGCGTCAGCGAGATGGACTGGCCGCCGTACTGGCACGAGGCCACCTGGGCGATGATCTGCGTGGCGATGTTGCAGGCGGTC
>DGYMJ06203__coassemble_1192_pt1 | contig 11508 bp, 11 predicted proteins | sample DGYMJ06203__metabat2_high_PE_015 | metagenome-assembled genome bin DGYMJ06203
GGCACCTGCTCAGCGCAGACGCGCTCATGCCCCTCGCCGTGACGCTCGCATGGGCGATCGCGGGCGCGGCGGTCTTCGCCGCGCTCTACCGCAGACTCGCACGGGATAACTGACATCCCAAAAAGCGCCGGCTACGGTCGTTCACTCCCCTGCCTTACCGTCGCGTCCCACGGGGCCCTGACCGTAACCGAACTAAAAGCGTGCCCGCATTACGACACGTCATCCACGCTATGCCCCATGTGCCGCTCGCCCCAAAGGCACAGCTGATCAAGAACCTCCATGAGCGATGCGCCGAGAGGGGTAAGCACGTATTCGACCCGAGGCGGAATCTGAGGGAACTCGCGACGCGACACAAGCCCATCTCGTTCCAATTCCTTAAGGTTCGACGAGAGCGTCTTGTCAGCAATGCCGCCCAAGTATCGTCGCATCTCGTTGAAACGCACCGGTTCGTACTCCATCAAGCAATAGAGAATCGCCGCCTTGTGCTTACCTTGGATGAGCGACATAGTGTAGCTGTACCCGGTCTCTTCATAACGGGCCTCAGCGATGTTCTTCGCCACGAGCCCTCCTTCCTCTGTCGTGCAGCACTCACGGTTTCACGCTGTCATGATTTCAGAAATGCGCTTACTTACTGGTAAGTACCTGTATTCAAAGTGGGTACTAGTTTATTACATAGTTGATAACGATACTGTCTTGTAAGGCGAAACACCATATCGAAAGGAGATCGGCACCATGAAGAAGAGCTTGGGAAGCGCGGGCGAGCTGTTCCCGCAATCGGTGTTCATCATCGCGAGCTACGATGAACATGGTGTTCCAAACGCCATGAACGCCGCATGGGCGGGAGAGTGCAGCCGGCACGAAATCTGCTTCAACATCGGCGACCACAAGTCCACTGCGAACATAGTCAAAAAGGGCGCATTCACAGTCGCTCCAGCAGACGCGGCGCATGTTGTCACCGCTGATTACTTCGGCATCGCCACAGGCAATAAGGTCAATAAGGCCGAAAGAAGCGGCCTCACCTTTACTAAATCCGAGCACGTCGACGCCCCTGTCATTGAGGAGTACCCTCTCACCATGGAGTGCGAAGTCACCGAGATTCAGGGTGACGAACATGGTGCACGCATCGTGGGCAGAATCGTGAACACGCTCGTAGATGAAAGCATCCTTGGTGAAGACGGCAAGGTCGACTTCGGAAAACTCAAGCCACTCATCTACGACGCTGCGCACATGACATACCGCGTGGTGGGTGAAGAGGTCGGCGGCGCCTGGGATGCGGGCAAAAGCCTCATGTGACACTGAAATGATGCGCCCGTTAAAAAGAGGGTCCCGCATACGATAGGCGCACCCTTCTCTTCTGTAAAGCATCCCATCTAAAGACGGCGTTGAATCGGCCATACGCCAACCATCTTGCGCGCATCGCTGTCCAAGGCAGACTGCAAATGAGTGTGTGGGGGTGTCGGCAGCATGCCGACACCCCCACACACACGGCTTCATTGCCTCGTAGGCCCTCAAGCCGAGACTCCACGACCAGACATCAACTGATCAAGGCCGCATCTCGATGAGCAGAGAGAAAGTCCCGCTATCCCCGGCGCTTCCTGGCGGCCGCCCAGAACACGAGCAGCACGACCGCGCCGCCCGCGACGGCAAGCCAGTCCCGAAGCGACGTGAAGCCGCCCGTCGCCACACCCAGGGCCACAGCGCCTGCGACCCAAAGCGCCGGCAGGATGGCGGCCGTCCACGCCGGGCGCGCGAAGCGCCCCAAGACGAACGAGCCCGCGAGCGCCGCAACGACGGCAAGGATGATCAAGAGCTTGCGGAACTCCTGCGGATCGAGCAGGACATCGCCCGCCACGAGCACCCCGATGCCGACCGCGAGCCCCGCGAACACCTGGAGCACGAGCCGCATCCCGAGAGAGGCGCCGCTTTCGCGCGCCGCCTCGACCGGGTCGCCCGTCGCCGCGCCGAGAAGATCGGCGGCGCTTTTTGCGTCCTCGGCACCGGCTCCGCGGCGCGCGACGAGCACGGCGATCGAAAACGCCAGCACCAGCACGGCAAGCAGCAGGCGCAGCACGGGCTCCAGGTATTCGCGCCCCGCCACCGCCGTCACGGCGAGCGCCGTGATCACGATGACCTCGACCGTCGCCAGCGCCACCGCGAAGACCTTCGTCCTCCGCTCGCTTTTCTTCACCATCTCGCGCATCTCGTCCACGTCCCCTCTCACCAGCTCGTCGATCGTGGTGTCGAAGAGGTTCGCGAGGAGCAGCATGCTCTGGACGTCCGGCAGGGTCTTGCCCGTTTCCCAGTGGCTGATCGTGACGCGGCTCACGTACAGCCTCTGCGCGAGCTCATCCTGCGAGAGCCCGAGCCGAGCGCGCCGTTCTCTGATCTGGTTGCCGATGTCCATGCGCTTCCGCCCCCTCGATGCCTATCCGACGCCCCAAACGTAGCCGACGGGGCCGCATGACGCAGTAAAAAGTGGTTTACAAGCGCTCTGAACAGGCATGATGGCGAGATGAACGGATGGTGCCAAACAGCAGGCTACGCGAGCTCGCGCTCGATCGCCTCGCGCAGCGTGTCGTCGTCCACATCGAGATCGACCTCGAGACCGCGCACCGAACCCGCCGCGTCGAAGTGCAGCACCGTCGGAACCCAGGTCACGCCGTAGCGCGTCCTGAACGCAGACAGCCCCTCGTCCGTCTTGCTGTCCGTGCTATCGAGGTAGAAGACGTCGATCGCGCGCTCTTCAAACACGGGCGCCATCACCGGGATGAGCCTGCGGCACCAGCGGCAGGTCACCCGGCCGACGTACAGGTAGAAATCCCAACGCTCGGCGATCATGGCCTCGATCGCCGGCACGTCGACCGCATGGAAGCCCCGCACGGCCTCCTGATACGCGGCGGACTCCCGCTCGACGCGCTCCGCATCCGATGCGGGCGCCGGAACGCTGCAGGTGCCGTCGATCGAGCAGACCGCTGCAATCGGCTGTACGTTCTCATGCTCTGCCACAGCTGACCTCCTGACTAGCTCAGTTTGACGATCGGGGCGAAGCCCTTCATGAGCTTCTTGGTCTTGCCGCTCTTGTCGAACTGCACCTCGATCATATCCCCTTCGGCCGAGATCACAGTTCCCGTGCCGAACGTCTTATGGCTCACGGTATCACCGGGCGCGAACGTCTCCGCCGCGCGCGCGACATCGGGACGGCGCTGCTCGACCGCAGGCGACGCGGACGCCTTCGCACACGTCGTGCGCGCGACGCCACTGCCGAACGTGGCGGGCTTGAGGCCGGCGTCCGGGCTGATGCCCGTGTGGCGCGACACGCCCGATCCGCCCGTGGAGCGCGTGCGGGAGCCGAAGACGCGCCCGCCGTACATATCCGAGCCCATGCCCGAGCCGAACGTGCCGCGGCGGTCGCCGCGCTTCTCCCAGCCGGTGCCCTCGAAACCGGACGACCCGATACCGGAGAACTCGATGTGCTCCTCGGGAATCTCGTTGACGAAGCGCGAGCGCGGGTTGGCCTGCGTCGAGCCGTACGTGCGGCGCGTCGCCGCATAGGTTAAGAACAGACGCTTGCGCGCACGGGTGATGGCGACGTATGCCAGGCGGCGCTCCTCTTCGAGCTTGCCCGGGTCGTCGGCCGCCGCGAAGCCCGCCACGTGCGGGAAGATGCCCTCCTCCATGCCGGCGACGAACACCGCGGGGAACTCCAGGCCCTTCGCCGAGTGCACCGTCATCATCGTGATGGCGCTCGCCTGCCCCGACAGCGCATCCAGGTCGCTGCGCAGCGCGAGCCACTCGAGCAGCGCGGGCAGCGCCGCGCAGGCGAGCGGGCCATAGGTGCGCTCGATCTCATCGGCGACCAGGGCGGCCGGCAACGGCTCGACGGGGGCCGCAGCCATGCTGTTGCCGGCGATCATCGTCGCCAGCGCCTCCTGGGCGCTCGTCAGCGGCGCCGCGAGCGCGTCGAGCGGGTTGGGCCGGTCGGACGCATCGCGCTCGTCGCGAGTGGCGGGGGCAGCAGCTGCCACGAGCACGGCGGGAGCCTCGCCAGATGCGCCCGCCCCAGCCGGCAGGTCCGAGATGCCGGCGGCGCGCAGCTCCTCCAAGCTCTCGAGCGTGCCCTCGATATCCTCGTGCGTCTCCTCGAACTCCGCGGCGACGCCCAAGAATTCCTGGATGTTCTCCGCCCGGCTCTCGGCCTCCATGGTCCCCTCGGCGCGGAAGGCCTGCACCAGGCCGGCGCGGTCGACGATCGCCTCGACGACGTCCTTGAGCTCGCCGCTCATGCGACGGCCCTCGCGCACGATGCCCACGAACGACGCGAGCCCGTTGCGGACCTTCGCGGAGAACATCCCCGCCTCCGCCGTCGCCAGCTCGCACGCCTGGAAGAACGAGCAGCGGTTCTGCTGGGCCAGCTGGTCGATCTTGGCGATGGACGTCGACCCGATGCCGCGGCGCGGCGTGTTGATCACGCGCTTGACGCTCATCTCGTCGGCGGGGTTCACGATCATCTTGAGATACGCCATGACGTCGCGGATCTCCGCGCGGTCGAAGAAGCGCGTGCCGCCCACGATGCGGTAGGGCACGCCGGCACGCAGGAACATGTCCTCGAGGATGCGGGACTGGGCGTTGGTGCGGTAGAAGACCGCCATGTCGTCGTAACCCACGCCCCCGTCGTGCAGCTTGTCGATCTCCGATGCGATCCAGCGGCCCTCGTCGCGCTCGTCGCTCGCCTGGTAGGCCTGGATCTTCTCGCCGTCCCCCGCATCGGTGAACAGGCGCTTGTCCTTGCGCTGCGAGTTGTGGCGCACCACGGCGTTCGCCGCGGCGAGGATGTGCCCCGTGGAGCGGTAGTTCTGCTCGAGCTTGACCACCTTGGCGTCCGGGAAGTCCTTCTCGAAGTCGAGGATGTTGGAGATGTCCGCGCCGCGCCAGGAGTAGATCGACTGGTCGTCGTCGCCCACGACCATGAGGTTGTGGTACTTGGCGGCGAGCAGGTTGGCGATCTCGTACTGGACGTGGTTGGTGTCCTGGTACTCGTCCACCGAGATGTAGCGGAAGCGGTCCTGGTACTTCTCGAGCACCTCGGGACGGGTGCGCAGCAGCTCGAGCGCGCGCACGAGCAGGTCGTCGAAGTCCATGGCGTTCGCCGCGCGCAGACGGCGCTCGAGCTCCGCGTAGACGCGGGCGGCCTTCTCGGTGCGCGGGTCGTCCGCACGGTGCGCGAGCTCCTCGGGCCCGACCAGGGCGTTCTTCGCCGCCGAGATCTTGGAGCGGATCATGTTGATGGGGTACTGCTTCTGGTCGATCTCCATCGCGGCCATGATGTCGCGCACCAGGCGGCGCGAGTCATCGTCGTCGTAGATGGTGAACTGGCCGGTGTAGCCGAGCAGGTCCGCGTCCTCGCGCAGCATGCGCACGCACATGGCGTGGAACGTGCACACCCACATGCCGCGCGTGCCGTCCGGAAGCAGGGCCTGCAGGCGCTCGCGCATCTCGGCCGCGGCCTTGTTGGTGAAGGTGATGGCGAGGATCTGCCACGGGCGAACGCCCAGGTCGGCGATCATGTGCGCGATGCGGAACGTCAGCACGCGCGTCTTGCCCGAGCCCGCGCCCGCAAGGACGAGCAAGGGGCCCTCGGTCGTGAGAACCGCTTCTTTCTGCGCGGGATTCAAGCCGTCGATGTCGACGACGGGGCGAGCCGGAGCAGTCGGCGCGGGCGCATCATAGACATCGAGCGGAACCTGCTCGTATGCGGGTTCCTCGGCCGCACGGGCGGCCTGCATGTTTCTCTCCCACGGTAGTTGTTGCGGCAACGGCATGCGCGTACTCCAGACGATCGGCGGCCCGCTGCGGCGGGCCTGTATTTGAGCCAAACCAGTATACCCGCACGCGTGGACAGCCCTCCTGCTCGGCCGGCACTTTTTGGGGAACAAGAACGAATGACGGACGGAGGAATCTATGAAGGTCGAAAAAGCCCTGAGCAACCTGACCATCACAAGCGGCAAGGGCTTCAAGCTCGAACGTGTGCCCTGCTCGTTCAAGGTCGACAAGCAGGCGCGCCCCGCCTGCGAGCAGCTGCTCGCCGAAAACAAGGCCCGCATCGAGGAGCTGCAGGGGGCGCTGTACGCCGATGCGCGCGAGGGCGTCATCATCATCCTGCAGGCCATGGATGCCGCCGGCAAGGATTCGATGATCCGCCACGTCCTGGGAGGCATCAACCCTATCGGCATCGACGTCCGCAACTTCAAGCAGCCGTCGAACCTCGCCCTCGCCCACGGTTTTCTCTGGCGCTCCTTCTCCGCCCTCCCTGCTCGCGGCAAGATCGCCGTGTTCAACCGCTCGTATTACGAGGAGTGCCTCGTGGTGCGCGTGCGCGGCATCTGGCGCACGTACCGCATGCCCGCGCGCTGCCTCGATATGGACGAGGACCAGTATTTCTCGGAGCGGTTCGAGGACATCCGCTGCTTCGAGCGCTACCTGACGCGCATGGGCTACCGCGTCGTCAAGCTGTTCCTCAACGTCAGCGCGGCCAAGCAGCGCGAGCGGTTCCTCGAGCGCATCGACGACGTGTCCAAGAACTGGAAGTTCTCGGAAAGCGACCTGTCCGAGCGCCTGCTGTGGAGCGACTACCAGCGCGCGTACGAGGAGATGATCGCCGGCACCGCTACCAAGCGGGCGCCCTGGTACGTCATCCCCGCGGACCAGAAGTGGGTCGCCCGCGCGCTCGTGTCACAGATCGTCCTCGACACGCTCGAGGACATCGACCCGCACTACCCCGCGCTCACCAAAGAGCAGCGAGGACGCCTCGCCACATGCCGAGACGCCCTCGTGACCGGTCCCGCCGCCGACGTGGACCGCTAGGGATAGCACCGGGCAACCGATTTACGAGGAGCGCCGACCGACCGTTACAGGCCCAAGGCGGGAGCGATCGCGAAGAAGTACGCGAGCACCAGCACGCCGAGCACGATGCGGTACACGCCGAAGCCCTTGAAGTCGTGACGGCGCACGAAGCCCATGAGCCAGCGGATGGCGATGAGCGACACCACGAACGCGGTGAGGCACCCCACGCCCATGATGGCCAGCTCGTTCGTGCCGAACGTACCGCCGTCCGCCACGAGGTACTTCACGAGCTTGAGCGCGCTCGCGCCGAACATGACGGGCACGGCGAGGAAGAAGGTGAACTTGGACGCGACGGTGCGCGTGCAGCCGAGCAGCAAGCCGCCGATGATGGTCGAACCGGAGCGCGACGTGCCGGGGATCAGCGACAGCACCTGGAAGCACCCGATGCCGAGCGCCGTCTTCCACGACAGATCCTCAAGCGTGGTGATGGATCCGAAATCCGTATCGCCCTCGTCCTCGGCAGGCGCCGCCGGGGCGGAAAAATGCGCGCCCGCGGGCCTGCCGACCACGAGCTCACCGCTCTCGATCATGCGGCGGCGCTTGGCCGCGCGCCAGTTCTCGATCACGATGAACGCGATGCCGTAGACGATGAGGGCCGCTGCGACCACGGTCGAGTTGTAGAGATGCGCCTCCATGAAGTCGTCGAGCGGGATGCCGATCGCCGCGGCGGGGATGCAGCCGAGCACGATCTTGCCCCACAGCCTCCAGGTATCCTTGCGGCCCTGCTTGCCCTTCGAGGGCGAAAACGGATTGAGGTCATGAAAGAACAGCACGCAGACGGCGAGGATCGCGCCCAACTGGATGACCACCTGGAACATGTTCCAGAACTCTTCGGTGACGTTGAGCTTCACGAACTCGTCGACGAGGATCAAATGGCCCGTGGAGGAGATGGGCAGCCATTCGGTAATGCCCTCCACGACGCCGAGAAAAGCTGATTTCACAAGCTCGATGATATCCACAAGCACGCCTTTCACACGCTGAACAGGTCTTTCCGCCGCCGGAGCGGGGCGTTGACCTCCCATTATCGCCCGCCGTCCGTACCTGCGCAAAAAAAGCTGCGCGTTCACAGAATTATTTACCAACATGGAGAAGGTGCGGGTATAACGAGAGCAAGGCACGAAGGCCGAGTGGCGCGCTGTGCGCGCCATACGTTAAGGAGGTACTCATGAACGAGGGCTATTCCAAGGTATTCGTTTCGCTCGACGGCACCGAGCAGCAGGATTTCGTGCTGGCGCGCGCCATCAAGGTCGCAGCCAACAACGGCGCGAAACTCTACATCGGCCATGTCATCGACTCGACCGCACTCGAATCGGCCGGATCGTACCCGGTCGATCTGGTGAACGGACTCGAGGAGGCCTTCCGCAACTCCATCGCCGAACAGGTCCAGGAAGCCGAGGAGAACCCCGATATCGCCGGCGTGGAGATCATCATCAAGGCAGGACGCATCCGCGAGACGCTAAAGGACGAGATGCTCGATGTGATCCAGCCCGACCTGGTGATGTGCGGCGCTCGCGGCCTCTCGTCGATCAAGTACGCCCTGCTCGGCTCCATCTCGACCTTCCTGCTCCGCAGCACGGAATGCGACATCCTGGTCGTGAAGTAGCTTTCGAGCAACAACAACGCGCAGAAGCGGCACTTTCGGGTGCCGCTTCCATGATGGCGCCTATTGGGACGGGGCCATGTGCCCCACCCCGTTAATGCTCGAAATAGTGCATCTTGTTGGCCGGGAAGACGAGCGTGATCGCAAAGCCCTCCCCTTCCGTTGAATCCGCCCGCACGGAGATGCCCATCTTGTCGCACAGGCGGGAGACCAGGTACAGGCCGATGCCGGTCGAGCGCTTGCCGCCCCTGCCGTTCTCGCCGGTAAAGCCGCGGTCGAACACGCGCGGCAGGTCGGCCTCCGGCACGCCGCAGCCGTTGTCGCGCACGGTGAGCTCGATGCGCTCGTCCGCCTGCCCGCTTTGCAGCACGCGCCCGGAGAACTCGATGACGGCGCCCTCGGGACGCGCGTATTTCACGCTGTTTTGGATCAGCTGCCCTAGGATGAACTCCATCCACTTCTCATCGGTGAAGACCTCGATATCGAGGTCCTTGCGCATCGGCGCCACGCGCGCGGCGATCATCGCCCGGGCGTTCGCCTTGATCGCGGCGGTCACGAGCGCCTTTAAGGAGTAGCTGCGGATGAGGTAGTCGCGGTCGAGCGTCTCCGAGCGCGCAAAGAACAGCGCCTGCTCGATATAGCCCTCCACGCGGTCGAGCTCCTCCTCAAGGGCGTCGGCCTTGCGCAGCACCGCTTCGGCGTCGCCGTCGGCGGGCACCGCGTCGACAAGGTTCTCGAGCGTGAGGTGGGCGGCGGCCAAGGGCGACTTCGCCTCGTGCACCCAGGTCTCAACGTACTCGCGATAGTCGGTCGTCTGGCGCCGGTACTCCGCCACGTCGTCGTTCGCCGCCTTCGAGATCGCGCGCAGCGCATCGTAGACGATTTCGCCCTCGATGAAATCCGGGCGATGGATCATCTCGGTGATCCAAAGCGGGTGCTCGACATCGGCGGCGCCCGTGCTCAGATCGCGGTAGAACGAACGGCGCTGCAGGTACGACGTGACGCTCTCCAAGATGCCCGCGAACACGATCAGGGCCGCCACGAGCAGGGCGATCGCCAAGCCGGTCCCCGCCACCATCAGCATGAAGCAACAGAGCATCGCCGTCGCCGCCACGATGAACGCGTTGAGGTAGGACGACTTGAGATACGACCAGTACGACATGCGGCCCCCTACACCGAGTAGCCGCGCCCGCGATGCGTGGCGAGGTACCCCGTGACGCCGATCTTCTCGAGCGTGTTGCGCAGGCGGTTGATGTTGACCGTGAGCGTGTTGTCGTCCACGAAGGCGTCGGAATCCCACAGGTCGCGCATGATGGCCTCGCGCGATACGATCGTGCCGGAGTGCTTGATGAGCAGCGACAGGATGCGCATCTCGTTTTTGGTGAGCTCCACCTGCTTGCCGTTCGCGCTGGCGACGGAGCGCGCCAGATCGAGCTCGACGCCGTTGTGGGAGATGACGTTGCGCTCGGGTGCGGCGGACACGCGCCGCAGCAAGGCCTGGATGCGGGCGACGAGGACGCGCGAGCTGTAGGGCTTGGACACGAAGTCGTCGGCGCCCATCGTCATGCTCATGACCTCGTCGATCTCGGTCACGCGCGAGGTCAGGACGATGATGGGGACCTCGGAATGCTCGCGCAGCTCGCGGCAGATAAACTGCCCGTCGGTGCCCGGAAGGGTCAAATCGAGCAGCACGAGATCGGGAGCCGCGGCGACGATGTCGTCCACGACATGGTCGAACGTCTCGCACGCAGCGGTGCGGTACCCGTTGCGTGCGAGCACCTGCGCCAGCTCGTGCCGAATCGGCTCGTCATCCTCGACGATATAGATCAACGCCATGCGGCCCCTCCTGTCGTGTTGTCGTCTGCCTCCATTATGCCGCGCGCGGCGCTTTTTGGGGTGGGGCCGACTGCCGCAAAAGCAATTGGCCAGCGCTTCCCTAAGCGAAGAGCTTGGCCACGCCGTCTGCCAGGAGCTTGGCGAAGGCGGCGTCGGCATCCGAGGCGGACGCATCGCTTGCCGGCACCACGCCGTGCTCGTCGGAGACGAGCAGGACGGTACCGGCCGGCAGAGCCCCCTCGGCATGCACGACGTTATGCCCGCAGGTTTCCGCCAGCTGCTCGACGAGCGTCATGGCGCCGCAGAGGGGCTCATCGGGCGCCGCGTCGACGATGAGCGAGCCGTCCGCCACCGCGCAGAGCACCTCGGGCGCCACGCCGGTCTCATCGCGCTCGGTGCGCGCAAGGGACGCCCGCGATACCAGCACGGCAGCGGACGTATCCTCCAGCGGCTCGTAAGCGCCGACCGTCATCGCGGCGTTGCCGTTCACGTCGACGACCATCATGAGCACGCCGCACGGATCGTCGTACTCGCCTTCCGCCAGCGACCATTCCACGTGCTGCTTGGCCCATGAGAGCATGTTGCGGGCGAGCGGCGCGCCGTTGACCGTGCGCTGCGACAGCGCGCGGATATGGCGGTTGAGCAGCGGCACGCGGCGATGGGCCATGCGCCAGCGGCACACAAGTGCGGGCTGATCGAGCGAGAACGTCTGCTCGCGCTCCTGCTGCTCGCAGAACTCCTCGTATTCCCGCTGCTCTTGCGGCGTGGAGAATATCTCGCTATCGAACTCGCTCATCGAACTCACTTTCTCGTAGGGAACAAAAACGGGGTGCGACCGCAGCCGCACCCCGTTAGGTCAGCTCGCGCCGGCCGCAGTTAGTGGCGGAAGTGGCGGGCGCCGGTGAACACCATCGCGATCCCGTGCTCGTTGCACGCCTCGATGGACTCATCGTCGCGCTTGGAGCCGCCGGGCTGGATGATGCAGGTCACGCCGTGTGCCGCGAGCACGTCGACGTTGTCGCGGAACGGGAAGAAGGCGTCGGACGCGCAGGCGAAGCCGCCCTTCTCCCAGCCCATGCGCTCGCACGCGTCCTCGGCGCGCTCGCAGGCGAGCAGTGCGGAGTCCACGCGGTTCGGCTGGCCGGGGCCCATGCCGATGCCGGCGTTGTTCT
>DGYMJ06203__coassemble_1297_pt1 | contig 10747 bp, 6 predicted proteins | sample DGYMJ06203__metabat2_high_PE_015 | metagenome-assembled genome bin DGYMJ06203
GAGGGGCGGTACCGCTTATGCAGAACGACGGTACCAACTAGGCGCAGTACTCACCAAATGGGAGAAATTACCAAAATAACTCCCTGTGCTACACGGGCTATTGAAGCTGCACCGACAACTTGATCCGGCATTTGATTGCGCTTTCGCATGGAAGCCAATCTAAACAGCTTGTTTCGCTTTCTAAGATGGTATGTGCTATCTGCTCAGCTTAAGTGCCAGAAAGTAAACTGGAAAATCATATCCGTCGCGACATAGGATAGTCGAAGCGATGCGAGTGGCTGCATTTGGATCGGCCTCCACCGAAAGCATCTTCTTGACCTCGAGGCCAAAGTCGTAACCCCTTAAGTGCGCCATATATCTATCCCAAAAGCCTTCGAAATCGGAAACACTGACATAGGCGACGATGAATGTTGCTGTTCCCAATGCGTTGTAATTGCATATCGCCTTGCCAATGTGGCTATCGATATAGGACGAAAGAACGCTGTTGAGCTTAAAGCCTTCTATGAGCGCGACTTCTTTCCCGGATTTGCTGACGAGGATGTCTACCTCACCAGCGTTTTCGCCTTTACTGGACAAGCCATGCCGAGTCTGATCCTTAACTTCGGTATATCCCATGAGCGATAGCGCATCGCGCAAGAAGTCGTTCATACTGTCTTCAGATCGCTCATACGAGTATGTCGAGTTCAAGCATAGGCGCTCCCCAATTGCAACAAGATCAGCAAGTACAGAGCGAGCCGCTTCGATATCGGATTGCAATCGCGCTTCGTTTGTCGAAGGCAGGTCACCGAGGTCATCTACAGCCAAAAGAATAATCTTACGTACCTGAAATCCAGATACCCTAGGTTTTAACCCTTTTGAGATAGCATCTTTTAGGACGTCTTTATGTTTCTCGATGATCTCGATGCATCCCTCAGGACCTTCGATAGTGAAGTCAAGGGCTTTCATATTCCAATTGTCGCCCCTGATTCCGGCGTAGTATGCGTTGCCCAAATCCTCATACTCATAAGTGCAGCTCTCAAATGCTTCCGCTAGTTCCGAATTCCGGAATAGCTGCCGCAGTATTTGCCTCACGCGCCGCTCGAAGTCGTCGGGAATCGAATAGCTATAGTCATATTGGCCCATACAAAGCCCCCTTGTTTCTTATCAACCAGGACGGGCGACCAGCACAAACACCCTCATAGCCAACATGGCATAATCGCTGGAATCCAGTTGCCCGACCTTTAGCGAAGTCGACTTACGCAGGCAATGAAGCGAGATGGATATTAGCCTGCCCGAATGGCGAAGAGTCTCAACGCAGCTCGCTACTCACACAGCTTCCTGTAAGCCGCGCGCACCGTTTCGGCCATAAGCAAGCGACGATGCCTCAGGAAATCCTGGTACTCCATCTCCTCGAAGCCTAAGGGGAGCGCGTTCTGCTTGCAGGTCAGCGCGTAGCCCTCCTCGCCGAGCTTCTGCCGGTATTCGCCGACGTACTCCGCGGGCGCTTTGTCCCCGATGTCAATGTTCGTGTTGTAGTCGAGGTAGGTGAAGTTCGCAATCTGGTTGCGATCCCTGTCGTTGTCGTAGCCGATCTGGGCGAGGTAGTTCTTGGGGAAGATATGGTGCCTGTCGATGGAGCTCTTGTCCCCGCTCGAGCCGACGACGAAGTGCTGCGACAGGGGCGCCGTGCTGAACAGCATCGGCGTCCCGAGGACGATGAGGGATGCGACGTACCCGAACCAGGCTGGCGAGTTCGCGGACGACCCCTCCAGGCTGCTGGGCAGCGTGTAGGCGAAGTAGTCGTCGGTGAATCTCGTCTCGATGACCGACTCAAGATAGGAGACGAAGCCTTCCGCATCCTTGATGTCGCGCAGGTCGGCGAACTGCTTCTCGACCTCGGACTCGGTGGAGCCGGTGTAGAAGAGGGTGATTGTCGCCATGAAGATCCACTTGGTGATCACCTGGTTGAGCTTCATCGGGGGCACCTTGTACGAGTACTTCCCGATGAGGTAGAGCACATAGCTGAACACGACGGCGTTCGTCGAAGCGACGATGGAGCCCTTCAGGTACCCCGCGCGAGAAAAGAGGTTCAGGAACGCGTGCCAGTTGTTAAGATCGGTTGCCAAGGCGAGCCCGTCCTTGAACTTCGCGAGGTTGTCCTCCCTGGTTTTCGTCGAGGTGATGCCAGACTTCAAATCCTTGCCCCTGAGGAGCATGTACGCGTATTTCAGGCGCGCGCGGCGGAAGGCGACGCCCACGGCGATGCGGATGAGGTGGGACGGGTCGACCGCGATGATGTGGTTGTAGGACGTGCGCTCCGCAGGAATCCTCGACTCCGCGCAGAACGCTCCGATCTTGTCGTGGACCTCGTTGTCGAAGACGGCGAGAAGCGTTTCGATGAAGTTCTTCTCGGTGAGCTTCGTGCCGCCGGAGTTCACGCGCACGAATATCTCGGCGACGTCCTCCTCGTCGGCCTTGGAGTTGATCTTCAGGGTGGGGAGCGTGTATATGCCCAGGTTGAGCAGGTCGTTGATGTTCTGCTCTACGATGTCTTCCTCCTCGTCGGTCAAGGGGTCCTTCCCGTTTCTCTCCCTGCCCTCGTTCGCCTGGCGGATGTATGCCTTCCTGAACTTGGAGGTGGAGTGCTCCCTGTCGGCCTCGAAAACAGAGCTGATGGCGCTGATCCACTCGGGGTTGCGCTCGTAAGCCTGCGTCCATACCGCGAGCTCCCTGGTCAGAGGGTTGAACGCTATCCTTATCCGCCTCACGGAGTAGTTCTTGTCCCTGATCTCCACCCCGTGCATCGCAGCGAGAAGCGCGGTCAGGCGCTGCTGGCCGTCGATCACCAGGTCGTCCGGCTGCCTGTAGATCTTCTCGTTCCTGCCGATCTGGCCTGTGTTCTCGTAGTCCTCCGGCGAGGACCACAGCATGATGTAGCCGATGGGATAGCCCTTCATCATCGAGTCGAGGAGGTTGCGCACCTTGCTGTCGGGCCAGACGAAAGGCCTCTGGAGGTCCGGAAGGCCGATCTTGCCTATCTCGACATCGCGCAGAAGGTCCTCCACCTTGCTCGGGATGTTGTCGAATAACTCTTTCCCCATTGGTCAACCATCCTATTTGAACTTCTCTACCAGCAGTTTTCCTATCGTTTTCATCATGGCACGGTATTTCTCCGCGTCCTCGAAGAGCGTGCTGAACGCTTCGGTATTATCAACATACGCCTGCCGGGCGGTCTCGTCGAATACCTTCGGGAGCAGGCTCTTTTCGAACACCTGGCTGCCGTCGCGCCTGATCGTCTCACCTACCTCGGGCATCTCGGAGATGCGCTGCCAGAGGTCCGTGATGACCACGCGGTCGCCGTCTGTGAAATCGCCCGCCCAGGCCTCGTTGAACCTGTCGATGAGGGTCTGGAGGGGGTCCTTCTTCTTGTCGAGCGTGACGTCCGTGCCTCCCTTGGACGGCTTCAGCACGCCGCCGTCCTCTTCCAAGGCGAGGCTCCCCTCGAACTCCTTCTTCAGCTTGTAGAAGCGCATCTCCACCTTATCGTCGATGCCTTCGACGACGATTTTCTCGACCTTGAGCAGGTGGCGCAGGTAGCTGAGGTAGACGTACTCCTTGTGCAGATCCTTGTCGAACATGCGCACGATCTGGGTGATGTAGGAGTACCACCTGCAGAAGCTGCGGACCTTTCGCCGCACTTGGTACTGGCCCTCCTGATCGAGCTCGCCGTAGCGGATGAGCGCAGGCTTCAGCGTGGAGGCGAGCTGGCCCTGGACGTCCTTCTCGGACTTGCCATCTGTGAAGACGATCTCCGCGGCTTTCTCGATGTCCGACTCGTCGTAAAGCTTGTATCCCCTGATTTCTTTCTGCACCCTGTAGAGGAGGTCGGTGTTGATCTGCTCGGACAGCGAGGTCTCGGTATAGAAGCGGCTGAACGCTTTGCAGATCACCTCGGGGTCGTTCACGAAGTCGAGGACGTAGGTATCCTCCTTGTCCGGATGGATGCGGTTCACGCGACAGATGGTCTGGACGGCCTTCACGTCCTTGAGCTTCTTGTCTATCACCAGGGTGTGCAGCAGGGGCTCGTCGAAGCCCGTTTGGTACTTCTCAGCGACGATGAGCACGTCGCCGTAGTCGTGGAACTCCTGCTTCGTCTGGTTCTCGGCGACGCGCGAGCCGTCGTGGCCCACGTTCAGGGAGGGCTCGGTGTACTCGCGCTCCTCGGGGTCGTCAGGATCGACGATCGAGCCAGAGAACGCCACGAGGATCTCCATGTCGTCATAGCCCTTCTTCTGCATGTACCGCTTCACCTCGTGGTAATAGCGTACGGCGGCGATGCGCGACACGGTGACGACCATCATCTTGCCCTTGCCTTTTATCTTGGTGCGGGTGACCGTACGGAAGGTCTCGACGATAATTTCGGCCTTCTGTCCCAGCGCGTACGGGTGCAGCTCCTTGTAGCGCCTCAGCAGCTTGAGCGTCGGGCTCGACGGGACGTCGGGGTTCTCGGGGACGGTCTTGGCGAGCTCGAGCGCCTCGGAATAAGAGACGTAGTACGCCAAGGGGTCCATGATGAAGCCCTCTTCGATGGCCTGGCGCATCGAGTAGATGTGGAACGGGCGGAACGACCCGTCGGGAAGTTCCTCGCCGAATATCTCGAGCGTCTGCTCCTTGGGGGTCGCCGTGAACGCGCAGAACGTGAGGTTCTGATGTCTCCCGTGGGATGCCAGCTCCTCGGCGAGCTCGTCCTCCCAGTCGGAGGCGCTCTCCTCAGCCTCCGCCTCGATTTCGGCGTACTCCTCCAGCGCGTCCCTCTTGTCCGATAGCGCCGTCTTGAGCTTGAGGGCGCTCGTTCCCGTCTGACTGGAATGGGCCTCGTCGACGATGACGGCGAACCGCTTGCCCTCGTTCTCCACCTGGTCGTATATGACGGGGAACTTCTGCAGGGTCGAGACCACGAGGCGAGCCCCGTCGTTTAGGGCGTCACGCAGGTCTGCCGAGGTCTTGTTCTTGCCTATTGTTACCACGCTGCCTATGGCGTGGTCGAAGCCCGAGATCGTATCCTGCAGCTGGCTGTCGAGTACGCGCCGGTCGGTGACGACGACCACCGAGTCGAACAATGGCTTGTCGTCGACGAAGAGCGACGCGAGCCTGTACGCAGTCCAGGCGATGCTGTTCGACTTGCCCGAGCCAGCCGAGTGCTGTATGAGGTAGTTCTTGCCGGTGCCGTTCGCCCGGACGTCGGCGACGATCCTCCTCACGGCATCGAGCTGGTGGTAGCGGGGGAAGATAATGCGCTTCTTCTTGCGCTTCACCTCCCGGCCGAGCCGGTCCTTCTCGGTCTCCTCTTTGACCTCCAGGTGGAGGAACTTGTGGATGATGTCGAGCAGGCTATCCTTCTGCAGGGCGATTTCCCAGAGGTGGGAGACGGGATAGCCGTCCGGGTTGGGCGGGTTGCCCGCGCCGCCGTCGTTTCCCGCCCCAGCGGAACCCTGGTTGAACGGTAGGAAGCGGGTTGACTCGCCTTCGAGCTTGGTGGTCATGTAGGCGGAGTCGAGATCGACCGCGAAGAACGCCACCATCCTGCTATTGAACTTGAAGCAGGTCTCGCGTGGATCGCGGCGATGGCTCCATTGATATATCGCATCGTCGACGTTCTGGCCGGTGAACTGGTCCTTCAACTCTATGCCCACCACCGGGATCCCGTTGACGTCGAGGACCATATCCACCGTCTGGTTGCCGCTCGCCGCGAAATGGAACTGGCGGATGCAGCGGCATGCGTTCATGGCATAGCGCTCGCGAGCAGTCTCGTTGAGGCCAGATTCCGGCTTGAAGTACGCGACCTTGAACGGGATGCCGCGGTGCTTGAACCCGTGCTTCAGGATGTGCACGATGCCGTGCGTGTCGACGTTATCTTGGAACACCTTCGCGAACTTGAGGGAGGGGTCGGAGTTGCACGTGCGCTCGAACCGCTCCCAGCTCTTCGGCTGGGAGGCCTGTATGAAGCTCACGAGCGTAGCGATGTCGACGCCGCGCCCGGGTAGGGCCGTGTATCCCCCGTCGACCAGCTGCCAGTTCTCACCGTCGATGTAGAGCAGCGACTGCTTGTCGGTACTCTTAAGGTAGCCGCCTTCGGGTGAACAGAGGAAGGATTCGATATCCTCTTCAAGGTTACGTTCTTTGGTCTCTATTGCCATGATCAGACCTCCCTCTTCCCAGTAACGACCTCATAGATGAGGGATTGCTTGTAAGATTTCAGGTCGTCAATGATGGCTCGCTTGGCGGAGATTGACGCGTCAATGCTATCGTAAATTGCGTTTAGTTCTCGCACCGCTTCCTCTTGCACAAATAAGGGCGGTAGAGTAATCGCAATGTTAAACAACTCGCTTGTATACAAACGCCTAAAACCGTCCGCAACCCCGGATATTCTGATGATGAACTCGTCAATAATTCGATTCGTATGGACGAGATATTCGATGTATTTAAGTGACACATCACCTGGACTCAATGCGCGATAAATTGCGTATTCCGCGCTGATGAGTCCATCGTAAGGGGAAACGTACATAACGCCGAAATAGGCTTTAAGCTTGTTGAACACGAGATCGCCAGCATGTACGACTTTGGCGCCAACCATACTGGAAGCCGGGTTGGGAACTTCAAGTTCGGACGAACGCAGCACGCCGCTGGCAATAGTAATTGACAGCGGTTCGCCGACGCCGTTAGTAGATTTCTCCTTTGATTCTTTAAGCACATACTTGAGCTTCACTTTCGGATAAGTATTACCCAGCCGATTGAACGTCTCTTCAAGATAGGATGATCGATAGCCCACCAGCTCTTCAATCGACTTCTCGGCAGTCTCGATGGCGCGGTCGATTTCGGCGCATTTGGCGTCAAGGTAATCCGCTATTCGCCGCTGCTCATCAAGTGTTGGTAATACAATAGGTATCTCTCCAGCTTTCATCCAGCTACGAAAGTCGCTGGTGTTTTGACGCACTCCATTGGAAAATGCTTTATATACGCCTCGAAACGACAACGCCCTAAGATAATACGAAAGAAAGCGCTTGTTCTCGTTGCTGTCGCAAACATGCACAACAGAGGTACACTGCCCTGAAATATCAGAGACAGCTATAGCTCCGTGCCACGTGTCCATACCGTGAATGAGCAAATCTTCTGAGAGAACCCCTTGGTATCCATTCCCGGTAAGAGAAACCAAACCAGGGCTCTTTTCGCCCCTGTACTCAGCCTTTCCTTTATTGGTGCAGACTACAATAGGGTCATCTGGCCTCGTTGGCCGATTGAGCTTCCAGGCAATACGCTTCAGCGGCACTCGATTCCAACCCTTCGGAATGCCGTCAATCCAATCTTCTACGTTGTCGATGAGCCGAATCGATTTCACCGCTAACGCCCCTCTCCAAACAGGGCTTCAAGGCTCGCCTCAAGGTCCTTCTCGTGCTGGAGAATTCGCCTGGCAATGTCGTCAGCAGTCTCGAGCTCGCGGTACTTGTAGAACACCCTCGTGAACGGGATGGTGTAGCCCACCTTGGTCTTCTTGGGGTCAACCCAGGCGTCGGGGTTGTAAGGCTTCACCTCGCGCTCGATGTAGGCGTCGATATCCTGGTTGAGAGGGATGTCTTCGGTGTCCTCCTTCGCTTTGTCCGCAACGGGCTCGCCTTTCTTGAGGACGGGCTTGCCGCCCTCGTCGTACAGCGGTGTCTCTACCGTCACACGGTTGAATCCGAACTCCACCGTTTCCATCACGCGCGTCTCGCACACGATTTCGGTGCCGTTCGACGCTGTATCTGAGAACACGCCATCGGTGTACGCGCCATATGCCTTTACGATGAGATCGCGGCACACCTTGGTGATGTCGTTCTTCTTGTCGCCGATGCCCTTGCGGCGCTTCTCGAAGCATTTCGAGGCATCCACCAGCAGGACCTTGTCTTTCCGCTCGTCCGGCTTGCCCTTGGACAACAGCCAAATGTAAGTCGCGATTCCCGTGTTGTAGAAAGAATCCGTCGGCAGCTGAACGATGGCATCAAGCCAGTCGTTCTCCAGAATGTAGCGGCGCACACAGTCCTCGCCGCTTTCCGGCTTGCCCCTGTAGAGAGGCGATGCATCCTGGACGATCGCCATCACACCGCCGTCCTTGAGCTTCGAGAGCCCGTTCAGGGTGAAGAGCATCTGCCCATCGCCCTTCGCGGGAAGCTTCTTCACGGGGAAGCGCCCGCCGCCGGCGCTCTTGTGTTCCTTCTCCACGGCTTGCGCTTGGGGGTTCCATGGGTCGCCGAACGGGGGGTTTGAGATGCAGTAGTCGAACCGGAACCCGCCGAACTTGTCGGCGGATAGGGTGTCTCCGAACTGCATGTTCTGGTCGTCCTCGCCGCGGATGAGGGCGGATGCCTTGGCTATTCCGAAAGTGAAGGGGTTGAACTCCTGCCCGAAGCAGGTCACGCGCGCATCGGCGTCGAGCTGCCTAAGGCGTTCCTCGGTGCAGCCGAGCATCTGCGAGGTACCCATAGTCTGGTCATAGACGGTCTTCACGATATGGTCGCCATCGAACACGTGAGGGTCCGCCGCAATAAGCAGATCTGTCATTAAATAGACGATGTCGCGCGAGGTGAAGTGCGCGCCCGCGTCCTCATCATAGGACTCGGAGAACCGCTGGATGAGGTTCTCGAAGATATAGCCCATGTCGACCGCCTTGATCTTGTCGGGCGACATGTCCGCCTTCGTGGAACAGAAGTCCTTTATCACCTGGTACAGCAAGGGAGCATCTGGGTCAGACAGGCGCTCCACTTGGTCTGCGAACTTCATGCGCGCGAGGATGTCCTGCACGTTGTCGGAAAAACCGTTGAGGTAATCCTTGAAGTTCTCCTCGATGTTCTCGGGATCTGCCTTCAATGTCTCGAAAGTGAACCTTGAAGTGTTGTAGAAGGGATAGCCGGACGCCTCCCTAAGGAAGCCGTCCTTGACCGCGAAGTTTTGATATTTCTTCGCCGCCTCCTGCACCGCATCGTGCGTGGGAAGAAGACAGTCGTGGAAACGTTTGATGACCGTCATTGGCAGGATCACGAGCCCGTACTCGTGGGGCTTGTATGGCCCGCGCAGGGTGTCCGCGACGCTCCAAATGAGGGACGCCTTCTCCTGTATATTGACGCCGACCGAGCGGATCAGCTCATCGCTCTCGACCACGTTACTCTCCTCTTTTGACAAGCTCATCGATCATGCATTCCCTGATTAGCGCGGAAAAGCTCGTGCCCCTGAGCGAGGCGGCTTTCTTCGCGGAGTCGCGCAGGTTCCTCGGGATGCGTATGGTCACGGCGGTCATTTCTCCTCCGACCAGGTACTCCCTCATCTCGGTGTGTGACGCCCCGTCCCTCAGCATGTCGGCGTAGTCCATGTCGCGCTCCTCAGTTCGCTGTTGCGAAATGCAATACATCGTATTCTACCAATTGATGCCATCCGCTACCTTAGCGTACGGTCAGGCAATGAGGTGTCCCCCGCTAGGGTCACCCGACCAACTGGTTTAACCCATCTGTCGCCATCCCGCTTCTCCCCGGTTCTTGCAGGCGCAGGAGTCATTGCCGTAGCGCGTCTTTTCTGATTCGCGGGATGCCTTCCTGCCCGCGATGCTCCTTAGCTTCCTGCTTTGCAAGCAGGAAGCTAGGCAAGCCACTTCAATTCAAACAAACACCTCTGCAAGGAAGAAACAAAGAGATGGAACATACGGACAGAAGATTCAATCTAGAGGAAGAGGAGCTGCTGAAATAGCTAAGGAGACCAGGCCGATCGCCATAGACGTCGCCCTAGCGGTTCCGCTCGACGACGCCCGGAACACGGCCCGCCCGTGGCGAGGATCAAATACCCTCAGGCGATAGCATTTGGCGCCGACTTCGGAGTGATCATGCTGGACAAGGAGGTGTGGTCCTCCGAGATGATCGTCGTCAAGAGGGGCGACGATATGGGGGAGATGTTATACGACGAGTCCGTGAACTGGGAGGACGACCCCCGAGGAGGACCCGACCACCCACTACGAGTTCCGTATGGAGGTTTAAGAGCTGTAGCGAACCGGTTTTCACGATGGAGGCGGTCGATGTTGGCGCAGCCGCAACAAAAAGGAGCCGGGCGTCATCACCTCCAAACTCTTGGCTGCTTTTGCACACTAATCGGTCGAATTGGATCCGATTAAGTAGATTGCGTCCGGCTGCGAACGAATCCAATCGTAACGACGGATTCGGTACCACAGCTATCAGGGGAAATCATGCTTTGGGGAGCCGAACTCGCCCAATGGCTGCGACCCATCTCCTTCTATTGAGAAAAAATGCCGCATGCGGCAAAATTGCTCAATAGAAGTCGAGTGGGAATCAAAGCGAGGTTCGCATGGAAATCAGACGGGGCCGATATCTCAACAGGCTCATCGACCGCATGCACAACGGCATGGTCAAGGTGGTTACGGGCATTCGTCGCTGCGGGAAGACATACCTGCTCTTCAACCTCTTCGGCGACTACCTGCGTTCGGAGGGGGTCGACGACGAGCACATCATCGAGGTTGCGCTCGACGTCGAGGAGAACGCCGCCCTCCGCGACCCCGCTACTCTGTCCGCCCACCTACGCTCAAAGATCGCGAGCGGGCACGAGCAATACTACGTTTTTCTCGACGAGGTCCAGTACGCCATCTCGCGCGAGGAACTCAAGGATCCGGACGTCCCGCCCCGGCTCTACGGCGTGCTCAACGGGCTTCTGCGCATGCGCAACGTCGACGTGTACG